>JGI24159J19872_10001563_pt1 | contig 25572 bp, 15 predicted proteins | sample Ectturendosymbi4_FD_19872 | JGI IMG/M metagenome (IMG submission 19872)
CCCTGCTGGCAGGTCTGATGTTAATCAGTAGTCACCTTTAGCGTAGCCTACAGCTCAATAACGCGCTTCATTTTTAGCCTACCTGACATGTAGATGACGTTTTATGGTTAAGTTTGCGGTTTTGGAGTTTACGCTGTCACTGAGCGCTCTAACCTAGCCTGTAGTTAACTCCACTGTAAGTTCGTTGTAACGTAATTTTTATGCCTTCGCTTAACTGCAGTAATAAAATGAGCTGCACTAATTCATAAAAGCTTGTAGGAAAAAATAGTATGATCTGCAGCTTACTCGGCTTAAATTGTCCATAGTCTGCTCAGTCCCGTCGCCACGGGGGGCTTAGGTGAGCTTAGCCCCCACAAACAAAGCTCCAAGCCTCCAAATTGAAACATTAAACCCTATAAATCAGTGGAGTTTTTGTCAATTTTTAGAATGTAAAGCCCCCTGCACAAACGCAAAGTTCCCCATATTGAAAACTTTCTAGCGATGGTTCTGAGACTGCTGCGTATTCATCTTTTGTCCACAAGAAGCCCTATTTTACCCAGATGAAACAAGAGTTTAAATATTTACGTGAGCAGTAGCATGGCCAGCCCAAACTTTGGGTGGGTTAAAATGTTTGATTTTACGCGAGCAACAGTAAATTTTTTGAGATACTGCCTCTTCAAGTACAAAACGATTAGATATTCTAAAAATTTGGAGGGACCATGGCTCCACGGCTACGCCTGTGTACGTGCGGTTTATACAACGTATATGTAATGTAAATACTTTATGTAAACAAGTATTTATATAACACTGAGACCATATTGTTTTTTCTGTAACATTGGGACCATATTATTCAAGTTTTTAAAGACTTGTTTCTTAGAAGTTTCATTTATAGTGAAATAAACACATTCAGTCTGTCCAAATTCAGCAAAATAAGCTTTGCATTTAATATTTTCGTCCCTATCCCTGTGCAAGAAAAGGTTGATTTAAAGGCTGTACAAAAAAGCACCCCAATTGGCGTTTCTGTGTCGGGAACCATCAAACACACCACATATCTGAAAAAATTTAGGGCCGGCTTCAGCCCCCTTAGCCCCCCCCTGGATCCGCCTATGAAAGTTCAATACAAATAGAAACGATTCTCGATATAAATGTTCGCACCAAAAACTTTATTAAACGAAAACACAACTTTTGAGGATAAAGCAGGAAGTGCTGGAGGGCGGCTTCTCTGCAAACTTCAACACCTTTGCTTGTGCTCTCAACTCTGGCCGAGTTGATAAACGAGCATTTGTCAGGTAAATTCACTCCGGAACTTGAAGGGAGGGGGGTCGCCAACGCACTGGAGGCTGCTTGTCAAGAAATCATCCGAGACTCGCTCGACCGTGCAACCGCAGGTCACGTGTCGACGGTTTCGCGCCGATTTGGTGCGATCGATCCTGGACGACTGTTTGTGACCGGTTGTGACTGGTCGGCAAACTAGACTGCTTTGCAATGGATGAGGACCATCACCGGCCGGTGGCGTCATTGTGATGTCATCACGATCGCAGACAACACAGATAGCAGGTGCCAATTTAGTAGAGTCTACCTAGGAATAGAAAAAAAGGTCAATTTTTTCCTTGGTTCCTTTTCTTTGCTGTAAAGATATCAGCAACACCGCTTCACAATATTTACAGCTCGGCAAGCAAGCAAAGTTACATGGTTTTACGTCGTCGCTTAGTCGTATGATATCCTTCCAACAAAGCAAAAACACCCGTAGCTGTTAGTCATGACATTGACACACTTCTCTAAGTACGCAGGCGAAAATCTTGAGCCAGTGTCGATTAGATGTGGACAACCAAATGAAACGCAAAACCAAGCGCAAAGGCAAACTGGTTATCTGACTACATTTTCTGGATGAATAGTGCATATTTGTCCAAATTTAATTCGACTTCTTAACGTTTGCTGAAGGACAAACACCTCAGTTCACTTAATTCCTTCTGCCTGGCTCCCGAAATAGAGACTCTTCTTTGCGAGTCGGTCGCACACGAAAAGCGAAACGCTAGTACGTTTCTGACCAGAGTTGAAGTAATAAACCATTACAGAAGTCCAAGCTTAACCGAGAGCAAATAAATCAGTTCTAAGCCCGCCTACGATCACTGCTTGTTCTCTAACTGTTCGAGAAAATTAGACATGAATCCAAAACAAGACTGAAACATTAGACCTCACGAGCAGCTTCATAACAATTTTCTAGCAAAACACTGCAAACTGTGCAAACATTCACACTTTAAAGTCGTTAGTACAGTATTTCCGCGAAGATGGAACAAATTAACTATCACTATAAATAAAATTGAGTCTTCTCGCTAACTAATTTGTACCGTACCAAAGAGTCATTTATTAGACTTTCCAGGTGCCCAAAATACCCACCCACACGTCAATTGGCAATGTTGATTGCAGAAACGATGCGTGTCACATACGGTTACAACAACACAGCGCTTTTTACGTGAAAAGTTTAAAGACCAAGCGGTAACTGCGGGTTTAAAATCCAAAGCTAATTAATAAATTCTAAAATACTTGGCTGTGAAGTTTAATTCAGCTTAAAAAGTTTTGATTACATAAAATTTGGACTCGAATCAAATTTAAAGAAACCAGCAGGTTGGAGCACAGCAGAACACACACATCCTCTCCTGAACAGTAATTTATTCACATGTATGGAATTTGGCTAAAATCTGTGACATGAACGTCCCGTTGGTGACACATCGAAACTGATTGACGGCACTATCTTTAAAACAAGAAGTTGTGGAAATGAAAAGAATTATTTTGCACGTAAATGGAAGCAACCTCCATATTTTCTCCGAGCATTGATTATTTTTGCTCCTCCAATAACTCTTCCCATGAGAATGTTCATGAGCGACGGGATATACATCCTCCGCAGTCGATTGGTTTGAGCAAACTGAGCATGTGTAGAAAAGATCTATTGAAAGTCTTTGGCCAAAACGACAAGTGGAATTTCTCATCAATCTTCTACCTTGTTGCGCCATTCTTGCGACGAGTCTTTTTATGGATAGAGCATGCATAAGTGCCAAACGTGTGCAATGTAGCAAACAACGCGTTTCCAAGCCGATGGAAGGTTGACAAATAATCTCCGAGACAAACAGGAAAATACAAACGTTATGCAGTTTCGGCACAATGTTGAACTTCTCTTCTTAAATCAGCGCAAGCAGACTGCAGTCCTCGAATGGAAAGCGTCACCAGTCCTTGATGCTTTTCGAAGATTTCGGATTGCTTCTTCATAAATTCTCCTGTTGTTTTCAAATTTTCCAACCTGGAAAACTAAGGCTATCTACTAGTAACTTGAACGCTTTTAAAACTTAGTGGCTAATTAAAACAGCGTGCAAACAGTTCAAGACAGGCGCCTAAGTTACCTAGCGCACACCAGAGATGAGCGCTGGTCTGAACTTGGATTGGACTGGATCCGGAATATATCGAGTTTTTTGGTATTTTGATTGCATCCTAAATCTAAATCGCTTAACAAATTTAGGATTAGGACCGGATTCGGACCGAGTTAATGAAAAAAGCTGCAGCATTTTTTGTTATTGAAAACCGGTATTTTGGTAATATTCTGGGCCTCGTTTGGAATTGGACTATACATTTCGGAAAAAAATCGGATTACGATTGAACTTGGACCAAGCTTCAAAATTTCAGGACTGGATCTGGAACGCAAAATATGACAGTCCGCTCATCTCTAACGCACAGAGGTTGCATGCATAAAACGTGTGTGATGATACTTCTGCGTGTGACGATACGGCAATCTGCTCTGACCCGAAACATTTAACAGCAGTGTTTGGCAGACGCTTCACAGAGTATGAGTGGATTGATGTTGATGCTGAAAAATCCAAGCAAACTTCATTTAAATCATATTGCATGACTGAGGATGTGTAGCATTAGGTGAAATAGATTTCCTATTTTAACAATTTGCTGATTGGTTCAAATGCTTCACCCTTTGTGGAAACTATATATTTACTTGGAAACTTATTTTAAATTTACGAAACAGTACGTTAAAACAATCGTCACTGCAGGTTGAGCCAGGAAATGTCTTTTCTTTTTGTCGTCAAGTTGCCAAACTGATTCTAACGGTTTTTACGGAAGAAATAGTTCGGACTAAGCAATCCAGTGCAAGTTTCCATATCTTGTGTAACTGTATAAACAGAGTGTCCCAAATATTTGGTATCATTATACGATCTGCTCACTTGACCATTTTTTTAAAATAATTCAAATTTCAACAGTATTTAACAGCGTGCAAGCGAAAGAGAAATTCATAAAAAGCCCAGCTCCTGAAGAGATTTGGAAATGCCCTTTTCCTCCTATAAGCTATAGGAGGAACTCAAGAGAATTGCTGATGCGCTATGAAGACTGAATGTCATAGCGAAGACATTGTGGGGAGTGTTTGGCAGGAGATAGACCGCGCAGTCTTGACGAGTGCCATGCATGTCACACGCTATGGGCGGAAACGATGCCAGAAAGTCTTCAATAGGGCGGCTTTACGTCAGTGCAGGGGGGGGCTTGACATTATAAAATCTGACAAAAACTACACTGATTTATAGTATCTCATATTTCAATTTGGGGGGCTTGGAGCTTTGTTTAGTGGGCTAAGCCCACCAAACTCACCCCTTGGCGACGGGACTGGCGGTGGGCACTCTGAAAATTTCTGAAATCATTCATAAATTCCACATACGTTTGAGATCGTCAATTTAATTTTTATGAATGAATCTCTTTCTACCAAATCTGTAGAACACCCAACACATAACAATACTAATTGCTTTAAACGTGGCACGTTCTGAGTTGCCAAAAACCTTCACGACGGGTATATGTAGAATATTCTTACTTGAATGTCTGCTTTTTACACGAAACTAGTTTGCTTTTCCTTAGTATAAAAAAACTATCTTTTGGACACAACTGAAATAATGAGGAACTTCTATATGGATTTAAAGAAAGTCTTCATATTTTGTTCCCATTTCACGCAATTAATGAAAAATGTGTAAAGCTGAGCTTTATTCTTATAGAGCAGGGGTTCACCGTGACTTATCAGCTTTTTAGATTAGCGAGCTATGCAATGAATGCAAGCAAAATCAAAAACCTTTCGATGTGCAGCGGATTACTCGCGTCTGTATTATGTTGCTCGGGTTTTTGTGTAATTTTTAAAAAAAACTTTGCTTCCAAAGAGACACTAAGATGAGACTCATGTTTCGTTATGCTGACCTCATCTTACAATTAATAAGTTTCATTATTTGCCCCAAAGATTTCAGGCAAAACTTTTGAGGACTTGATTGGCCCGTTTTGCAACGAGAACATGCATATTGCACTGATTTGTCAAAAGCACATCACAAGGCAACCAAACCATTGACAGTGGCTTTCATCTGGAGTCACGTGATACACACGTAAAAGGGTAATAAAAGAATTCGACCACGTGAATTCACCTGACGCACAGACTTTTTACGTTTGTCATTTATGGACGTCTCTCATCTGGCAAAATCCAACATCAGGGCGTTTCATTTGGAAGATCACAGACAGTAACGACAAAAATGCACACGTGCTGTGCATGGCACTCAAAAGCACTCAAAACTACATGTAGTGGTCACACAACGACAAGAAAAAGCCATGCAGTTAAGCTCAAGAAAATGCTGCATGCAAAACAACAACATCGTATCCACGACAAAAAACAAAAAGCAGATTTGCAATTTCATTACAAAAATCTCATTATTGCAAACAATCAAAAGACAGCCAATGGAACAATTTAATAAGGCCGAAAAAGGAAAATTTCTAGATACCGGTAATGAAAGTAAGCAATTAAGGATGTTCAGGAAAAACATGGCGGTGCATTAGTGAATACAAGGATTCAAGCATATAGGACAAGGCAGCAAGTTTTGCAACTTCGCCAAATCACGATTAGCAATACACACAGAAGCGAATTACAAACCACAGGCAAAGCAGGTGAGGGTAAAGGTGGTGCAAACAATGTGCAAAAACGAAGGATCTAAACAACACGAAGCAGTTAGAATTCGACGTCCTACTGTGTAGTTCTGAGCCATTTAGGATAAACTAAATTTAAGGAAAAAATTGTTTGTGAAGTGTCGAATTACGGGTGAATATTTTCAAAGAAACGATATTGCTAGCCTGGCATCCTCAAAGAATGACAAGCCTTTTGCCGAAGTAAACCGACACTCTGGCTAGAGTAACCCACCAAGCAAAAAATTTATTCGATTCTCTTTAGCTAAATAGTTATAGTTTGTGACTTCAAATTCTTCACCAACGAAATGCTCAGACGCAAACATCTTGACATCAACCACATCCAAAGGAAGCTGCCTGCACCTTGGGCCTCATTTTAAATGCGTCAGCAGATGCCAAGCATGTACAACGTGCAGTTTTAACACCGACTGACTTTGGTTAAAAGCGATTATGGGTTCACTTAGAGCAGACTAAATGTGATAGATCGTGGAATCCGACGTGTCCAAAAGTTACGTTTTGCCAAAGCTTTAGTTTGGGAGTTTTGTTCCTGAATAAGCCGTCACTGATTCGAATTCGCATTAATGTACACAGTTTTTGCAAACGTTGGAACTATTTTCATTCTAAGCCTTCTCCAAGATGTACTAACATTTGGGTGGTGAGGTTGTGGTGAGGTTGGTTGTTATGGAAAGAAAGAAACGGTCGAGTGACTTCCGTTTGAATTACCCGTTACGGCGACCCCGTGCGGATTCAAACGTGCCTACAACGTTGAGTATAAACGAAAACAAGCGTTATAGGTTTGCAAACGATAACAGTTGAACATTGCTTTGTTGTTGTTGTTGTTGTTGTTGTTGTATGGGTGAGCAGTCTTAAGAACTGGAACAAGTAACAGATAAAAATGTATCTTTCTTGTGGTGTATGTTGCGTTCGTGCCTGTGTTTCAAGGAGAACAGTTTGTAAATAAAGGAAGGCGTCGGCAAGTGCGTTTTCTTACCGTTAAACACATTGCCAGCTGTGTGACCCCGCTGGATGCTTCGAGACGGCGCCTGAAGAAAATCTAGGCCTTTCAAGCACTCGTCCAGTTTGCCATCGGTCGCAAACGACTTCAAAGCAGGCTTACGCCGGTGCGATCTTACTGCGAAAGAGGATTTGAAAGGGCAGCCGTTTGGTGAAGGGGAGCTGTGACGCAAGCACCCAGGCGGTCGCGAGTCATTGAAGCAGTGGCGAGGTTTGCAACAGCTACTGCACTGACTTGGATCATGCGCGCACTCGTCAGCGTTGGCTGTCGTATTGTCGTTAGCATCGCATGCATACACCAGATTTTCGAAATCTGCACACTCGGCAGCTGCGTTCGGCTTATCGATGGCGGCAGAGTCATTGTCGTTAGGGTAATAGCAACACACCGAAAAGCCACTCTCACTCTGCTGCTGGCGCAGCCACTCTTGTATACCTGACACTCGTGGTCGCGCCGCACCACCGAGGCGTACATCCGGGACACCACCGTAAGCGACGTTCCTTCGTGTATGATGCCCAGCCGTGACTCCCGCTTGATCCACGGAGAAGTAGCGTTGGAAAGGCAGACTGAGTCCGATTGTTTGCGGGGCCAATGCCATGACTCCCGGTGGCGGAGGCGGATGAACTACAGTTTCACCGCCAGCCAGCAATTCTCCGCCAGCGACCGACGACGCAGGAAAGGTCTTCGGCACCACAGCTTGAGGCGGGTGTGGTAACATGGCCCTGTTTCCGGGATAGCATCCGCGGTTGGCAGCAGCAATCATGCTGTTGTAATTGCTGCCGTAGTGCATGATGCCCATGGCGGAAGCGGCTTTCGCGTGAGGCGAGCTGACAAAGTGAATGGACCCGCTGCTGTTCACAGCTGTATTGTTGCTGTCAGGTGCACCAGTTACTCTGATAGAATAGACCGAGCTATTGCGGTTGACTCTTGTCTGCGAGTAGTTGTTGACTTTGGTGGAGCCTTGAGCGGCAGTAGAGTGGCCGTTACCGTGGCCATCTTGAATTTGATTCAATGCGGACGAAGCTGGAGGTCTGGGCAGATTCAATGCGTTTGGCTTCGGCGGTGTGTTGCTCGCCTCTGTGGCCAGTCGCTTCAGCGTGTTCTGCATTTTGATTTTCACCGGACTGCTCGGCCTCGCGCTATCGGCCAGACGCGAACTCTGTCGCGATTCTCGGTTTTGGGTTCCTGCAAAGCCGCGGCTTTGGAGCCCAGCGGCGCCGGGAGGGGTGTGGTTGGAACGAACGGAGACCTTTGCCACGCGGTTCGCCACCGACTGTCCGTAGATGCTCGCCGTCTTGCTGACAGCCTTCATAACTGTCGGGACATTTTCTTTGTTGGCTTCGTAGCGCAAGGCGCTGGTGCGAGTGGTGGTCAAAGCAACAACAGGAGGATTGTTGATTCGGCGGATCGGATTTGAGTATGGTTTCTTGATCGTTATTCCTTCAACCTTAAAACAAGGGAGAGCAAAGATAACGACGGTTGTTTTCACAGGGACAGGCCCGTAGCCACGGGGGCATTCGGGAGCAGTGCCCTCCCAGAGATTTTTGTGCCCCTCAAATTGTGTTTAGCCCAGGAAAGTTTGTTTCAAACATAATAAAAACAAAAATCTTGCCCCCCCCNTAAAATGTATGTTGCCCTACCAAATCTTAAAACTGGCTACGGGGCTGCATGGGGGNGCGATGGCGAGGCAGCATTTTTGCATTTAGTTTTACTGAGTGCTTTTCAAAGTCTTCAGCACTTTTGATTTGCATATGTATTCAAATTCGTGTTCATGACAATGTTAGCGTTTAACCATCCGCTACAGCGGTTTCAAATCTTCGTATTTATTCCGTAAATTTTCGCATTTTATCGAACAATTTTTTGAAAAAAACTTCCAACCGTAATTTTATGTTGACTTAAGGTTTCAATTGTAACACCGATTGACCTTTTCAGTATGACAAGAAAATCTTTTGTAGGTGACTTATGTTTTGTTCAAACACTTGACAATTCCTATTAAAAAATTTCTTAACTAGTTTTTTAATATGTTTTAAGATAATTTTTAAAACATTTTTCGTACGTTTTTGAAAAACATTTCTTGCTAAATTAAAAACAATGTTAAAGTTTTTAATAAGCTTTGTCTAATACGTTTGTGCTATTTCGAAGCAAATAGACTAGTCTGAATTTAATCTTTATAACCATACACATTTATAAATAACTCATTAGCTCACATTTAAAGCTTTTCCAACGTACAAAGGAATGTCAACAGCTGGCTGCTTGTAAATCATTTCAAACTGACCAATGTCGCAGTTTTTGTCTCGTTTCCGGTCAAGAATAACTGCAGGAAAAAAACGAACAAAGCATCGCTGAAATCGTTTGATACAAACCAGGGCTGCATGTGTCATACATAACTCTCCAGAATATATTCTAACTTTAATTATTTTAAACTCATTCGGAACTCGTGTCTGAAACCCACTCCAAAATTTGCTAAAGCAACGGTGACTGACATGCAATTTTAATTGGTTCAATATTAATGAAAGCACGTTTGAAGTGGCGTTTTTACGTCTCGTAGAAAGGCAGATTGCAAAACCGCTCGGGTGATACGAGAAATAGCGAAAACTGCCGTTCACCTGCAACGGCTTACGTCAGACGCTTAGGAACGATGCAAGCTCCATGTCGACGGGACGTTTAGTAAAACCAAGTGAATCGCAAGAGGAAAAAACCGAAAACAATTGCTTTCTTGCGGTTTAAACACTTACATTGTTCTTAATAAATCGTTAAAGCTTTTTCTAAAACTGATAAATAAACAGCGTGAATTACATTCGAGTTACTGCCGCGTTTTAACCATAACAGTAATCCGACCACTCGCCCAAAACAACATAACAATATCGACGCAATGTGCTATTGACATGTTTTGATTTAACCAGGGATTCTCAACAGTTTCTCTGGTATCCTCGTGAGAAATTAATAATAAAAATTTTCCCAAGAATTTTATTTTTTTCACTTTAACAACCGCACAGAATGCGTGGAGGAAGAAAAAAGGTTTTAGAATAATAAATCAAACTTTGAAGATTAAGGCTAATTACGTTGAATCCAAGCAGCGCATATAATAGCACACAACACTCCGACATTCTTATATTACTCTATTAAATTATGTTTAAAACATGCAGTACTCACGCCCTACTGAAGTCGACAGGTGATCTACCCGTGTAGTGAGGGGTGGAAAAAAGGTTAACACACAGGTATATACTTATTTGTGAACTAGCGCAAAACTTTCAGTGATTGAAAAAACATACGTTTACTATATATCTTGATTCAGTAAAATTGCTCCATTGGTGGGTGAAATCCGTCACCACTAAGAATCTTCGATTTAAACTGACAGCGAGCGTAACGTTCAACTGCCATTCAAAGAAAGCCTTCCCTTGCAAATATGCCAGATCTTTACAAACAAGCCTGCCTTTCTACACTAATCAGATTTTCTTTACTTGGTAAATTCTGTAACGGGCACTACGTTTGACATATGCAAGCTTTGGAAGAAAACCTAGAACCTGGACGAAAACGAGGCCAACTTATCTCACCTTTCAGGACATCCTCTTGCACGGATGCGCAGAGCTTGCTTGTGATTTGAGTAGAGCGTGCCATGGTTGGACTGGAGTTCACTTCAATCAGCCACGGATTGTAGTTCTCATCAATCATGAAGTCAGCTCCGTACAACTCAAATGAACCCTTCCTGCTCTTCCCAAGCAAAATATGACGCGTGTCGAAAAACATACAAAAATTGGTTAGGGGTGCGGTTCAGACATGGTTTTCAGAAAACAAAGATTGTTAAGGCGTCAAATAATTCAGTTAAATAGTTATGATGTTCGTCTGAAAATGTATAACACACATCAACATTTTCAATATTGATTCTAAATTTTTTAACAGAGTGAAACTTGGTAGTCTTGCAAAGCCGCATGAGAAACAGCAACAGAAAACAATGGTCTAGATCAGGCCTGCACAACTCAGGAAAGCTCGAAGGGCCAAATTATCAACATAAATTTGCCGAGGGCCGCAAAAATCTATTTCATTTCAATGTAGAGTTGAGTATGGAAGAAATTCTGGAAGGACAATTCCTCATTCGAGGTCGAGTATTTGCAACATTTTCTACAATTGAGAAAGCTCTCGCGGGACGCAAGAAATGCTTTCGCGAGCCGCATGAGGGCTCCTGACCGTATTTTGTGCAGGCCTGGTCTAGATTTTTTCAACAAGCAACTTCGTGAAATTGCAGTCAGTAAAATAAGTCCTGAAAAAGCCACAACTTCATCAAATTGTATTTTGACCAATTTCACGCTACTTTCTTAATTTTTTAACAGCTTGGTAGTTAAATCGGCCATCAGACATTCCATGTCCCAAAACTCTGGTTGCGGAGCATGCATGCTTAGCATGCATGCTTTATCTAACTTGCATTGGCAAAGAAAGCTGCATGCTATAAGTGAAACTCACATTTCTGTAAGTGTTATAAGAAAAGATATAAGTGCTTGGCTTCGCTATAAGTGAAGCTCACTTTTCTATAAGTGTATTTCTATAAGTGCATGCTATAACTGAAGCTCACATAGCCAGAAGGTAAAATGTGTTGCCGTTGGTAGTATGTATTAAAAACGTATAAGCAGGCTTGTCCATAGGAATCCCATGGGAAACGTCCCATGGGATGGGACAGGCATAAATTGCTATGGGATGGGAATGGGACAGATAAATATGTCCCGTGGACAACCCTAGGCTTGTCCATGGGAATGTCATTCCTATGGGAATCCCATGGGAAACGTCCCATGGGATGGGATGGGACGGGACAGGCAACAATTGCTATGGGATGGGAATGGGACAGATAAATATGTCCCATGGACTACCCTGCGTNTAAGTAATAAGCATCAAAATCTGCAATCTGATAGTCTCGAACTAGCTGAGAAAANAGTAGTAAGGTATTAAAGGTATTGGAATAGCCTTATACCTGAAAACGTTGAAACGGCCAACAGGTAATGTTAATCATGTACCAACTTACCGGTACTCGACTACATCAAGCGCTGTTTGACATATGTGGATTATGGCCTTCTTCATCCCAGGAAAGACCAGGTCGTCCCACAGTGTGTGACAGCCTCTCGTCCTGCTCAACAAAGATGGAAGTGGTGAGTCGTTTCAGACGACAAGGCGTGCAACCAATATTTCAGGCGCTGGTAAGCGCTGCACGTGCAAGCTCTTTGCTATAAATAAGAAAATACACAAAAAGAATCAAGAAAATATTTGATTGTGCAAAAGATCTGAATCAGAAACAGTAAAAACGCAAGTCACTACCACATGTGATTTAAGCAAATGACATCTCAGTGGGATTGCTAGATATTTTCAAAGATATTTGCAAAAATATCGTAAATTATCATATCCATTTCAGCTGCGCAGGAATTAGTACTTCATGGGACTAAAGTTATTATTTCGTGACTAAAGAGACCACACTTGGTTTTTGCATCAGAGGTCTCCGCCACAGCTTTCAATGCGTTTAGAAATTAATCTGTAATGTTTGCATACCTTGCCCTAAGCAGAAATGTTGTGCGTGCCACCGTGAGCTCCCGAAAGCAAGGAAAAGATGAGGTACTGCCCTCTCTCTAAAAACCTTTGACGTAAAAACTTGAAACACAAGTACAGTAAAAGCTACGTGGCATTTTTAGAAAATGAGATGTTTTTTCGACCCTTTCAACAAACATCAGTCTCTTTCCACTAAATCATTGCGATCGGTTAAATTTTGAAGCAAAAACGTATTGTATATACATGTGCTGTAGTTCTGTATTCTGCAATTATTTCCATAGCCTTATTAAAAAGTTCGCTTCTCTTTGAAAAAATCCCCAGCCGCCTATGCGTCCCACTAATAAACAAAGATATTTTATTGGCTTCTTCTTGCAACCTAAAAAGCTTTTTTTAAACTGTTCCTGTTGCTGTTGCTTCGAAGGGACTCACTTGGAAGACGACGACTAACGATTCAAAAATTATTCAAACTGAATTCCACTTCTCCTGTCAGCATTCAGTTTACTTTGCATTTCACGCAATGGATACCCCCTCTCCCCCCCCCACTTCACTTTTTTTCAAACACAGCCTTTCAAAACATCCGCTTCCGTGAACCATTCTTGAACAAAAATATTCTCACGAACATTTTCTGTAACCGCAACATCTATCACAACAAAGTTTGTCACCACGATCCATTTCACCGATTCTCTCTCACCGATGCTTCTCACATAAAAGCAGCTTGCCACCCGCATGCATTCCTCATCGCAGACAATCTCTCAACACAACCAGGCTTGTCTCGACAGAACCTTTCTCCAAGAGGAAACCTTCTTACCAAAGCAATTCTAAATTAATCCTTTTGTCCGCTGTTATAATTAGTGGGAAGCAACAGGAGTATTTAGAGGGGCAAGAATTGTTCTTGTTATGGTTTAGCGCATGAACAGAATTTCAGTCATGCGGTATTTTGGAAATTTTCATATCTTTATACAGCGCTCCATGCAAATTACAATCAGTCTATTCTGTGCATATTGAAGACCGCTGGGGGACCAGAACATGAACATTTATAAGAAAAAAACTGTTTTAACGATTCACTGTGTATTTGTTGTTCCGATTTCGTTATCAGTGTAATGATTCTTGGATAGTTACAGATATTGCGAGACTTCCCCACAAAAAACGTTACTTCATACTGTACTTTATTACTCTTGCATATGAATCACAAAACCACATTTTTCAAATAAATCAGAAAAATATAGCAAATAAATCGACGCGCGTCTTGATGCGATCACACCAATGACAAGCGGCCTCGCAAGTTGTTGCCAAAGATCAGAACTTTCTAAATTGAATCAAACCCCACAGAATAAAACCAACAGATACCAGGATTTATAGAAGTACCGAGATCCGAAGACAGGCTAACCGAAAGTGTCTAGCCTGATGTTCTCAGAAGAGAGCGTTGTCAACATTACACGTGCCTCATTCTGTTCTTCAGCGCACCTGAGGTCACGCAGGTTCACGGCCAAGGTTAGCAACACAGAACTTTAGTCAAACGCAGTTTCTGCTGCCAGATAGCATCCGCAAGAGCCCGTGTAAATTGTGAACCTTCCATAATATCGCCCGAGTGCACCGATTGGTTTACAGACCTGCATGGCTCAGAGAAGAAAGATTTGGCAAACTGCAGCAATTTCCTTATATATTGTGACCCTCCTTGCGTCACAGTATGTACCGTCACAATAAGCCTTTGGACCATGTCCACAGGCAAGTCTCGCCAACTCAGTGAAGATCAATGTCGAAGTGAAGGATGCTAGGAAGCTCGACTTATACTCTGGGATTCAGTATCTTCGTGTTTTCGAACTTTCTTTTCGGTTATCTGCAGCAGTTCTTAGTTGCGCATATCTCACCACTGCAGTTAGCCTTTTTTGAGTGACTTGCACTACAATCCAACTGCATGGACGTTGCAGAAAATCGATTTCACCCAGCTTCGGCATCTTCAGTTCGACAGTCAATAATCGGATGGATGTAATTGGTACTGAAAACGCCGACAACACGGTGAAATCGATATTCTGTAAAATCTATGCGTATGAATTTTGTTGCAGATACTGCTCTTTGTAAGTATCGCACAAGGCGACAATTTGATGGTAGCAACTATTTGACTACTGCCATCTAACAGGAAATTTTTGTTCGCAACACATTTATCAGGAAGCAGTCGAGTCTGTACAAGGGACATATACTGCTTTCCAACTTTGCGGAAGAATCGGTGCATACTTTTCTAACGTCGTAAGGAAACACTTTCGTAAAAGTTACCGATTGCTTCAGATTTATGGCAATTTCGCAGATCATTCACTCAACACTCTCTGCGATAATTCTGTACATAGGGCAGTGGTTCTTAACTTGGGTTCGATCGAACCCCTAGGGTTCAGGGGTTCGACGAAGGTCATCTGAAACATGACTAAAACCCGCGTTATATCACAGAAATTTTTACTTTCTGTTATATTGGGAAAATGGGGTTCGGCAAAAGCTTGGAAAACTACGTAAGGGTTCGGCGTGTTTGTAAAGGTTAAGAACCACTGACAGAGACTCACCCTCATCCAGAAATTCTGNAGCATCACTAATNNACTAAGGTTGGTTGTCTACTTGCCCAAAATAAGAAACNTCAGCAAACATTTCGACTTTGAAGAGTCCCGAGCAAATTTTGGTGTGCCAGAAAAACACGACACAACACTTTAAAAAATCTGGCTTGAGCAAGTACTGTATATAAATTCCTACCCAACCGAATCCGTAAACCTACTGAAAAGTAGGTTTTTACAGTAGAGCTCGAGAATATGCCGCCCTAAAATATTGTGGTTATGACGGTTGGAGCGAAATGTTCCTGCGGGGGTTCAGCGGCAGCAAAGACAAAGACTATGCGTTTTTGTTGCACGAAACTGAAAGTGTGATTTCTGTTTGCCCTGCGTTTAACTAAGTGATAACAACTGAAAATGACAGGGCATTCAAAAACGTAGTGCTGACGCGAGGCTGAATAAAATGAATAAAATGCTACGGTGTAACTGGGGTTGTTTCATCAATGAGACCAGTAACGTTCGTGTAATTTCCAATACTTCTTGTTCCAGTCATGGATGAAGTGTTTCATAGCTCTCTTTACTTATTGCATCATATAGCTTTTATAATGACAACATTGTGATGTTTTCATGGCGCATAAGCTTTAAGTAGTTGCACTGACTATTCTTCTTAAATTTATGGGCAATTTTTGAAAACGTTTGTCAACTGATACCATCTCCCATCAAGCTACTCTGCGTTACCCTGATTTCATGTGCCAACCACACAAATATCACTTCACAACAGTAATTGGGTCAAACCTTAGATAATTACGAAAATCTTCATCAGACCACATGTTGTCAGCGGGAACACTTGGATGACGATTTGAATCAATCTCAAAATTTTTCTGCACTGAATAATTGCACAAATGAATACTCCTGCGAAGAAACATTAAATACCGTTATGACAATTAGTCTAACTACAATTATGCAATCATCCAACACTGCATGAATTATTAGCAAATTGGTTCGCATTTGCACAGTTTGCACGTGGTACATATACTGTGCCAATGGCATAAAAGAGGAAGGTAAAATACTTAACAAATTAAGATGATTGTAGAAAACCCAGCACAAAGATTTTAATTATAAAAAAAGTAGTTAGTGGGCTCGAGCAAGTAACTGTTGATGCTGCATGTGCTTGTGCAACAGCGTTGCTTATTTTAGGAACTCCGCCAAGAATAGCTACAGAGCAGTTCGTGTCACTTGATAAAAAGATAAACAAGTGAACTTATAACAGAAATCCGACATACGTTTGAAGATTTTTCCGCGACTTTACAGAAAAACCTTTCCCCAGGGTGTCTTATTCTAGAATAAGAACACTGATTTCAGCTTTTTATACCGCACAGCATGGCGACCAAAGTATTGTACTGTACACAACAGCAACACTTTTAAATTAGTGAATGAGCAAAATTGTCTGGGTTGCTTTGAAGGTGCTTACGCGTCAAGCTGCTTCAAGGTAAACGGACGGGATGAAAATCTGAGGTAGGAATCGCGGTAAATCCATATGACCAGCGGATTCCAGTCGCTGACTAAGAACCACTGCCGGACATCAAACTTGGTCGCAAAGATGAGCAGAGGACGTTCGATGTACTTCTGCACCACCCAGCGGCTGTCTTTGATTAAGTTGGGATCGCCCGAGACAAGTTTAAGGATCTCGTCGAGACGGTTCATCACGAGAATACCTACAGAGGTATAAGCAGTGCACAAATATCACTCTTTTACGATCGTTAAACACTTTAGTATTGAGTGCTGTTCATTGATAACAGACTAGCAGAAGGTTGTAGCCTACGCATATTTGATAAGAAAAACACCAAGCTAGCTGTTGCGTTTTTATTTGCTTTAAGTTGGTTTAACGATGCTTTTGCGCCCAACAACACTTTCATCAGGCCATTAAGATCGGAAAAAGTCCAAAGCAAAGAGTTATCATGACACGCAAAGCCGAACTATGGATCAATACGCAGAAAGCAATAATACTCAGCCTGTTCGCTGCAAAACAGAATGCGCTCCATCGTTTCAACACCAGGTTTCATCACGGAAATACGTGTTTGATTGAAGCTCCTTCATTATAACAATTCAGCCTGAGTGGGTCGCTCTCTAGGTTCCGACAGTGTAGTCTCAAGCTTCTCTATTTGCTACTAAATTTAGCGCTGAATACCTAACTTAACATGACACTTAAAAGACCTCAACAATTCCCTCAACCTTCTCCTGTGTTGCAAAAGCAAGCTCTCAAACCTTATTCCAGCTTTACATAAAATAGTTCACAAATCACCTCTGCAATAAACGGATGTTCTCACCTCTGCCTCGTGACTTAGCACCGGGCTTAATAATCCAGGTGTTCTTTACTCCTTCAATAAAAAACTGCGGGTTGGTTGCCTGGATCTTCTCCAACGTAACTTCACATTGATTGTAGTAGGAGGCACTCTGAGCAATCATCGCTCCCTCACTGCAAATAGAGTGTTTTAGATTGTTAGGTGTAAATTTCAATCAGAAATAGATTGCGGCGCTTTCATTCGGGAACGTGGGATTCCCAAATATAGTGTTACCATGATGGCACACGAAGATTTGAGTTAATGTTCTCCCTGGTATATTTCAGTCTTTCACATTATAATTCGGCGTTTTGAGGGAACAATATTTTGATAAGGACGTCATTGTTACACGACGACATTTCATTGCTTTGACCACTCTATTCCTTATAACAAATTATTTAATTGAGATTGCCAAATTTAAACCTAATCCAGGAAATGTGTAGCCACAAGACTCGTGCCACAATCGATTTAAGTGTCTGCATTAATCAGAACGAGGCAAATTCCAGCCGAAAAAACACCTAAAAATTCATTGCCAGCTAGAGCAAACCGAACTGAAAGCAACCATAAGAGTGCACAGCTTTTACTGCTACATGAACCCTCTGGTGAAGACGCCAAGCACGTGAACTCAACTGAGCAAGTTTCATGTAGTGGAAGATCAGCTGATCCCAGGCAGCGTCAGAAACGCTGCAGACATAGTCATCCTGATCGATATCTTCATGCTCCCGCTCTTTAACGTGCAGGTCGCAGACACGTAGCGCCAGCTGCAGGATGTCGACCGGAACGATATGTGGCCCTCCTGCAGGGGTTTAAAATGAGCGTGAAACCTTGCGTCTATGTCTGTCCTCTGCTTTCAAATATCCAAGAATAAAATTACTTGCGTAACTGGAAACTGATTCAACGTGGGAGACACCAAAAGGAATGATATGATCAATCTGATATTTGACACTCTTGTAACCTCTGTGCTAGTATTTTGCACTTTTGTATTTTTGCAAAAAAGTCCTCCTTAAAACAATGCAAAGCAAATACTTAATTTATCCCTGAGGTTTTTTATTTCAGCCTTTTTTTCAAGTTTCAAAATTAGTATGTACAGCATCTGAGGGAAAAATTGCGAGAAAAAGAAGAAAACGCTCGTCAACTCTTGCAAGTTAAAAAATGCAACCGAACTCGCTCCCAGTTTGCACGTTTTTCAGACAAACAAAACTGCTTTCCAGTAAGTTTGTTGCCTGCGGCCCTGGATCCCTCACCGCAATCTACAGCTTTATTCGAGAGTTGTAATTACTACTTTCTGTTTAAGAAAAAAAAAGGTTTGCGAGCTTGTGAACCGATGATCGCATCCAATGGATGCCTACTTCACGTAACTCCAAAAGCACCCGGATAAGAAGCGAAGGCGCATTTTACGAAATAAAACGAAATAGCAAACACTTCACCTAAAGACGGCATCTGGCCATTTTGAACCTTGTCGGAATTCTGCCCATAGTTGTCAGAGTGCCTCGCTATCACAATCTTCAAGATCGAAACCGCAGCCGTCAGACGAAAATCATCTGAAAATGAGAAAAAACGCCTCAAGTGGTATTCACACCCGGTACACGAAGGTACAGACGCCGTATATTTGCCGTGGTGTTTTTCGCTCTTGAGTAGAAATCTTTCAAGAAGAATCTGTCAAGTTTATTCCAATTGTTTGTCTATAAATAATAAGTTACCAGACTTGGTAACTGGTACAGTTGGATAGAGCCGGCGCCACGGAAACTGGTAACCTGGGGGTCCCGGTCAGGTCGCATGGAAGTCTTAAGTTTGCGGCAGGTCCTGCAGCCTCGTGCTCAGCATGGATGGATGGGTGCAAGCAAAAGGCTCACGCGCACTGCTACCATTGACTCGCAACCAGTGCAGCATGCACTACGAAAGTAACCGCGTTGCCCAAGTAAGCGGAGATGGGCGCCCGAAGACCACTCGTGACACTCTACATGGGGTACAAAATGAATACAATGATTTTTCTGTTAATATGTCACCAAAACAGAGAAAAAGATTCTGCAGGCCCACTGGGCGATTCATTACCTAATGATTTGATTGAAAAGCACAGACTATGTTAAACAAGCGTTCATCCTTGCAGAGCATTGTTCTTAACCGGGGAACACGTCTTCCCCCCCCAGGGAGTCGTCAGTAAATTTCCGGGGGGGGGGCGCGAGCCCGTAACGCGCTCTACAAAGTGGAACGTTTTTGAACTGGAAAGTTCTCCGTCATTTTGCTTATTTAATGTCAAGGGGGGGCTTGAAACAATGGACAATTGGTTTTGGAAGGCGTGGCAGAGCAAAGGTTAAGAGCCACTGTTGTAGAGAGTTTACACCTATCTTGAAGGTTGCAGGCATTCATAATGTGTTTAATTCTCAACTGTACGTAACTCATGACATGTCAGCACCTTGAAGTATACGTTAGTGAAAGTTCTACTATTGACAAACATTTATTTCATTTGAATCTTTTTCTAATTTTAGTAGAACGTTTCAAAAACAGCCCACAGAAGAGTGTTACGTGAAGTTAGATACTTCACGTATGTTCTTCTGCACACGTAAGCGAAGTTAAACTCCATAATACTATCTTTGAGAGTATAGAACCATGAGGCNAANAACGTGTATCAGAAGGAGGCAGCCACCACTGCACGATCTTTACAGCAGAGGTGCCAATGAGTCACAGTGAGGCTTAGGACTTTGTGTACCATTACTAAATGGCTCGGTTGGTGAAGTTATTCGTGAGATGTAACAAACCAAATTGCGCTTTCTGTGAAGCACATTGAGTGTTGAAGGCCTTACCTATGAAATCCATTTTTTCTTCTTCGTTGCTGAGTCTGTAGCAACGCGGAAAGAAAGAGTCGGAGCTGCACTCGGTGAAACAAGGCAATGTACGGAGGTTCATGCACAGACCGACCTGTGGGTAAACAGTTTGCGTCACGTGGATATTTTTTCTTTTAATGCCCAGAAATAACAAACTGGAAATGCAGTTTGAAAGAAGTGCGAGTAGAAAAATTTGGCGGATTATCTGCATCGCTGCAAACAAGCACAAATGCGGTTTTTGAAATGTGACAAAATTGTGAAATGGTTCCCTTGTTTATGTATAAATTTAAACGTGGCGATGCACAGCAGGCTGTGCACCTGCAATGAAATGAAATTCAAAAAGACCAGCCAGTCTGGGGCCTTCATTAGACCTATGTGTAAACAAGTTGTTTATTCTGCAAGTCTTTGGGCAAAGCCTTCTTTTGGTAAATACAGTAGGTCATTTGAAACTTACATGCGATATGTTACTTGAAGAAGACGCACCCCAGATGGAAATGCGTTTCTCCACCTAAAATCGATACATATTGCAATCTGATTCTATTACTTGCATAACCTGGTGTTATTCCTTGAACGTAATGGTGGATAGGCTCGAAGCACATTGATCTCTGCGGATTATTCTGGTTGATTCCCAGCAGCACCAAACAAAAGTAGATATTAGATTTTAGCCAGCATGCAAAAATCATGTTTACTTGGGGCACGCTCGAGATTTTTTTCCCGGATCTTCAGATCCCTGCATCGGGACGGGTGACCATACTCGTTTTGATTGCAACAGATCGCCACGGCATCACTTTCAATCGGCAACTTTTTCACAAATCTTTGCAAACCATGACTTGTGAATCACGGCCGCACGTTTGAGATGCGGTTCCTTACTTTATACAACAGTCGTTTCAGTCTTCGAAGGAATTTAGTCAAGACGTGACCAATCACTGTCTTGCAGATTGCAACCTCAGAGCGAGACTGCTAAGTGAGCGCTAAATCGTTATTGTGACGCAGCACGACTTTTCTTTAAAGGCAAGTCGGAGTAAGTAAGACCCAGTGCTTCAGAGCGGTTCGTGGCACTTTGAAGGTGCGTGGTGCAGCTGTTAATATTTCAAAGTGAACTGAAACGAGAACAAGTGCCCTCCAGTTGCCTGCGTGTGTTCGCTGCTGAAAGATGAACGACAGTATGAATAAAACAAATGCAGCGTTGCCTTGGTGGTAAAGTTGGCTTTGGCGAAATGATTTACGATCTGATCTTTCTGAAGCGTCCTCCAATCTATTGATGACGTGCGAGTAGTCCATTGAAAAATCGGCACCTCGTTTCGCGCCATCCTTCCCTAAAAATAAAAAAAACGAATCTTTAAGCGTCATTTGCCGAGTAAAATAGTAGGCTAAACAATTTTCCCTACAATTAAAAGGCTGATTTTTAACAAATTTTACCAATTTCATTGCATTATGGTTCTCGTGCCCATGACTGTTAGAACTGAATGACAAGGGCAGTCTCCCCAGAAAAACAGAAGTTGCAAACGGTAAATGTCAAGAATAAGTAAGTTGAAATGTACCATGATTCCATAGCAATCGTCATCATCTTCCACTTTGTCCCCGTCGGAGCCTTCAAAAGGCGGGCGAGGGCTCATCCCTATGCCGCTGTCTTTTTGATCGACGTCATCATCTGAATAAGTACGAACAAGATGTCATGAGACATAAAATGAATATATTTCTTAGCTGATGAATTCAGAGACGTTTTTGCTTGCTTTTCGCTGGCGTGCTGCAACCAAGCAATTTCGGCGTCTCGTCTTAATATCAATATTTGATTTCTTCTACTAGTCTATACCTTCCCCCCACTGCTTGTTGGTTTGCTAGATATTCAAATTCTGCAATGACGCGCTAGAAATGAGTTCACCATGAGGCCGATAAACTAGAAAAGCTGAAACAGACGTTAATGGCTGATAAGCACGGTACTGCGCGCAACACTGGTAGTACTTCCAACTTAAAACTTTGCTCTATCAAGTAATAACACGAAGTTCTACCGATAAGAGCCAAACATTCAAATACAAAAGCTTTTTGCACGAACCAGTCAAGTACTCCTTTTTCGTTCAACGCCAGTTTGCCCTCGTAAGAAAAGTGCCAGCAAACATTCACACGTCATCTCACGAAATTGAATTTGAAAACATTCTCCCTATGGATCTTACAATCGTGCAAATACTCTTTGACATTATAACCCACTTCAAAAACAACCTGTTAATGTCGTTTTGAGTCAACAAGCGCAGTGACGCTCATTCCCACAGCTATACACACTGTACAAAAGCCTTAAAGTAAAAAGCGAGGAAAAACAACCTGAATGAGGGTAATTTTAAGACCTCGCGTGAGAAACGATTTCGTGAGCGGCTTACTACGTTAGCATGTACGCTGTACCGTAATCGTCATCGTCGTCAATATCGTCAACGTCCGAAGAGTCTCCATGCTTGTTATTGTTTTTCATTCGGGGGGGGAGCTTGAACTCTTTCTCAACCCAGCCTCGTTCTCTCAGCGCTTTCCGGATGAGCGAATACGGACCGTGAATCGAAAATATTTTCTTATTCTGTTGCAGAGCGCAATATTTTATTGTAAGTCCTTGTTGCTTTCAGCCTTTCAGCAAAACCAGGTTATCGTAATGTTGCATAAACATAAAATCACCTGACAATAATGAGATTGAGTGAAAAAGCAGTTTTAAACAGTTGAAAATTAGCTCAAAAATTTTAATGGAAATGTGGTACAGATCCTTTGCTTTGCACCTACGGGTAAAGAAGAGATCCACAGTTCAACTAGCAATTGTAGAAAAAAATATTTTCTGGCGAATTGTAGGTCATGCTTTTCTACTCATCGCTTAAATTAGCAAATGAGGCCACTTCAGCTTACTTCAGGCTTATAGCTTTGAATTTTTTATTTCGCTAGAACTGCGTTTGCAGAAAACAGTTAAAAATATATTCAGTCCATCCATACCATACTCTGATCGGAAATATTATGCTCGTATTTGGTGTTCGGGTTGTTTGGCGCTTCAAAAAACAAAAATCATGCTTGGTTCGGCATTGATTAGGATGTGGTTATGAGTTTAATGTCTCCAAGCTGTGTCTTTCGACAAGTAGTGGCTGGTTACTGCCAAATGGAAGAAAATCATAAACAGGTATTCCAAGGAAACAGCGTGTTGTGTTCTCAAAGGAAAAGCAAAATAAAGCAAAACTTCAAAAGAGAGTTCCAAAAATATTTTTATTTTGAAAAATCGCAATAAGCAAAATAACTTTGCATTTGCAACAACTGATCACTTCTGTCAACAACCCATTTAACAACATAGGGCAAATTGGTTATAAAGGAAAAACCTTTTTTCCACCAATGTGTAATAGACTTACCGACCTGTTTTAAAAGCTAGGCCAAGTTTACCACAATTCAATTTTAATCAGGCTAGGCTTTGTAGTAAAAGTTGGCAAATCCACATTTCACAGAGCCTGGTACTTTAAGTCAAAAGCAAACTTTTATGCGGGCTATGAACCTTTGATTAATATGTTCACTTCCGTTTACCTCCTGGAATTTAATCAAAGCAAAATCAGACGTGAGTTAAAGCCTACACTGTACTTGGGTATTAACGGACCATAAACGCTGCATCGGTCACTTCGACAAATCCTGATGATGCAGCGGCTCCCAAACGTTTTTCAGCGCGACCCAAATCTGAGTTTGGTGAACACTTCGCGACCGTGTGTTAACATGAAAAAATAATGATTGTATGGATAACTGTTCGGCAGTTAGTTGCTAAGTTCGTTTTCAGTGTCGGCAATCTGCTCTTTTCTCAAGTACCTGCTCTACAGCCAGACACAGACAAGCAGTGGTAACGTTGAAAATATTCAACTCAGGGTTGGATCGCTTCAGCGAGACCCATTTCTACCCTCCGCGACCATTGTTTGGGTCGCGACCCATACTTTGGGAGAACCACTGATACAATGCATTATTGCAACAAAACACAGCGCTTACTTTAATCGCTTTCTCCGCTATTTGCTTCGCTCTTTGTAAGCGATCGAAGTTGGCGTACGGGTCGACCGCGTTTCTTTTCCGGACTGCCCCGGTACCGAAGTTCCCGGATGAAACCATGGATTGAGAAAGTGTGTGATATGTCTTTGATCGAGGAGGTAGGCTGGGAGGGGACGACGAGGAAAACACAGGCGATCCAGGAATATCTGTTTCTGAGTGAAAATAATACAGAAGTTTTGAGCTAGAAGGCAACCGAGGCTGAGTGCCTAGAATTTGTCCTAATCAGTAATTTATATTCATGCAACACTTTATAAAAACAGATCATGCCGTTTTAAGCTGAAAAACATGGGCACGCAAACTGGGCACGCGTTTGCGTGCCTTTTCAGGTAATTTGCAAATAAAACTTTTGCTGAACTGCGACGTAAATTTTGTTCACTCACAAGAGGCCACAACCTTAACGCCGAACCCAATTTTCGGGTGAATTTTTGAAAAATGGGAACAAGCAAAACTTCTTTTCAACTAATGCAAAAAAATTACTTAAATGTGTACAATTGCCAACAAAATTGAAAATAACAACAACTTTGAAAATGAAATATTTGTAATATGCCTTCAACACATTCACAGCGATTTAATGACGGTCTAACAAATGCAGCTTTCTTATGTCCTTTTTAAGATACAGGGCGTAGCCAGCCCAAAAATTGGGGCGAGCAAAATGTTTGATTTTAGGCGAATAACACTATTTTGTTGAGAAAAAACGCCTCTCAAAGCACAAAATGACTATGTTTCCCAAAATTTTTGGGAGGCCATGGCCCCTTTTGCCCCCCCTGGCTACGCCTATGTTAAGATACCCATCTTTCACAACTTTTTTCGATTCAAAATATTGACAAAAGACGCTATCCACAAACGTCTGTACATTAACCAACATAGTTACTTATTGCAAACAAAAAAGCCACAACACACGAAAACACTATTTTATTCGACGTTTCGGCTTATGCGTAAGCCATCATCAGGAATAAGTGGAAACAGTTAGAAGGAAAAAATAAGGATGTAATTTTAAGGCATTGGTACTCTGTTACGTCATATACGCCATTATGTGTTGGAAAGCAGCAAGGGGATAGATGAACCATCGATGTTGAGATCTGGCTGGTGTTGCTGTATCAGAAGAGACTCGAGTAGGTGAAGTTCCTTCTGACCGACGATGCTTCTCAATATTTCCGGTTGCTTGAAGTTAAAACGGTGAGTGGGATTGGTCAACAGATGTTTGCAAACTTCAGAACGTTGATCAAATTTGTGTTCGTTGATTCGGGTTATTAAGTTCCGGCGAGTCTGTCCAATGTAGTTTGACCCACACGTGCATGTTAGTTTGTAGACTACACTTGAGCGACGAAGATGATTTTGTTTGTCTTTGCATG
>JGI24159J19872_10001564_pt1 | contig 25568 bp, 12 predicted proteins | sample Ectturendosymbi4_FD_19872 | JGI IMG/M metagenome (IMG submission 19872)
AGAACGCCGATCGCTGCCGGTATCTCCCGCCGACTGTCTTGACACGAGGTTGCTTGACAGTAACTTTGACCGAGTTAACACGACCACCACGTGCAAACGCTCTGATCAGACGAACAGCAACTTTGATTCAGTTAACAACTGCAACGGGAAGCTCGCGGCAGCAACGAGTTCGACGCAGAACTGTTTGCGAGGATTCGCTGTGCAACGCAAGAAGATCGAGTTGCTTCCGCTACAGCGAATTCAACAGAAAGGATTTTGCAAAAACACCTTTAACACGCTTCGAAATCGTTAACACTGTAACCGGGGAAGGCTCGACCGGACCTACAATATTCTAAGAGGCGGCCCTTGTAAGAAAAATGGTGTACATGGGCTTCAAGGACCAGTGGGCAACGTGACTGCGAGCGATGCATGACACTTGGGGGTCTCGCTCTTATTCCACAACCAGCAGCTACTTCGGGTGAAGCGGATATAAAAGCATTCAACCGCGTTTTAACGTCGCGGCCGTCCTGAGTTATTGGCAACTTGTGATATCAGGTCTGAAATTACGTTAGCGCCGTCAACGAATAACATCACGATAAGGAACGGGGGGGAGGGGGGAGATTACAAAACAGTCTGAACATACGCGCATGGTCGAAATGGTGGGGGGGTGTCGGGCGATTATGTTCCTCGCAGCAACCGGTCATCGATTCAGTGCCAATTTCACCGAAACACAACGATTGGTTTGGACGCCGCCGGACACTGACCGTGCGCGGCGAAATCCGTCCGGACGAGGAGGGCTCCCACGACTGGCAGATTTCGACCTTGGGGTGTTGAGCTAATTGTCACGTTTTTGAGGCACTCGAAAACATTATCAAGTTTTGACTGCTGGATGTTAAGCTTGGCCGAAAGATGCGTTAATTCACGACGCGGCCTTTGATCGCATTAGGAAGCGGAGGCCTGGTCCCGGGATTGAAATAAAACCCTGGACATAAACGGTGCGAGACGTGCAGACAATCGAGCGTGGCCTCATTTTTCCTGCTGAGCAAATATCCATAGCAACGCTGTTGCCAAGAAACTGTCAGTACAAGCCTAGAGTGGGAGCAAATGACGTCAATTGGTTGAAAAGAAAAAAGGCAAGAACTGATCAGTCGCTCTGACGTTCAAAACGTTTTTTATTTGTTTTATTTGAAAGTTATTCGTGGTTTCAATGCGTCGCCTGCGACCTGGAAAAATCAAACGCTATGACACTTGGAAATTCGGAACGTAAAAGCTGTGATTAGTGCCTCAAGCTGTGCCATTGGTTCACTTTCCAGCCTATCGTTATCGGCCGCTGTGTCTTCATGTTCATGGACCAGAACAGCGAGCACAGCTTCTGGGACGCATGGGGTGGCTGGGGTTTCTAAGGCAAGGGTTGCATTTCGTAGACAATCTGGGTTTCCCAGGTAAAAAATGTCGCTTGTTCTCTCTTATTATTATAATACGACGACGGCGTCATACCCATCACCGCTTAAATGCCACTAAACATTTATACCTACTCTAGACATACACGTACGAAACGGTTGACTTCATACACGTACGAAACGGTTGACTTCACCGAGTTACGACACAATCAACGGTCGCCTGCAAGCAACTCGTTCTACACGTAACACGACATTTTCGATACACAGACGATATTTTCGTGTTTGACGTTGATTTCAATATTATCCTCACTCCGCAGCAAGCTTGAAAAACAGGCCTTTGCTTTGTCGCTAACAAAGTCAAGTTTCTTACCAACTCTCTCAAAGCGATGTACAGTCAAGTTACGGGCCTTACAAGAGGCCGGGAGTTTTAACGCATGCTGTTCTGCTTGCAAGTGACAACTTCCATCATCACGCATTCCCGCAATTGTTGATCACCTTTGACGCTGGTTCCAACAGGNCGCCGCNTTTTCGCACACCTCAGCTGAAATTTCGGCGACATAATTTTATCACCATCTGTTTTGTTGTTTTTGACATCGTGGCCTGCTCTTTGAGAGCAATGGGTCAGTTTCACGACAAAAGCTGAAAAACTAACAAAAACATAACAAGTACAGATGGACCTTGACCTTGAATCGCAAATAAACGCGAAAAATCGAAGTCGCTTCGTTCGTAAGGATGCTATGGTTGCGCAAAGGATTACGTAACAGCAAAAAAAATACATAGACGCAGAGGACTAAACGACTATTCTGTGACTGCAGTTCATTCAATATTATTATCTATACGTGTGCATTCTTGAATTCGTTAAACTAAGAAAAGATGCTTCATGCTTAGACAACACCGATTAACTCATTCCCTCTTTCGCCTTCCAGTTATTCAGCAAGTCTGAGAAAAGTTCGTTGTCCCTCGGGGCTGGACGCGGCGGCGCCGTACCGGTTCGCACCAGGGGCGCGCCGTTGGGGCGCCTCGACATGGACAGAATGGAATCGCGACTCTGCTGCGCAAACGGATTGCGGGCATTGCGTGGGGCGATACGTTGTTGTTGTTGTTGACCGGCGCCAGCGGTCGCGCCGGGCGAAGAAAGATATCGCTGAGCCGGAGCCGGAGCCTTGCGCAACGATGCGTGACGGCCGGCGGCGTTTTTATCAGAAGGAAATCCTGCCAGGGGCGCAACCGGCCTGCTGTTTGCTACAGGAGCAGATGTGTAGGCCAAACTGGTCGGGCCTCCCGGCGGCCACAGTTGGCCGGGGCCGCCGCTCACCCTTCGCGCGGCGTCGCCTGAAAAGACTGGAACCGATGTTTGGACAGCAGTGCTGGGAAACAGCGACGATGCGCTGGTCACGAAGTCCGTCGAGAAACCCCTCACTAAGGGCGCTTTTGGCGCCGGCTGCGCTGGAAAAGCGGTCTCAGCGAAGAGTTTGGTGCTGGACAGGGCGGGGTTGGCTGGGGGTTGGGCGTCGTCTTGATCGAAAGTGACCCAGCTGCGAGACGATGCTGCGGGGTTGGCCGGGGGTGCAGGTTGAACCGAGGGCGCACTTGGGTTCGCAGCGAAGAGGTCCAGGCCCATTAGATCGGCCGAGGCGGTGCCGAGGGGAGGCGCTTGTATTACAGAGGCCTGAAGAAGTGTTTCGGTGAAGTTGATTGATAAAATTAAACAAAGAAGAACAGACGCCAACAAAAACAGAGTTAAAAAACAAACAAAAAATTAGACATAAAACAAACAAAAACAGACGTGAACAAAAAAAAGAATCGATTTACAAGGCAATGGGGCGCNCATCCGGGAGGGGCGGTNGTATTCAGAAATGACGTACAGGAACAGCAGTAGGCAAAAANCACTCGAAATTCGAAGTGCAAGAACCAAAATATTTCAGACTGTGAGAAGCGTTAACTTTGTGATGTCACATTTAACTTAGTGATGTTCTATTTAACCTTGTGACGTCATAATTCTTTGCGAACTATGGATTGTGGCGTGCGTTCGACCCTGTTCACAACGGGAACGTTGCGCGCTGATAGTCTGTGAAACGATAATATTATCTGCGTTCCTGTTCCGGCGTGTTAGTCACTGGTTTGACCGCAAAAAGCGACGCGCGGTCGCTCGCGCGATTTTCAAACAACCCTTTCTGCGTCACAGTGGGGCAATGTTTGTTAATCTGCAGTGAATCATTCCTCGTAGCATAAATATTTTTCGTCACGCGGTTTATAACGAAAACGTCGCTTTTCAGCTTGTTCTCGTCACAAAAGAGGGCTTTTTTTGCTGCGAAGCGTTTGGCGCCTATGATGCTGACACTGCGACAATGCAAACCATGGATTCCGAGAGGAACCTGCCAATAGCTACGCATGCTGCCGTCTCTTTTATAACAAAGCACAGTTTCGCCATAAATATTAAGAGTGACTGCAGCACAGCAAAGAGGTTCTTCACAAGATATTCCCCAGTGGCTCCGAACAAGGGAGCGATTTCCACTTTATAGTTTAGTTACCTATTCATTGCAAGTATTGTATTTTTTTAAAGTTGACATTGGCTTTTTCAATTAGTTATATCAGTTTATATTTGCAAGTTATTTTGTGGACTGTCACACGGTTTTGTTGACAAATTTTAGTGCCATTATTTGACAACAAACAGTTTTTGTCCCACTTTTATTAATCAAGTTATTGTCGTCAATAAAGACCATTGTTCCAACTGTAGTTAATTACTAACCTACGAACCCGAACAGGGGAGGAACGAAACGTTCCAAAATGAGGAATGCATCAAGAAAGGTTGGGAATCACTGATCTAGCCGGACCCGAGACAGTGCTTAGTGATATGGCTGCTCTTTCGTGTGCAGACGCTATTGATGCGCTAGCCCCATACCGCGCCAGTCATGCCTGTGTTTCACGCTTGTGCGGTCGGTATTTTCGCGGTGGCTTTTGATAAAAAAACTTGTTTGGAACTGACTCAAGTAGCTGGCAAAGGCAGAAGCCGTGGACAAAACAACATGCACTTTTTCCTCCCTTAACGCTTTCAGGCGGGGCAGAAAGAAAACATTTGCGGTTTTGCCCGTGGCAGAAGGCACACGTTTTATGCCATTATCCTGATTATTACTATTGTACAAAAACATTTGCATGCATACGTCTACGTCGCTCCGCTGCGTCATAAACATAAGGCATTTGCGTGACGCGAGTACTTGAAAGTGAAGGGATCGATCATCTTTCCTACATCAGAGACACGCAACGCCCGATGTTTGCGTTGTGTTAACGCGGCCTGAGGCCTTCATGTGGACAATGAAGGAATGCATTGCGCGATTGTTCCAGCTTTTTTTTTTTCGTCGAGACATTTCGGTCTTTTTTTTTCTGAGACATTTCGGTCGTTTGTCTCGCAGTTGTATCAAAACTCGCCGTAACAGTGTTCATCAGATTTATTTTAAGACATTCTGACCAAAAGTACTTAATTTTTTTTGGTCATGTCAAAAATATTTCGGTCCATGACCGAAAAAAAGCTAGATTCAAGCCAAGGATGGCGAACCACACAGCGAGCGAGCGGTGGAATTGCTTCTACAATTTGTTCCTCCTCGCGTGTGGTGCAGGTGTTTGCAGGCGTTCGAAACCGCGGATCGGGCAAATACGGAGACCGATAAAAACTTCGTCACGACCAACAAAGCTTTAAATAAAGCTGTTCACTTTATCGTTTCGAACCGTGCTTGATCCGTTCGATATTTTCAGTCAGGAATGAAGCGATGACGAAGTGCGATCGGCAATTCAAGATATCACGTGACGTTGAAAAACGTATTGTGACGTAAAGAACACTGAAAGCGAAGCTGAGGCTGCCGGCGAGAAGCGATTTATGCATCGCCAGGCTTGCCCACGGGACCCTTTTTTCTGTCCCACCCCCATGGCAACTTGTGACTATCCCATCCCACGAAACTATCAATATCATGTGCGTGTCCGATGCCCAGCATCTGGAGAGCCGTGGTTAAAGCTTTCAAAAATTTCCAATTAGGGGCTCAAATGAAAATTGGATGACCTTGTTTTTGGTTATTGCCCCAAATAAGGGTCCTATGACCTTGTTTTCGGGGTCCTCGCATCATTACACTATGACAATGAGCCTCTATGTGTCGTAATTACTGCGCCGCGAGCATATAATAATGGCATTCAACTTCGGAAAATTCTAACGATGGGACAAATTTCAAGTCCACTGTCACATCCCATAAGGTTTCACTTCCAAGGGCGAGCCAGTAGTCGGTAATAATACACTTATAACAATGTACTGGTCGTAGAAACGGATTTTTGAAAAGCCTAACGTTGCTACAGAAGTGCATTCAAGTTCGGTTTCGTACCTGCTTCTCAGGGGTGGTGTTGACAGAGAAGTCCAGCAAGGGGGTTGTAGGGGGGCCAGCGAGGGTCTGGGAGGGGGAAGGCGTCTTTTCGTCCGACGAAGACGTGGCCTCGGCTTTGACGTGAAACAAATGCTCTGGCCGCTTCTGGACGCGCGACGACCGTTTCAAAGACGAAGGACGGCCCGATTTTGTCCTGTGTGTGTGGGAAGCATAAAATAACTGTTGTCTCTTTGTTCTCTCGGCAGCGTTTTTTTTTCTTTTGGACAAAACGGCCAAAAACCTTCTTGGCACGCTCTGCGGAGCAGGGATGACATTTCTCGTCCCGCAAAACAGGGACAGTGAACACAAACACCTGATGACATGTTATAAACCAGTGATTCTCAAACACTGTTTTAAGAGCCGCATACGGTTCCCTTTGTGCGACGCTCAGCAGTCTTTCGATAAACTTCTAATATTTTGTGTAACAGACTTCGGTTTTGCTATAAACCAAAACGTGTCTATTGACTTGTGTTAAAATTTCTTTAGTGCGCCTCACTCACTCTGACAAACTTTTAAGTCTGGATTTGGCTCCGTTCAGCGAAAAGGTTGAGAAACACTGTTGTAAACACTTATTTGCCGATGAATGTGCTGAATCCAAAGCTGTATCAGCATACAAGGGGTTTATTTGTGGATCAAAATATTCTGTTACGATTATACATTGAAAAGGCTTTCCGGAAAAAGTGTCCCTGGTCAGCTGTAGCTTCAGGTGGCAATTTGGTGCATTTTCCCCCCCACCCCAAGACCACCATGACGTCACCTGCAGTGGCGTCCCTTTCCCCCTTTTCAAAACTGCGGTCCTTAAAAAATCGATGTTTTTTTTCACAAGTTTTTTGCTCTTCACTATCTTTTGAACGAAACCGTATTTACTCGATTGTAAGCCGCGGCTTTTTTTCATCATTTCGTGCGGCTTACAATCAAGTGAGGTCTACAGTCGAGGGCAGCTTAAAGTTTTTTCTTTAGCTTGTCAAAATGTCGAGATGACGCCCAGTCTTTCCTTGGCTACGTTTTGTCGACCAAACTCTCGTTCCGCATTCTCTTCTCTTCAGAATCACGTGCACATCCGTCACAGGCGGGATTATGACGGACAGAAGTCAGCTGTGGTGGTGTGAACATCGTTACCAGGGTTGCCAATCAAACACGAAGCATGCTATACACGAAAATATCTCAGAGGCTGAGGTAATAACCTGTGGTGAAGTGCGGCTTACAATCGAATAAATACGATATATGTTTTCGCCCCGTTTTTCTGACTGCCCTCCCCCAGGTCTTGATCTTATCAACGTTGAACCTTTTTGCAGTGGTGGCACAAATCATATTTTCCCGGAAGCCAATTTTACAAAACTTGTGAAACTTTTACCAAAATTTTCATTCTTTTCGTAGTCCCGGCACTGGCCTGCGTTTGTTGGGCATGGGGCCTAATTTGGGGGGGTTGCTTTTTCCAACAGTGCTAAACCAAACGGCCATTTCATTTCGTGTTTCACTTTGTTGTTTTTTTGTATGAAAATCAGAAGTCAACAAAGAGACAAAACCAAACGAGGACCGATGGTAACAGTCTCGTGGTATGATTTCTCGAATCATGAACAGTTCGCAATTGTCAGCATATTCACGGGCTGTGAAACTGCGAGGTCAGACTAAGAAGCCCGACACGGAGCCTCATGGAGACAACGTAAATCGCCTCCCATTGATGCGTAACGGGCAGTGCACGTGTTTCAGAACGCCCGCGTCTTAGTCTCGGTACATAGTCTGAGCGCCCACGCTATACTTAGACCAACAAACCTTCGGTCTTTGACCTGGTGCTCCTCGGGCGTCCGGTCTTCGTCATTTCGGGTTGTTGGCTCTGCGAGAGAAAAGGAAACGTCGTGGTGGCAAACTCAAGGTCAACGGCAGTTTTACGCTTCTAGACGGGAATGTCTGTGCAAGCGGCCGCGAGAATGCACGCTTTGGCGATGACAAAGCTTCGTAACACGTCTGCCGTTCTTAAAGGTCAAAAATCGTTTTTTAACTGCGTGCGCCCCAAGCGACCATTCACCAACAGATTTGCTTCCTTCGATATCAAGTGGATTTCAACATCGTGTCCAAACATTTTTCGGAAAATTTTCTTTTGTTTCCGTGAATTTGGCGGCACTGACACACCACTACTTTGCAGCAGCACATTCCTGACACACCACTACTTCGCAGCAACACGTTCCTGACACACCACTACTTCGCAGCAGCACGTTCCTGACACACCGCTACTTCGCAGCAGCACGTTCCTGACACACCGCTACTTCGCAGCAGCACGTTCCTGAAACAACGCTACTTCGCAGCAGCACGCTCCTGACACACCGCTACTTCGCAGCAGCAGCACGTTCCTGACACACCGCTACTTTGCAGCAGCACGTTCCTGACACACCGCTACTTTGCAGCAGCACGTTCCTGACACACTGCTACTTTACAGCAGCACGTTCCTGACACACTGCTAATTTGCTGCAGCACGTTCCTGACACACTGCTAATTTGCTGCAACACGTACCTGACACACTGCTAATTTGCTGCAGCACGTTCCTGACACACTGCTACTTCACAGCAGCACGTTCCTGACACACTGCTAATTTGCTGCAACACGTACCTGACACACTGCTAATTTGCTGCAGCACGTTCCTGACACACTGCTAATTTGCTGCAGCACGTTCCTGACACACTGCTAATTTGCTGCAGCATGCTTCTGACACACTGCTAATTTGCTGCAACACGTTCCTGACACACTGCTACTTTGCAGCAGCACGCTCATGACACTGTTATTTGCTGCAACACGCTCCTGACACACTGCTACTCCGCAACAGCACGTTCCTGACACACTGCTAATTTGTTGCAACACGTTCCTGACACACTGCTACTTTGCAGCAGCACGTTCCTGACATACTGTTAATTTGCTGCAACACGCTCCTGACACACTGCTACTCCGCAACAGCACCTGACACACTGCTAATTTGCTGCAACACGTTCCTGACACACTGCTACTTTGCAACAGCGTAATCCTGACACACTGCTACTTTGCAGCAGCACGTTCCTGACACACTGCTAATTTGCTGCAACATGTTCCTGACACACTGCCACTTCGCAACAGCACGTTCCTGACACACTGCTATTTGTTGCAACACGTTCCTGACACACTGCTACTTCGCAACAGCACGTTCCTGACAAACTGCTAATTTGCAGCTACACGTTCCTGACACACTTTTAATTTGCTGCAACACGTTATTGACACACTGCTACTTCGCAGCAGCACGTTCCTGCTCCAGTTGGTTAGTTTGTTCATATATTTCGCATGTATCTGAACATTATTAATCGAGCAGTCGATCCTGTTCGGAACGGAGAAATACTGAACGTGCGAAGAGATTTCACCAACAAAAAAAGTGAACCCCCCGTCTTACCCGGTGATAGGTCCAAAAGCAAATCTTCACTCGTCTCATGCAGGCCCTTACCGTTGGATGAGTTCTGTGCAAAAAAAAGATTGGAAACATATTAGGTTTGAACAGGAAGGCTTCGCACGCTGCCTTGTCCTATTTTCTTTAATCGCATTATTCTCAAGCAGGGCAGTCGTTAAAATGGCCGTCGGAAGGGTTCTTCCGGGAGAACCAGCAATGATGAAATTTCATTTCAGCAACTCGAAACTACGAAGCATTTTCATAGTAAAAACCTCACATCAAACCAGGGAGGCGTTATATCAAAATTCAAAAACCAGGGAGGTGTTGCCCACCCACTCACCCTTCCGACGTCCATGGTCGTGAGTGATGCGTGGACCCGACGGGCATTTAGTTTTACCACAAACGAAGCTGCGGTACAAACATCACAGCTATTGATAGACGCATTTTAACAACTGCAAATGAAGATAACTGGCGAGGCGCTGCTCAATTTAAAACAGTGGTTCTCAACTTCTTTCGGCCCAGGGACCACCTTTTGGAAAATTTATCCGATGGACCACTTTGCTATGCACCTGATGAACAACTAGTCGAAACTGTATTGCACATAGGTGGTCTTATATAATTTACTGTAAAGCAAAGGTTGCAATTTTCAGAAATGTTATATCAAGGATTTATGAAACTCTCTGTGGATCACTAACAAATTCCAAGTGGTCCGCCTGGGACTACATTGAGAATCACTGGTTGAAAAGAAAGCGAAAAAACAGATAAGAACTACATCTGCTGATGCTGGCGCCTCAAGTAGGAAACATCACTCGCAGTAGACGAGCTTCAACGATCGCTTATGTCGCGCAACGCGCGTCCACGCACAGTGTTGACGATTCGCTGCATCGCGGCCTGCATGTCGTCCATCAGGTCCACGTCGACACGCGTGAACGCGTCCGACATTGTTCGCTGCAAGCGCGGCGCTTCGTTTCGAAACGTCGCGGAATCCGCGTCCGCAGGAGATACGTCGTTCACTTTGTCGCCGCCGTCGTCGTCGTCGTCGTCGTCCAGCTCCAAAGTCCGATACTTTCGGACAGAGCTGCGCATGCGCAACAAACAAGTGACGTGTGAGTCTCGACAAAGAAGCGCGTTCAAGGTGACGGGGCACGCCAGAGTATTAAGTAATAATCAACGAAATGTCAAATAGGAGCGGATGCTAATATAATTAGCATTTACAAAATGTCGAATGCTAGCGACTGCTACAGAAATGCGGAAGCTTATCAAGAGCACCAAAGGTCGTAAAACGAGCAGTTACGAACCTTAGTTGCGTTTTAAGGCGAAGCTTCTGTCTCCACCAATCAGCGCCCGAATGGGGCGTAACAAGGTTAGATGGCGCCCGGTACAAGAAGAATGTTTGCCCCCTCCCCGTGTGAGAACCTGAGGTCTTTCGGAAGCAAATGTAGTGCGTTGAAGTACTTGTGACATTGTTGGGACTTTTCGGCGTACGGAGGATTGTACCCCCTCGTTACGCCCCAGGCGCACGCGGAAACGAGCGTGACATCACGTGCTTACGAAACGACTGACGCAGTCACCACGGAAGTAAAGCATTGCCTGGGGTAAATAAACTGAAGTGTACGATAAACGAAAAGACCGCGTTCACGTACTGGGCCCGGCCAGGCGCGTCACAGCAATGGGAGACCAGCAGCGGCAGTGAGTTCGAGTAAAGCTTGCATCATCTTTTTTCTTATCTGGCATTTAACTTCTGCAATATCTCCGTAAGTTTTAACAACAATGGTATGCGCTGCAGATAACAATGGTAGAACCAAACAAATTTCAACGAGAGTCTTCGCTGACGGACGACTGGCCGAAACAGCTGGACTCCTGCCGGAAGTTTTTCTTTCAAGACAATTCAGCGTAAAATGTCTGCTAGAAAATGCGGTCCACCAACAAGATTCTTCGCATGTTGCCAAACAAGACAAGAACACAACCGCAGACGACAAATGCCACGCGGCCAAAAGCGCATGCGAGCGACAAACTAACCCACGGCATCAAGTTCAACAAAAATCACTCCAGCAAGTATGCTTCTCAGCTTCTTAGACTTGGCTAGAAACTGCAAAAGGTTCAAATCAACGGTTTTTTCAACCTGAGGGGAGCGACCCCCTGAGGGGTTGTGAACATTTTTTGGGGGGTCGCGAGTAGACATTTTATGTACACAGCTGCATTAAATTTGCTGCATTTGAGTTTTAGATGGGGGTCGTTCGGTTATCGTGGGTTGCTATGATTGGTCGCGGTACACAAATGGCTGAAAACCACTGGTTTAATTGAACATATGCTTTCGGGGGTGCAACCGAGGGTAGGAGATGGGTTATAACCCTTCCCGCCGAATTTGCAAAGTTTCCAGATTTCGGCCAGTGCTGATCGATTTTTGCAAGTTCGTCTTGTAGAGCTTTCAGAAGTTTTCGCCTTGTGCCGAAGCTTTCTTTGGGTTGCAACCCTGCGAATGATTGTCATGCCTGGCTCACAAAAATACACGCGAAGCGGTTTCCCTCCGCTCGACACTCAAACTCAAATCAAAACAAACAAACAGCTTGGCATCTGCAAATGCACAGAACAGCATGCAGTACTTTCTTTCAAGCACGACAACAGACCACCCTCCTTTCCGCTCACTGACAGACAGCATGCTGCGAGCGAACTGGGAATAACACGCAACGAAGGTTCACCCGAAAAAAAGGAGGAAAAAATCGTCATTGGTCGAAACGACAAATAACGAAAATTATTAAAAACAAGCGGTGGGAAGAAGTTCAACAAAGGATGTTGTAAGTGGTGTATTTGCAAAAAAGAAAAGACGTGAGCGATACGCATTCTGTTACCGTCGATTGCTGAAGGCAGGTGGCGGAGGCCTGGGTGGTGGGGGGGGCGCAGGTCTAGAGGGTTTGCGTCTTCGGGCTCTAAGCACAAGTTAATCAACACGGGAGGACGTTATCATCGAGCAAAGACGAGAACATTTTCGGCAAATTCCTTACGCACACTGCTCTATCTATCCTAACGTACATATAATTTAAGACGACAGATTCGCCGCGTTCTGACCGTGGTTTTCAGTGCAACTTTTTAATGAAAGAAGAAAAACCAGGGTATTTTTCAACGCCCATTAAGCAAAATATCGCAGTCGGCCTGATGGCCAAGGTGACGTCCGAGGAGTCTGGGACATGTTTCACGCACAACACCATCATGCACAACGCACAGAGTAACTCGCAGAACGGCTGGACCACCACGGCGGCAGTTCCCTATTGCAGATGGGTTGTGGATGTGTTCTTATTTCTAACATCGAAGATTTAAGAAGGTAATTGTTGAGGCCTTATACAAGATGTAAGAAGAGAATTCTCAACAGTGGCGCCAAAGAAACTTCACAACATTTTGCACGAGAGCAATTGCTTTTAAAAACTTCGACGTTTGAAATAAGATCAAAGCAATTTAGAACGAATGCCGAACTGTTGGTAACGGTGTAAGAATCCTGGTATTTGTACCTCGTCGCACAGGAGCCAGTGGAGGTAAATTTTAGTACATGGTGTCAGTTACTTTCAGCATATTTCGCGACCCAAGCGATGCACGCGAGATAGATGAGCGTGCATTGTTCGGCGAACTGAGCCGGGGTTCGATCAACAAACCCAACAGGGACGTCCGAGTGAGTTCATTGGCGAAACTGTCACGTCAGCGTTTCGCTTCCGTCCGGAATGGACGGCCGTCACGTGCTTGAATGACAAGGAGGCCCAGACAGAAGGCTGCGACTCGACATCGGAATAAACGGAGTTGGCTTACCTCGCGTTGTCGTGTTGAAGCTGTTGAGGCGGGGGAGGACGCGCGGGACGTGCCGGTCGTATCTGCGAGTGCAAAGAAGACAAAGGTAGATTTCATATCTGCGAGAACAAAGATAAAGGCAAATGGAGCTGGTGGCTGGCAACTTTAAACACAGTATACGACAGGGGTTGGCAACCTTTAGCTAGTTGTGCGCCGATTTCAGGTTTTTAAATCATTCAGTGTGCCTACAACATACGCATTTTTATAAAAGTCAAGGTCAATATACCTTCTGTGTGAATCATAACAAAATCGATATGTACAACATGGAGCGTCTGCGTGCCATTAGAAATTGCTTGGCGTGCCAAGCGTGGTACTCGTGCCGTAGGTTGCCGACCCCTGGTCTACGAGAACACGACTTCAAAGCAGCACAGAACTTGTTGCGACAAATGCGATTTTGCCCCACCAACCATCGAACTCGCAGGATAGTTCAGCGCCTCTCAATTGGAAGGTTGCCTCTCAATCGGAAGGTTGGGTGGTCGATCCCCGGCCACTGAGTGAATCGCCGTAGCGCTTCTTGGCAGAGAGCGTTCACCTCTACCGCTCCGGCAAGAAGTAAATTTTAGGCTCCGGCATGTCACCAATTTCCGTCACCAATAATGAAATTCAAACTCCTAGAATCACCTTATTTGGAAAGCGGCCGTGAAACAAGGCAAAATTTTTATTTTAAGGTTTTCCTTCCGAGTTTTGTGTGGCTTCATCCCTCAGACAATGGCTTCCACTCACAAGCTACCGCTGCTGAAATTACCTTTCCTCGGAGTAAATAACCTATAGTTTTTGGCTGGCAACAGAGTGGAAAAGCACAATCACAACTGGAAAAAAGTAAAACAAAACTTCGCCGGTGAGTGCGTTCTTCCGGCGACATGATAACCATCGCACAAACATGCGAGGATGCCGCGATGTAGAAGTTATAATTAACAACGCAGGCACATCACTGCAACGACTCACAGCTTGAGCGTTTTCTGTCAGCGTCTTCGCTTGAACGGCCTGGGACTGGTTTTGCTGCTGCGCTTTCCACGCGGTCATGCTCTGCCTCGCGAACTTCATGTTGCCCTTGGCCTGCAATGACCTCAAAGCTGTTATCAAATGTCACCTTCGACACAGAGACGTGACGTTTGCGGCCCCGCCTGCTATACACAGGAAAACGCGGGTTTCGCCATTGTGATGAAACAAACGACGAGACTGGCAGCACGCCAAGGCAGTAAAGGGACGAACACCCGCAACCTGTTCACAAGGGCGTCGGAAAGATTTTTCCAAGGGGAGGACAACAGTGGATTTTTCCTGGTGGTGGCATAAAGCATTTTTCTAGTAGGGGGCGACAGTGGTGAAATTTCATTTTACCAACTCGAAACTAAGATAAAAATATTTTTCTACTAAAACGTTAATAGGAAAATAACAGTTTCAAAACCCAGGTGGGCCAAGGCTCCCCTGCATCCCCCTTCTCTGCCGCCTATGCCTCTTCAGTAGGCATTTTGTTGGTTTTCGCACACCATACTGAAACCCGACGCAAGTGCGCAAAATTGCGGCAATTTCCGAAAGGAACATTGCTGCCACGAAACTAAGCGGAGTGTTAACTTAAAGTGAGCATATCAAAATATGCTAACTTGAAAAAATGGCTTAAAAAGGTCGCTTCTCGGCGGCAGCCAATTTCCGTTCGAGCAACATGTGACACTTGCACCTCTTTGCAAGGGTCTTAATCAAGATTTTCGCATTGAAGCAACATCCTTGCTTTACGGAATCAGTGGTTCCCAAACTGTGGTGTGCGTACCACTAGTGGTACGCTAAGGCCTTCAAGGTAGTGCGCGAGCAGGCCTACTTGCTGTTTTCCTTCACAAAGAAAACTTTATTCACAGCTTTTGCTTTGAATTGTCGGTTTCTGTTAATAATTTCTTGCATTTCTGTACAGTTTTTCTAATGCTTTTTAACAATGGCCATTATGTATATATATGTAAATATATTCGCGGCTTTTGTTTTTGCTTATCGGGTTCAGTTAATAAAGTTAATGAATTCCTGCGTTTTTATGTACTTGCCTTGGTGGTTTTTAAAAATGGCAAATATCGTTCCTCACAGCCATTTTGTTCATGCCATATTTGTGCCAAGTCTTGTTTGCCAAACTTTTGATCGAATGATATTCGATTAATTAAGTTTTCCTTGAAAAAAGTAGTACGCGGTGACAGGGGTAGGACAATAGTACCGGGCCCCCCAAGTGGTACGCGATCAGAAAAAGGTTGGGGCCACTGCTTTACGGCGGGGGTCTCCAAACTTCTTGTCCGAGTGCCACAAAAGCTTTCACACAACAGTTCGAGGGCCGGACATCTTACGTAACGTGGTTGTTTCGGGATGGGTTACATTCCACCAAATCAACGAATTTTTCGTAAAAATATTACTTTTTTCATTAGCGAAAAATAGCTTCGCGGGCCGTAGTTTGTAGACTCCATGCGGGATCAGTGCAGAACTTTTGTTTCAAGCTTTGATCGACTGCAGGTCTATTGATGGAACAAACTTTTTCTTTCAAATGGGAAGGAATTTTTCAGTATTTTGGCCGCTTTTGTTCGGTCACAATGTAGGTTTGGCCGGACATCACATACGAGCCGGAAGAAACGACGGTTATTGTAATAACAAAAAGGCTAAAGCGACATTGTCCGAAACAGACCCAACATGACGACGCATCGTAACTGTCGCACACGCCCCTTCATACACTCATCGCACAGCACACGGCAAATTCACACACTCATCGCACAGCACACGGCAAATTCACACACTCATCGCACAGCACACGGCAAATTCACACACTCATCGCACAGCACACAGCAAATTCACCTTGCGCTTGAACTGCGTAAAAAGCTCGTTTCCTCCTTTCTGTAAAAAAAACATAAAACACAAGGTCAGTTGCCAGGGAAGCGTTGCCATGACACTGATTGGAAAGTTAGAGCGTAAGCTGGTTCGGTGAGGACCAGAGCGGAAAAACATGCACCGTGAGAAATTCTTTTCGCAATCAGCAGGGTCAATGAAATATGGCGTCCGACTACAGCAACAAACATATTCGAATATGGGTTTTTATTTCGCTGAAACATTTCGGTCATTTTCTGCTGAGGCATTTCGGTCATTTGTCTCACAGTTGTGTTAAAACTCGCTGTAACAGTGTTCATTAGCCTATATTTTCAGATATTCTGACCGAAATGACTTAATTTTTTTCGGTAATATCAAAACACTCCGGTCTAGACCGAAAAAAAACAGACTCGAATACACCGGCAATGCAGCTTTCCAGACATGCGCTTCGTCAAAATGTGCATTTTGCAAAAGCACTAAAAGTGGGAGTCTTGCAATCAGCCATTCCCAAGTTTCGCTTAACACTTCTCGACTATACCTGTAACACTATTCCTGACCGGTGTTCGGTTATATTTCCGCGTGTTATTTCGACTTGCATACCGTAGGCAACTAGGAATCCCGTGTACTTGCCGCGGGACCGATACGAAGAGGCAGCTTGATCAGCAAAACGACCAGGCCAATAAGAGTATACAAGGTAGCTTGCATAGTTTGGGACGACTTCTTTAAAAAAAAATTACGCTTGCCGGCTGGGAAAGGCTGATGGACGCACGTTTTTGCAAACAGTGTTTTGTGGGCCAAAGTCAGAACTAGAAGAAAAAATTGAAAAGGATAAAAAGTTTGTTTTAAATCAGGAAATCGGGTATTTTCAGGGGCAATTGCCGCGTTTGCTATACCGCGCAATAAATAACAGCAGTGAAGATCCGAAATTAAGTCTTAGTTGTACTCTACTAGCACAGATGTACGGGACAGCTGCCCGCCACTACTGATATGTCAAACATTGATATAGCGAAGCATCACCTTGGCTGAAGCGAGCCACTCTTTCACAGTGTCCTGTTCGTTGTCGCCGGGCGAGTGGATGACCGAACATTCCTCCTCAAACGAGTCGCGGAAACCGCCACCGGAGTTGAGCACGTCCAGGCGGCCGTCGACGAACTGCTTGAACGCCTGCAGCTGAATCAGGGTTCGGGCGAAGGCGCGCGCTGTCGAAGACCTGGAATTTAACGGCTTGTTTGGCGATCCGAGAGGGTGTTCGACTGTTCGGTGTGTAAAATAAACCTATTCATGAGAAAGCGAACTTGGAACTTTATTGAGTTTTTGTCGGTAAATTTCAAACGCAGGAACTCGCCGCTAAGCTGTGCGGCAATGAAAGAAAAAAGTTTTAACTTTCTTGCAACAGGTTTAACTTTTATTGAAACAGGTTAAGCTATCTTGAAAGAGGTTGAACTTTCTTGAAAGAGTTTTAACTTTTTTGAAAGAGGTTCAACTTCCCTTGAAACAGGTAGAACTTTCCTCGAAGAAGGTTTAACTTTCTTGAAAGAGGTTTAGCTTTGTTTTCTGGCATGCAACTATTGCATGAAGAAAGCGAAGCATTAAAATCAATTCGTGGATACAGGAAAACTATTTAACGATAAAGGTGCAAACCGAAGATATGAACAGTAAGGTTGTTCGCAATCAGCCCCGAGGTTTCTAAACAGGAGTTTTGATCGAACCAACTCACTTGATCGAACCAACTCACTTGTGCGATTCAATAAACCTTTCCTCGTCGAAGAGCACCTTCGATTCTCCAGGGTGAAAGGTCAAGCCGTTTTTGAATCCACCGATCAGACGCGCTTGCGTCCGCAGAAAAGCGAGCGCCAGGTTCGAGCCGACCTTTATGTCTGACTTGCGAAGGAGCGACTTCAGGAACGAAATCTGCGCATTGTGTGAATCGTGGGGGAAGGTTTAGAACGCGCCCGTATTATGTTTGATGGGCAAACAAACTGTCTATCTAAAGCGAGAAGCGTCGACGTAACGACAATTGAAAATCAAACCAAGTCAGCGCGGCCAAAGTAAGGGTTATTCAAGGTCAGCATGCGATAGAGGAAGTACTAGATCAGTAGTTCCCCACCTTTATTTGACCATGTGCCCCTTCAGCGTTTCAACAGCGAGTAAAATAACAAAAATCCACTGCGTTTTTTAATAGAACTGTTAGATTTACAGAACTATAAAGGTAGACTCCGTTTTTACGTCTCTAACTTACTGTAATATTTGACAATAAGCATACAACAATTTTTGAAAATAATATTCACTGATACATGCATATTACATGGAAATAGATAATATATATTACAAATATATTTTTTCCTTCTATTGCTAAACTGTACCCCTTAGATGGGCAATGGGGTACATGTACCCCAGTTTGGGAACCCCCTGTACGGGATCAACACCAAAACTCAATGGGAAAACAACTGATCACAAAAGTCGCCAGCAAATAAATTGGCAGAGCCTGAAGCTACCAGGCGCTTATATATAACGCACGATCCTATCAGAGCCTGTGACGTTAGTTACGCAACAATGAACAAGCAAAAAAGCCTTTGTGTGAGCTTCTTTAATCTGCTTGGAATTACTCTGTCAAAAATTTCCAAAAAAAAAATTTCCCCCCGTCGCATCAGTTTTTTAATAATACTCGCACCGGGAAATCTTTTCAAAAATTTCCCCCCGTCGCATCAGTTTTTTAAAAATACTCGCACAGCGAAATCTTTTCTTGAAGGATTCTCACCTAAACTGAACGTCCTCGTTTTCAAGCATACCTCACCCAAACCGCGCTTACCATTCAGTGCGAAAAACTTTCTTTAAAAGCAACGCAAACTGGCACAATATTCTCCCGAAACTGTGACGTTGGCGCTTAGCGCCAGCGCCCGAAATCGTTTGACGCGCAACACATTCATTAATGACCCGAAGCGATTAATCAGTGGCCCGAATCGATCGATCGATCAACGACCCGAATCGATCGATCAATGACCCGAATCGGTTAATCACTGGCCCAAGTCGATGAATCAACGACCCGAATCGGAACAGAAGCAGGTTCCTTCCCCGGTGGTTTCTTTGGACAGCAGACAAAGCACTGGCGCAAACATCGGTGAAAACGACGCGGCCCAAATCGCCCCGCACCACGCGACAAGGGCGTTCTCCGAAAGCGCGGATTTCGAAAACAGGCTGCGAACGCGCACATCGCGAAATCAGTACCCCCCACCGCCTGTAAGTACTCCTCCCACTGCAGATTCTACAATGACGTGTTCGGTTAAGTTTACGTGCAATGGAACAAATGGTCAGCATCGCGCTGGTTGAAGCGAAAAGATGCTTTTGTTCAAAAACACCGAACTTAACGTAACTTCAACAGAAGGAAAAAAACTTGAGGAAATCTTAACCACACATAACATAACGTCAATCTTTGGTGTAAAAAAGATTTCCGGGTAAAGCATGAGTGAGTTCTATCGGTGGTGTCCCAAAAAAACGATGGAATAAAAACATTAAGCAATCCGCTGAGACAAGCGGACTCCGGGGCATGGACCCAGAAAGTATTCAAACGATTTGTGATGACGTTAACCTGTTTGTCATGACGTTAACCGTTTGTGATGACGTTAACCGTTTGTGATGACGTTAACCGTTTGTGATGACGTTAACCGTTTGTGATGAGGTTAACCGTTTGTGATGACGTTAACCTGTTTGTGATGACGTTAACCTGTTTGTGATGACGTTAAGCGCCTGATGCATGAACCTAAACTATGCCTTCAACACAAAGAGGCACTTGCCACATCATTAGGGATCTTCTCAACGTCATCGTGCATCGTTTCTATCTCCGTCGCGTCCACGTCAGCCACGATCACGTCAGTGTCCGATGAGATCATCTCTCGCACTTTGGGCATAAGTGACGAGTGCACTCCGACCAGGTACGGCATCGGTGCTCTGGGAGGAGAAGTGTGAGCACAAGATTGGGTCACGACGCAAGTCTGAATCACTTGACATTTATTAGTTAATCTATTAAACCAGGGGTGAGCACTTATGCAGCACTCTACCGGGCCTAATGCACATAAACAGACTGGTCCACGGGCCCACAGCTGCACGTGTCAATCTCTGCGGGTTTGGCAACTCGCTGTCCACCCACGGAAGACTGGCTATGCCCCTTAAAACCGCAAATGCTCGCTTGTGGAGCAACGGGATCTGGATAAAGCGAATACCAGGTGCGGGTGAACTGGTGCAGTCTAAACGGAAAGTAAACGGCGAACTATTTTTCTCTTAGTGTATTTTTAGGTTTTTGGCCCATGCGCTACACTCTTAAAATCTGAACCTTTCCGCGGGCCACAGAACTTCAGCTACCGGGCCAGTTTTGCCCCACGGGCCACCGGCTGCACACCTCTGTAGACCTTTTATGGCCCGCAAAAGCCACGATCGTGACTTTCAAAGTTATTATCGGCCATAACACGCAAATGGATTGCGCTAGAAAGTCAGTGAAGACATCCTCGGATTCGGAAGCTGTTTTTTTCAATGAGATATTTCGGTCATTTTTACTGAGACATTTTGGACACTGAAACATTTCGGTCATTTGTCTCAGAGTTATCTTAAACTCGCCGTAACAGTGTTTTTTAGCCTATATTTTCAGACAATCTGACCGAAATTACTTAATTGTTTTCGGTCATTTCACAATCATTTCGGTCCATGACCGAAAAAAAAAAACAATTCGGAAGAAAACAATCGATCCCATGAGTTTTAAAAAAGGGTACGCTGAAACTTGAAAATTTTGAAATTTTTTAAAACAGATTTCTTGCTGCGCACCACGAATTCCATTGATTTTAACAGCCTAATTTCATTCCTTATATATCAAGGAGTCGGGAGTCGGACTAGGAAATTTTCGAAAGTCGGAGTCAGATATTTTATCTCCGCCACCGCAACCCTGAATTGTTGAGGACATAATCTTTCCGTGCTGCATCGACCGGGCATTTCGTCTTTCGATGATCGAAGTTCGTCGATGATTTCGTGCACGGATCGTCAGGTCAAACAGCCCGGTTTGTTAGGCACCAACCAGGCGGAGAAATTAATCAAAAGCAATGCTGTTGTTTACTGAAAATCCGTGAATCCACTCGGCAACGCGTCTGCCACGGTGCATAGGCGTAGGCAGGGGGGGGGCATAAACCCCCAAATTTAAGCATATCTAGTCATTTTGTGCGTTGAGAGGCGGTATTCCAAAAACATGCTGTTACTCATCTAAAATCAAACATTTTGGCCCGCCAAAAAATTTTGGTCGCCACGGCAACGGAGAAACAGCATCAAGGTCAGCAAGTTGCGAAAATAGGCATCAGTCAATCTGCCGCCTTTCTGGGCGAGCGAAATTTTTCACCACAGGAGGAGATATACATGTGCTTGATAGCGCTGAAGGGTGCAAGACACTGCTGACCCCCACTCGCTGCGTTGGAGCGACAGGCGTGGGGGTCGGAAAAGGGGGGCAAGGGGCACCTTGCCCCACCTGGATTTTGAAATTTGACATTTTTGTATTAAATTTCTAACAAAAAATGGTTGTTTTCTTAGTTTCGAGTGAATAAAATAAAATTTAATCACCCCCCCTGAAAAAATCCACTATTGCCCCCCTGAAAAAATATTTCCGACGCCCACGGCGATACGCCTTGCGTTTGTACCTCGGAGTTTCCTGGAGAATCCAAGTGCATTAACGCATCAGCGCTCCGGCGATATGCGCCAACTACAGTTAAAACACCACCTAGCGCTTCGCAACAGTTTCGGATTAGACTTCGCGTTGTTGAATAACATGGAATTGTTGTGGTGCTATAAACGGGAAACGCCTACGCAGTTCAAACAACAGCAGAGTCGTTTCCGCAACTGCTTTTTCTCATTGGCTTGCGTACTCATTGCAAGCACTCTCCTGTTTCACATTGTACATCCAGACACCACGAGGTTTTCTGTGAGGAAACGTATCCAAATGCGTGCCGCGGATGCGTCAGCCCAAAGATGGATATTATTATTGCATTCTTTCTGTGCTTTCGTCGTAAGGTTTTTCAGAAAGCTCATGTTCGTGTGGCCTTTCCAAGACTGAGACTCATATTTTGCTAGAATGCGGCCTAATCAGAGCTTCGCGTCAGGTTATGTGAAATTCTATATCTTTTTGGGTCACCCTGCATTTGGAAGAACAGGTGTTCACGCTGTCTTAACTAAACGCACTCAGTCAAGCCGCATGGAATCGCATGCATTCTTTTATTTGGCCACGGTAAATTAAAACACAGTTCTTATTAGAGTTATATGATGCGGTTTGTAACTTTCTTTCAACAGCTTTGGCTTAGTTGCATCGATTCGCATCTCTTTGCGCTGGGAGCCCAACTTTCTTTTATTAACGTTCTATCATCTTATTGATAACTTCTTTTTTTGCATCTTTATTCATTAACATCTCGTCATCATATTATGGTATTGCAACTGGTACCGGCAGGTGGCATTCCAGGCTCTGGCCTGTTGTCGTTTGCCGTAAAATAAAATAAATAAACAAAAAGACAAGAACAACCAGGGTAGCGTGAAAGGGTGATATCCACTGCGCTGGTCCGTGTCAGGCAGGGTTGCGGAATCGGAGGTTTTTGGGTGAAGTCGGATTTTTTTGTCCGACTCCGACTCTGGATGTACAGTTGGATCGTTTTTGCATCACACTCCTAAGTTGGGAATTCCTGTTGAAATGGTGCAATTTCTTTTTGGAAAGAAGGTAAAATTTCTTTTTGGAAAGAAATTTGGAAAGGTTTTCCAAAACTTGGAAAGGTCGGAAATTTCACCTCCGACTCCGCAACCCTGGTTTCAGGCGCAAGAATGTTCTCGAAGGCCCCCAGCAAAGCTGATCGTCTACTAAGGGGAAAAAAAGATGATGAGAACGAAACGAAAAAAGCACTCGCGACGACGCATCGCGTCACATGCCCAGAGCGCGCAACCGGGAAGTGCTTCAAGACTGAGGTGACGCACAAGCAACAATAGAGCGAATCTGGTCGAGCATGGAATCTCTATTGTTGCGTGTTCGCATCTCCCGTGCCGTGAGGTGTCGCAACAGAACACGTGGTGTACAGCGGTTGAAGGTCGCAGCAGCACGCGAAGGAGCCCTACGTTTACTAGATTCGCCTCCGAATCTGTCCAAACAGCAACAAACCACAGAAATACCAAGTGGCTTGCCGTCTAATCTGGTTATGAACCCCTGCAGAAGAACCTGAGAAAACGTTGATCATTTGCTGATCGATCTCAGGACTGTAAAAAATAAGAGCTTCCTTTTCCCCGCGCGCTTCCAAACAAACGCGAAAAAGGAAAGGAAAAATAGGGAAATAAGAAAAAAGGGCAGTTGAAGGAACGGTTGAAAGTTAAGCAATTCGCCCGGTCATCGCTTTTCCTCAGGAATAACGTCTTTTTACATGATTATTCACTAACACAAACGAGCTTCAGGCAGATCCGTTAACAGTTCACTTACAGGCAGTAATCGAGCAGATGGGGGGGCATCACAGGGATGAAGATGTGTTGCCAGTGCAAAGGGCGCAAGAGAGCCTCCGCGCTGTGAACGCACGACGTCAACTGCAACAAGAACACCTCACGCGTAACGCGTCGTTTGAATGTCCCAACGTCACGCAACGCATCGTTTGAACGTCGCAACGTCATGTCTAGTTCGCTGCACGGACGTACCTCGCTTCAATCAAAAAAATGGTTCAATTTGTAAAAATCGCCCGAAACAAGATAAGCCTGGGATTTCACGTACTTTCGTTTGAGGCCTTTAACATGCAGCACCAGCTACAACGGCAGAGTACAGTACTGTAAAGCTCATAGGGCAGTGGCAACAACCTCGAAACCCATTCTTGCATTTTAACGAGTGATTGTTGTTAACAGAGAAGTTCATCGGATGCAATTGCGTTTAATCCCCACAGCAACGTTACGCTGGTTGCCATACCAACGGTACATTTAAGACTGAGTCGCTTTCAGGGGCGAACCGAGAGGGAGCAAAGGGGGGTACGATGCCCCGGGCGCCGAAAACTTCCAGCCATGTCGCAAGTACTTTCTTCAATGCAGTACATTTGCTCCTGAAAGACCTTAGGTTCGAACACGGGGGGCGCCAAACTTGCTTCTTGCCCCGGGCGCCATCAGGCCTTGGTACGGCCCTGTCTCGCTTTCCGACATCACTACCAAACAACAACGGGATGAATCGCATCGTAAATACTAACACTCAAAACGCAACTAAGTCGATAAAAAAATGACATAAAATCTTGAGGCGTTATCATTTCAAAAACACATGTATATTTTCACGCGCGATATAAATCTTTTCGCAAACAATTTTGATCCAAAGGAGGTCTCGAAAGTTTTCTCTTATCTTTGTCAATCTTGACACAATAAATGGAATCGCACCACACACAGAGGCACAGCAACAGCCTGACCGTAACATGCCAGCTAAAGCGACCTTAGCGGCACAATGCCACCTAGAGCGTGAGGAAGTCATAAGCAGTGCAGAGTTCAAGGCAGCACTGTTGACAGAGGTATGGAGAGCACGGTCTCACGAACTTTCACTCAAGAATTCCCGTTTTTTTTTCCGGTTGTCAAGCAGGGCTACTGCTGTGCTGTCCGATTGAAACACGAAGCGTGCTGTGAACGGTCAACTTGTGAAAATCAAAATATAGCCGGACAGCAGCAATAACAACGCTGTTCAGCGAGCGCTGTTTTCGCTCTTTTTGTTTTTTTTTTTACTTTTTTTTCCCACCGGTAATCATAAATTGACATCACCGTTGACCGCAAGCCATCTTTGTGCACTTACGATTTCAAACCAAAACAGGGTGAGTGCAATAACAGAGAAAGGCCTGCAACTCACGGTGCTCAGATTGGACGAGGAGAAAATGATCCTCCGTTCAAACATGAGGCTGGCGAAAATCTCGATCATGAAGCTGATGTCCAGTGCGAAATAATATTCCGAGATGTTTCGCTGCGTTCGAAAAATAATGAAATCCGTTGTTGTTACATTTTTTTTACAATCGGCCAGCACTGTCGGAAGCCAAACGTTCCCTACACTCGCCAGGTAGAGAAACAAAAATCAGCGCGAGAACGTCATCTTGAATAGAAAATCTCATCAGCACGTGCACCGCGACTGTTACGTCGTCTCTGCGACCGTTGTGAGCTGCATTGGTAATTGCAGAGGCTGAACACGAAACGTCACAACAACCCTCAAACATATTTCCAATTAAGCAAGGTTGGGATTCGCTAAAAATTAGGTTTTAAGCAGCATCACCGGTCTATCGGCGTGCCCACATGAAAAATGCATAGCCTGCTGGCTGTCAAACGTATATGAATTATCTGCACCAGATTAAACACGGATTAATAGCGGCACATTGAAAATCCATTATTTCAAAACGCAGTTACTGAAAGCGATTCCGTAGAAGTCAAGTTTCATTTAACTTTGAATCGTTAACACTACATTGGAGCTTTTCGACGTCTACAACGCGAGCGCCCTCAATATATTTCGCTGTTTGCAATTGGCAGAATTTGAAACAAACGCCGTGGTAAGAGGCGCGCAGCAACGTTCCGACAAGTTCGCCTTTGATCTGAACTCACGTTTTCAGGTATTGACGGCAGCTCGCTCGGGTCAGGGGGGTAAAGCAGCAATGCCTGAAACGAAAACGGTCATCTTGCACAAAAAAAAAAACCAGATCTGAAGCGAAAAATAAAAACACTGCACATATT
>JGI24159J19872_10001566_pt1 | contig 25562 bp, 17 predicted proteins | sample Ectturendosymbi4_FD_19872 | JGI IMG/M metagenome (IMG submission 19872)
GTAACAAAAATGCATGATTTTAAGCCATTGCCATATCAGAAATGTTTCTGTTCCCGCTCATCACGTTTTTCAACAATTGACTGTAGCTTCTGCNGGAGCTACACGGTGACGATCATTTTTAACCATTATCATGTGAGTTTGACATTATTGCGNGTTAGAAAGTGATTTCTACTTCTTTGCACAGTTTACTCGGGCAACAACGTCGCAGTTGATCAAGTGGTTCAGCAACTTCCGGGAATTCTACTACATCCAGATGGAGAAGTTCGCTCGTCAGGCTCTCACCGATGGAATCACTGAACCGGAACAGTTGCACGTGTCACGTGACTCCGAATTGTATCGAGTGCTAAACCAGCACTACAACAAGAGCAACGACTTCACGGTGAGCAAATTACCNTCATGTCCTGAATAAAGACATTCCCGATCATCTCCCTNTGTCGCTGAATCGCACAGAGTACAGGGAAACTCTCATCGCGCATAATTTCATCACAATGTTAGCAAGATCAAATTTTCTAAGTTGAAAAATAGTTCTTCGTAAGCACATAGCGAGGGTGGTTTACTTTGACGTGAGCGGGAAGAAGCTGAATGGGCGAAAGTTATACTCCTGTTCTGAGATGTTTTCCAGCATCGCGCAGGTCAACGTGCGCAAACATTTGATCCATTGCAGTAAAAAGATGAAAGCAGAGCCCACTCGGCTGATTCCTCGAAAGCTTGCAGAAAACCTAGAGATTTTAATGCCACTGCAGCAAATTCGTCCTTGTTTCGCTGGCGACGCGTTTGACAAATACACAACTATTCACGGTTTGACGCATGCATTTAAAGCACCATGCATTTAAAATACATTAACTGTATTTTTAAATAGTAGCGCTCAGCTCGTCGCGTCTTTTTACATGTTCTGATGAACGCTGAAAATCATAACAAGAAATGAAAAGCTTTTTATGTCTTTAATTTCCCCGGCGTCACCAAACGTAGGTCAGAGCAACCGAACCTGCTAGGAATAAGAAGACATGGATTGTTTGCTGATGACGCTTCTAAACTTGTAGCGATATCCACCTGCTCAACTGCGTTAGCAAATCGCATTTGACTTGATTTATGTCGCAGAAGAAAGGCCAGGCACAAAATTATCTTTAAGAGCTTATGTTGGTCGGCCTTGCCTGTCGTCCCGTGTTTTCTTTTAATCGTTGAGCGCTCTTTGCGATTTCGAAACTTGTCGTCTGACCACGTGAAAACCGCTTGTAGGTGATTTAATGCAGTCGCGCCGAAGTGAAAGTGATTTTCGCAGATAAATGAGGTTCTTTCCAGGAGCGCTGCCGTGATCTGTAGTCTGTAACGGAATTCCCGCGGGCCAGGGTGTCTTTTATGTATATTCCGGAAAGGCAAACGCCTCCACCAGAAAAAATGTGTACTGTCTTGAAAGTTGTGCAAAAATGCGTAGAATGGTCATTAGTATGCTTTCAAGGACTGGCTCAAAATGATTCCAGCGTTTTCGCTGTGAAATGCTTGGCCAAACTCCCAAGCATCCACACCAGTAGAATGTGTTTGATGAGACGAGAAACCCAAAAAAAAATTTTGGTTTGGGTTTTGCCGATGCTGGCACAACCATTTATCAGAAAAAAAGAAATTTGAAAAGACATTTATTGGTTTGACACAGGCTCCATATGACATAAATTATATATTCAAATAACACAAGACCGCAAAAATGGTTAGACACAACACATCGTAAAGTACGTGTTAGGTGATACATACAGACTACATTGAAGATGAACAAACATTGAGACAACGCAACAGTAACTACTGCATTCATTCATCGCCACAGACGAAACGTTACATAGTGGGAGATAAATTGAAATTCATGAAAGGCATTGGACAAGTTAAGTGGTGAGCGGAATAAAATATGTAGATGAAGATGTTCATCGTTGCANCTCCTTGTCGATCAATTATTTTCACTTCTGGTGCCAGAATCTACGAAGAGTTGGCGCGGAGCAGGCGTTAGGCGATGCGGAGGCGCAGGAAGCGCTTGAACAAAAAGTGCATAAGCCGACCGCCATTTTGGTTGCCCAGTCGATGTGGCCATGACCGCCTGTTAGCGAAGCTTCGGCTAAACGGCTTTGCCCCGTCCTTGAGCGTTTTCAGTTGCCTTGCTTAAATTTTGCTTTACATTTGCGGAGTTTTGCATTAAGTGTACAGACCTACCGTAGCAGAAAATACATATAATCTTATCGCGTGCTTGAGATCGCGGAACAAAAGTGAAGGGAAAATTATGGAAATTGTTCGATTTCTTGCTTAACGTACGCTTTGCAGCTCTTACCTTGTTTTTTCTGGTGCCTAAAGCGTAGGTTGCTCAGATGTTTACATGCATTAAGTAAAAAACCCTGCAACCTGCGTTTCGGAAGCTCCTCCTCGGTCGTGTTTTTATCTCTGAAGTTGCTGCTGAAAATCAACTAAAAGCGGCGCTAATCGATAATGTCGTTCCGTTGCTTCCTAAATTAAGCACTTGTCTCCGTCGCGGAGATACGAAAATCGGTCTGGAAGTGGGCGGGCGGCTTGTATCGATTGTGACAAAAACAAAGGAAACAATTGAGATTCTGCCGAAGCTCACCAGCTCGCAACCTCCTTGCACTTGAGTGCGCATCGAGTGTCATAGAGATCATACCCCTCAATGCTTTACATGACATCTATGACACAGCTGGTCGCGAGGGCGCGCGTCTCTGGCACACAGTCCTTCCTTTGCAAAATCGCGGCGATTGGTCGACTTTAGCGTTGAGAACTATCGACAAGTTGCCCGCGAGGTCGATGAACGACGAGCTTACACAGAACTGTTTGTCTCTTGAGAACGCGTCGATCGTTTCGTTTTGATCCGTATCCGGTTCGAGGAGTACCTTGCTGGGCACTTGACTCGTAAGTTCCGTCACCTCGTCTTTACTGTAGCGATGCCCGGGTCGCTGTTCCTTTGAGCTTTACTTACACCTCCGATTGGTTTGAGTTCATTTTACGCTAGCGTTTTTTATGGTACGCTTGCCAGTGGTGCAATGCATTGTTTTTCTACCAACTGCTTTTGTGCTTCGACCGTCAATCCATTGCAATGCAGTCCTTTGACAACGCAAGCCTCAGTGCATTGTGCTGCAGCGATTCCGACGAGTTATCGTGAAAAGGTTTTCAAAATACCCCAATGTTCTCGTTGTCTCCTATATTTCCACAATTTACATTCTGTTTGGTTAATCCCATCGAATCTACACTACATTCTTTTCAACTTACTGAGTTCGGCCCATGTCCCAGGAAAACAAAAGTGTATTCCTTTTATTTTACGATATGAGAGGTCTTGTGTGTTTCAGGTAGCTCCTCTAAAATAAATTTATTGTAGTTATTCCACTGGTTGTGTTTCCTCTTGGGTTTTCAAATGTTGCTTCTGTTCAGTGAATCTTGTGATTATGTCAAAAACTTTCGCATGCGCGTGGGAATTGCGTAACGAAGATGTATCATATACCTCTCTGTACTGTAGCGATAATTTTGGGATGTAAATTCTGGTATTATGACATGTAGGTTTAACGTTCCAGTTATTTGAAAATGTCGGTTCTGATCCAATTCGTTGTCTATTCCTAAGAACTTAACTTAGTCTGATTTGCTTTCAAGTTGATTTAAACATAAAACAGGAAATAAATTTTGCACACGGCTAGGACTGAAACTTGAGGAATTCATGTAGGTTTTGCTAAAACCGGTTTTTCTGTAATGTTGCTGTTGATCAGACGCACATATATCATCGGGTTATGCGAGCATGGGCTGGGATAAGAAAATGATCACTGAGCTTTACTGTGGAAACCACTTTAAAGCCAGATTAGAAAACTTTTTGCTCTTCCAGTCGCTTCTGACAAAGTTGATTCAGCACCCAAATTTTACTGTCTGATTGTTTCATTAGTTTGCACGCAAGATGGCGTGATCAATGAAATTAGTCTTCTCAAGGCCAAACTNCGACCTGAAATCTCAGTGGCATATTTTCGCAAACAGAGCAGNTCTTCCAGTTGATTTTCTTTAAAAACGATTGAGAGCAATTGTCATGCGCAAAACTGCCTCTCCGCTTTCGCCCCACTGCGCTGACGAGATTTGCTTTCGCGATGTGAGGTCTGCAGGATGAGCTGTGCGAAGACTGATGCGTCGTTAACGCAACCCGACTCCTTGCCGCTGATCACTTCGGTTTGTAATGATCTGTTTCCTGCGCCGGGCTAATTGGCCGCTTGCCCGATCGCGGTTTCCCCCCCTGAACTTGTGTCGCGGGCGAAGCTGTTGAAAGGAACAGACTCGAGTAAAAAAAAACAACGGCCGGTGATCGCTTTGTGTCGGGTTTCTATGCGGGTTTAACCGGCTCCACCGCAATCTCAGCAGGTCCCTCGCTGACTGACTGATGTTGCGCGGACTCTGCGGCAGGAAATCCGGCAATGATTTGATGTTCGGCAAAGCGGTTTAGGCTTGTGTTAAGCGTCTGCTCCAGGTCGCAGCCCGGTGCAGTTTGTTCATTCCAAACACCAGGACATGGAGATAGGCGAATTGCTCTGCCTGACCAGAACAAAGCTCGAAGCAGAAAGCTGGCCTCGCATCGTAAAATCAAGGTTGTTCATTCGCTTCTGAAAAAAGCCGCACTATCTCCACATGTCCTTTCGAAATACAAGATGTCCTAACGAGAACGCTTTGCGAAACAACGACGATGCGATTGGATACTCATGTTACAGAGGCACTTTGAAAAAAATCGTAGCTATAAAACAACTGCATCTGTTTTGATGCCTGTACAAGCACAAACAGTGCCAATGGACATGGTTACGATGCCACTGATGCATTGCTTTGACCATTCGCTCGTGCCCTCTTCTTTTCAGGGGGGCATAGCGCCGAATAGCCGCGATCTAACCACATATCACAATTTGAGTATTGCAATAACAAAGTGGTATCGTGTACGAGCAATTCTTCGAAACAGGAGCACTATAAAACAGACTAAAAAAAGTAAACCTTGTTGGAGGTTTTCTTTGAGTTGTAGGAGAGTGTAAACTAGTGGTCGGCAAACTGTGGGTCTCGGCTTAATTGTGGACCGCGTGGCAGGCAACAGCTACAGTCCTGCGCCGGTTGCGTGCTGAGCTGAAACATAGGCTACTGTAACAACTATGGAACACTGTTTTTTTTGACGTTAACAAAGTATTGTTTTTGTCATTTTACGGTTTATGAAGTTACATAGCATTATTATGTCACAGGTAACTGAATACAGCATAAGTATGAAAATTGGGCTTTCAGAAACAAGCATGGGCCTTCAGTATCAGTATCAATTTATTTGGGAGCAACTATAAACAAACATCAAATCATNCCACAGAAAACAAGCCACACATGAACAGTGTTTATTTTGTTCCCAGGGAATCTGAAATAACCATACGGTTTTCTAGTCAGATGCCCTGATGAATAACAAAAAAAAAAGAAGAAACAATACCAGACTGAATAGTGCATTTCATTAAAGAAGGTCCAGGCTAGGTAATGTTATTTTATTACTGAATGTAGCATGTCATGCATTGCCAGAGCATATCTGGAAAACAACATCTGCCCTTTCATAACACAAAATTATTTATTTGTAGTGGCTTGGAAGTAATCGCATATTTGCTTTACTGATTTTCAATGATGATATCATTACTCTTCGTGATTAAAAGGGCGGTTTGGATCGTCATAACGAAAGTTTGCCAATCACTGGTGTAAAGCAACGGTATCAGTCCTTCCAAGCTTTCTTTACCATTTCTTGCGAAACGATTTAGCCTTCCGCATACTTTCGATTTTAAAGGCTAGTCTTGTCCAGGCAAGTCTGCGCATTAACGCTTAAAATATGCACAAGTGTGCATGTGCACCTGCTGCGGGTCGGCTAATTTACTGCTGCGGTCGAGGCATTTGCAGGTTCTGGATCGCTCGGACACTTTGACCAAACAAGCCGTAAAAGGCGTTGTAAATCTGCAGTCGTCCAAACACCTGCGCAGTTCGCAATCTTCGCACAGCGGTTACTCTGATCTACTCAACGAGTACTGCAAACTACTGTTCAAATATTCCAAGCGGCAGTTGCACAAGCAGATTTTAGTACAACTCACCAGGCATTAACATTGTGAATCTGTTTGAGTTGATCGTGCAGGACTAGAAGCAACACAACATGGTTTCCAATGTCAGCTTGTATGTGGCGAGGGATTGTGTGTAGTTTGTAGAATATCTTAGAGTCAAAGAACGACTTTGCCGCAATAATGCGTATGTTTGCAACGTACAGGCTCACGCATTGTGTTTGCATTCGAGATGGAATTCTTCAGATGAGTAATAACTGACGTAAATCACATTTTTAATGCCAACATTATGCAACGCGTAGATTGCAAACTTACGTTTAGCTTGACTCATTAGTTCTTTTCCACATTATTTAAATTTCAATTTATTGACGAACCTTGCAGCCTACCAGGAACAAAGGGAAAAGCAAGGGTTAAATCAATNAAATTCAANATTGCTAGTTTCGCGCACCATTCCTGTNGTCGGCGGGCCATTGTTACTCTTTAATTTTTGCCACACAGGGTGGTTTTCGNGGAAGAAAGGGCCATTGCTTCAGCCTTCTGCGGCCGTGCTTTAGCAAAATGGCCATTTTCAGCAGGTCTTCGAGGGCCATCGCGTTTGGTTTTGCAGGCAGGCATTTGCGTATTACTACTTAACTGCTAACAATTAGAAGCCTTTGTGATCAGGTCTTCCTGAACGAAAGTTAATTTGTATGTGGACTTGTTCGTACCCTTTTTTAAATGACCATGCTTTTTGTTCAAGTTTACGTAACAAAAAAAACGCGTTTGATGCGAGTTTTTAGTTATTTTTACAGATTACGAGCTGAGAGCAACAGGCAAATGCCAATGATTTATTTATTATATTCCTTGTCATATCCACGCATGGCAAGAATAACTTTATCCGTTTCTTTTTTCGGCAAAGCGAACAAATTACAAGTAAAGGCTCTTTGTGGGAAGATCTCTGTAGGGGTGTTCGGGGTCGTGATTCGAATGAATATGCACAATTCCGAAGAACCCTTGGGACAGTAATAGCGCTCAGTCATTCGTTTGCAATCAGCTTGCGATAACGATCCAGATTGCAATACGACGCCGGCGCGGAAGTTTTGAAGCGCCCTCATGGAAGCCCTTGTGACGTGACAAACGATCGCTGCGTTGTAGATGCAGGAAGAGCTTTATATATTTGAGAGTAAATCCTGTCCAACAGCGGGTNGCTACTTGAGGAGTTGGGAGTCGAGGCGATTCATCAAGAAACGGGAGAGGCTGAGCCTGGGACGTTGGTGCTTGCGCAGTTTANGCTGGTGCGCTCGTTTCCCGCAGAAGCCTGCAGATGTAGCGCAGTTGCGGATGCTATCGATCATATCAAACGAAGGAAGGGAATTTTCTGTGCAAGCAAATAAATTCTTATTTCGAGCGTCGATCACTTCTTTCCTCTAGTAACGTATATGCGCAGTTTTTATCTTTGCGACCAGTACGTTCGACGTCCCATGTTTTTCACGATTAAACAAAAACTGTTTTATTTGTAAAGCTGAGCTCCAATAAATGACGTGTAACACGTCTAAACATAGACAGTCTGTATTTTTGTACCGATATCGTAAATGTTAGGAATAAAACCGCGAATGAAGACGCTTGCCCCATGCCATGTCGTGACTGTATAAGAAAAACAGTGGCTAATGCCAGCTTAAAAGTACGCCCTCGCCCTTTTTGAATACAATTGCAGCTGAACCATCCGCTGCGGTTTGAAACAAGGCTGTTTGTTACGTCACAGAGCATGGATCGCGACACTTTATTGATTGTTGGCGTTGTTGTACATATAAGATATGCCGCTGAGTAGCTGTCTCAGCCTTGTCATCGCGAAGTGAGGTTTTACCAAATATTTTCGCAACGATTTCCTGACTGGTTTTTGAAGACGTTGCCTATTTTGCTTCGTAATGAAGGCATTAGAGCAAGCTGCGCCCAGCCCTGCGCGAGACTGGATTTAACGGCCTTTCGATACGCCGGCGTTAGTCGATACTTCGATCGTGCGAAACTCCCGCTGTTATATCGAGCGTGCATTCTTGCCCCTGTACGTTGGCGTGCGTATTGACAATATAATAACCGTCAAAGGACTAATGGGAACTTGAGTTGTCGACACTTGGCTCTTGCTCAAGGGGCCTGATGCTTGCGCGGCTCGGGCCCAGGGGGGTCGGTTTGAAAGAAATGTGCGTCTGAAATTTAGCGGGAGAGGAATGAGCGACACCGTTTCGAATTGCTTGCAGGCTGACGGCGACAAGCCAAAAATTTTTTCGTATCCGCTTATTTCATGTTATGCGTTCTTGCTGTCACGCCTGGCTTGGACTTTTTCTGTTCTGACATCGCGTTGTCGACTCCGCGGATCGCAAAGACTTGCTGCGCGCGGTAAATGCGATGCGTGTCAATCACTCGTGCCGCTTCTTTACCTAACACGACGTGAATAGTTCGTAATTATTATTAGAAAGTATGCAAAAGCAATAACTGATCTGACAGGCTGTCAAACAAGCGGTTACTCCACCGATGTCAATTACTGTATATGCACGTAAAACCATTGCGCCAAACTGAGAAAAAACCTCTTTGGACAATTTTCGATTATAACATGAGTTACGTCATTTCCGGTAAACTTTAGATCAGATTTTCCGTTGTAAACTATTGCACTGCCGCCAACAAGCTATTGCTAACGTTTCAGTTCTGCGGTTCAGTCGGATTAACTGGAGACTACTTTTGCGTGCAGGTACCCGACCAATTCGTCAAGGTTACAGTCGAAAGTTTGAGGGAGTTTTTTCTGGCGATTCAAGCTGGTAAGGACCACGACCCTGCTTGGAAGAAAGTCATCTACAAAGTTATTTGCAAGTTGGATCAGGAGATACCCGAACTTTTCAAGTCTCCGAACGTTCTCGAACACCTTGCTGAAATATAAAAACCACTCTACAACCTGAAGAGCAAACGTCGCGAAGTCAAACTACGCGAAATCTTCACCATGTTTTTTGTGATGCTGCGCAAATGAAAACATTTATTGGTCCTGAGGCATGAGTTTTTTTTTTAGAAAACCATAGTAATCTGTTCTTGTTCTTCGTCGTTTTGACGAATCCCACTGATCTAAACAGAGCCACGTGTTATGATGACGTAGGACCGAACGCAGAGCTACGTCAAAATGCTTTGGGACTCTTGTGAAAGTCTCGAAACAAACCCTTGCCCGAAATATGCGGAGTTGTGACTTTTGGCAATGATCTTGTTGTAGAATGTACACCACTGGCAACTGTCAGTTGTTTTGCCGAGAGACTTGATTTGAGATCTGTTCTGTTTCTGTCACGTTTGTTCGAAACTGCCCATGAAACTTATATTGCTTGCATGTGTAATACATGGTACGGCTTTACTCACGTTCGTGCGTTGCGATTCGCGTTACCGTGAGAACAGAATAGTAGTAAATGGGCCTGTGCTTTTTTCACCTGCCTAGACCATGCGGTTGCTGATCTATCTCAAGCTCTCCGCCCAACAGTGTTGCTGATTTTCTTCTACTGACCTCATGTGGCGGTTGGAGCACTGATCAGCCTGCATGTCAGACGTTCAGGATGTGTGATCGTGTCGAACAAACTGCTGTTAACGTTTCAGTGCTGAACAATCCAAAGTAACGTTAGACGATTTACGCTTTCACTTCGGTAGAGAAAGGTGTGCAGATTTGCCAAGTCCATTATCCTGGTTGCAACAAGAAAAAACATCTGATGAACTGTTTTGCTGAAAAATAATAGCCGTTTTTCCACATCACTAACGTCTATGGGACCCGAAGCAAAAAAAACTATTTATGAAGTGAAAATATTGACCCATTATGCACAAATCGATGCTCAGTTGATGAAGAATGGCGTATACATTTACTGACAGCGCAAAAGCCGCTATTTGTTCGTGTTGCGTTTACAACTTGCACGCCAGTGTGCAGCTATGTAGAAGGTAGAACTTGCTATTACACTGTCATCAAACTTTCATTTTCAGCTCCGAATCTTTCGCCTGACAATCATGACAATCGTTCCTTACGTACGCAACGCCACACTTAACGTGCAATGAAAACGTCGCTGACGTCACAGTGGCTTCGAAATCACGTGACTGTGCGTGTGTTTGATTATTCGCTCCTGCCACGATGTTCTGTTGTTGTTGTTGTTGTTGATTGACGCTGTACAGTGACTACCGCGCGGGTGGGCTTTCGTTTCCGGTTCTGCTTGTTCTTCATTTTTCGCGGATTTGCTTTCGTGCAATATGGTTGGTGTTTGGGCGCCACTTTGCGGAGGGCAACGAAGTAAATCGACTGTCCTGGCCCCAGTCTCAGAATTCGTCTTGGTTGCATATTGTCACTTTGCGGTTGAACGTCTCAGGCATCGAATAGTTTTTGCATGAGCAAAGCCATTTTTGGTTTTACATTACTTTTTCAGGTAGTAGTTGTGCTAAAATGTGACAGGTAGAAGTTTTTTTCCTGGTTTTAGGAAAATCTAGAAAAAGGCTTTTCTTTGAACATTTTTATAGACAGGCGGCGTTTTAGGGTTAAAATAAATGTTTGCGTTCACATGTTTTCAAACAACCTCTGCATTTGCACTTTAGATATAAAAAATGATAAACTCTTTGCTTCAAGGAATAAAATTTCAAAAAACATTTTTTAATTCCACATAGGCAAAGATTAAGGTCTATTTTAAAAGGTGAGTGGTTTGCAGAACTTAGGTCAGAGCAAAAAAGTTATGAAAATCTATAAAAAATCTCCAATATTCGCTTAATTTACTCTGCAAATGAAAAAAATGCTTTTGCAAACGTTCACTTATTTTTCGTTATAATCTGCAACGAAATAAGCATGGCATCAACAAGGATTGCCTTAATACAGCTATGTTCAAGCCGCAGGCCGCATGCGGCCCAGACGAAGATTTTGTATGGCCCAGTTTGGGTCTTCGCTGCAGTCGAAGTAGCCTACATACTGCCAACCTGTCCTTATTTTGATAATCTTGAATTTGCCATTTTGATGCAGGTTGCCCTCAGTGTCACTTCATCACGTCTGTTACCATTGCACTTAGGATTCGAACGCTTTCAGTATATTAGCTTAAGCTAAATTTAGTTTGCTAAGAATAAAGTAAGCTATTCAATGTGCGGCTCTCATTAATATGTCATTCAATGTACGGCCATGGTTAAGATAGTGACATATTTTTGGCTCAGTAAGCCATTTCGGTGGGACATACCTGCCTTAACATGTTATATGTCAGAATTCAGAAGACTGGAAGATTGTCGCCATAGTTGCTAACTAGCGCTCTTAAAAATATCTGCTTTGAAAATAGAAACGCTTGTTAGCAATACGTTTGTTAAAGCTTGTTTTCGTTCTCAGATTTTGGGCATAATATTCCTATAAATTATTCACGCAGTTGTGCGGATCATCCCGAAAATTTTACAGAGTGCGCCAATTCCACCAAACCTCGTCACACCGCTCAATATCGGTTCAAATGATAAACAAAGCCGAAGGTTGTTTAATACAAAAATTCAAAGTAGACTGACCAAAACTCGAGGGACACTCGGCTGGACAAGCAGGGAATTATCGATGTCACGACATTTTTTTATGGTGCGAATTGCAATCGAATGAATTACGCAAAAAAATAAAATTCCAACAAATATTACACGAAACACAAATGAAGAAGCGTGCGGAATTTGTAATGTTGTTCCATTAAACAATTTTCCAATGCAGTGATCCACTTCTAAAGTTTTTTAGACACTAATTACCTTTCTTGGAAAACGCCCGGCGAAAGTGCTTGTATCGCTTGCTGGGAAACCTTATGTGAGTATTATTCCTAACTTTTTTGGTGAACCATTTTTGGACTAGCAGTTAATTTGAAGTTACGATTTGGCTTGTGAAAATATGATCGTGACGTGCAAGTCTCATTGAAGTTCTAAATGTAAAAATACTGAACTTTATTCAATGCATGTTTTTTCGAAAATGCAAAACAAAACTAACTTACTTTGGCTTTTGTTCCCAAGTCCTAACTTCTGTTTTTCAGTATAATAATTTTTACAGTGAGCTCATTGGCATGATGGAGCATAATTCCAGTTGTCCGGTAGAGTTGATTTTTGGCATGTGTATTTTTGGAAGGTTAATTAGAACTCCAGAACATTGTGAGTTATGCTGGACTTTAGTATGAGAGTCGTTTTGTGTTTGTAATCCAAGGCTGCACACAATAAGCCAATGCAAACTCCAAGATTGAAACTGGTTTTGCCGTAGAAATTTGAGGCATGTAAGAGCATGTAAATGTCAAGAAATGTAAGAAACTACATTCAAACTTATTTGCATACGTCTATTCAAAACCATGCAGCGGTTTATTTTGCAACAGTTCAAGAAAGCGGAAACAATTGACGATGCGCAAATGGTCGATGCTAACATAACATTGGAAAACGTTCGGTTTCAAAGTTCTTTAAGGTTTTCTTGCGTCAACGCAAGCCTGAATACTGTAATATAGTATTTGTAAGGTAACTTTTTAATGTTATGCTTTAGTCCACAAATCACAACATTCAGTACTTTAAGTCCTCCATACTGAGTAGATTTTATGAAATGTCTAATTTTTGGCAAATTTGGTTTGACAAAAGTAATGCTGACTTCCTATTTCTGAGATAAATTTCCAGACATTAAAACGTACAGTAGTTCAGTGAATCTAGCTGAAGATATGTAACCTTTCCTATATTTACCCTACGTTTGCTAACGCGGTACTGGCTGTTTTTTACGTGTTTTCAGAAAGGCATTGCCTGGGTAAGCTTAAGGAGAAGACAAGGCTTTTGAAACAAATTCGCATGTTACATCGTCTCCTTATTCAGCACTTTCCGTCTGATGCGTTTGGTGTCATTCAGCGTTTTATCCATTCATTCCATTGCACAGAAAGTGTACGTTTTTGCGGAAAACAAGTTTAGAGGTCATTATTAAGTTGCTTTTAATTCGCGGAGACGCTGACTTTCCGTATACAATGAAAAAGTAATGTCTTCGCCTGTAAGGACCAGCGGAAAGAAAGCTCAGATGCAAGTTATTTGTGCCGATGTTAATTGCAGACTGAAATAGGTGGAACATGAGCTTGCAGACTCCGGCAGAAGTCTTGAAAACACTCCAAACATTCACAGCCTCTAGCGACGTAATTTACTTTGGAAGCGCAATCTCACTTAACTGGTACACAGCTTACAGTAACGGGTGATTTTTGACATCTTTAGCATTGTCTTCTTTTTGGTTAGCTCGCTCACAGAATTCCTTCAGCGAGCCCAGAACGCAAAAAAGACAATGGTTTTGCGAACATTAGGTAGATTATTCGCCTAACTTTCAGTAAGCACTGCTTTTAGTGGCACACGCAACAAACGTTTGACAAACAATTTCAATTCACGGACAGGACCCTTGAAAGGAAAAAAATGTGCTGGTGCGAGAGCTGTTTTGGGTCGCTTGGTAAATCATAACTAATTAAGAGCTTCAATAGCTTTTCAATACTATGACTAGAAAATGACATGCTTTATTTGCGTTATTTCGTGTTTTACATTATAAACATTTACCAATGTTATTACAGTGAATCACTGCCAACTCTTCCTGTGCAAGAAGTCTGAATTACATGTCGTTGACATCCATTGTGTTGGTTTTTATCTCCTTTGCAGGATTTTTGCAATGTTTTTCTTCAACCTGACTTAATAAAGTCACTGACAACTTGAGCAAACTACCATTTTTGTCTTATACTTGGAAAACAAAGAGATCTACTTACTTCGATTTTCACCATATCTGTTTGCTCAAGCAACTAAAAACACTAAAGCGCTTTGCAGATAGACAGTGTTTTGTTTGTCAACATCTCACTGCGGTATTACAACAAGAAAATATGGTATTATTATAAGAACAGCTTAAGCGCCTGGTACAAATGCAAAAACGCATTAATGTTAACTTCAGTTGACGCGTTGACACAACGTGAGGCAACAGTTGGAGCGATCCAATCAATTGACTTCGTGAAAAGTGTCGCAGGGTGTCGCTGCGAGAGATATCTCGTTGGAGTTTTCACATGAGACTGGAAAACGTCACGCAGAGGGTCCGCTACTTTGAAACAGCCGCGAAAATCAGAGCGTGAAAAAATTGAATTAAAACCGTCCCTTGACAAGCTTTATCTTAAACGATTGCAACCTTTTTAGCTGCACTCCAATAGCATTTCTCTCAAACATTCCGACCATGACTGGAGCCACCGGCTGAGTGACCTATTCTCTCTGAGGGTGTTTCAAAAAGACTTTGTGATGTAGTTTTGCTTGTTGCAAAGCAGTTCGATATTCGTTCTCACATTTTATTCTTAGCTCACATCGACGTGCTGTAGAACTTCTCATGACTTATTTTGAAACGTTAATTTTATCATGTCCAGCCAATTGCTTCAGAAAACATTGGTGAGATCAACGATTTATTCTTTACTCTGGTAACTTACCCAACAAAACATAGTTGGATTTGGTTGAAAAAGTCTTGTTTCCAATTGTTTTCACACTTTTCCGTAGATAAAATGGAATTTTGAAATATTAGTGACACCATAACTTCTTAGAATTCAAAGCCAAATCTCGAAATTAATTGTGTTGCTCACAACGCCAAATAATGCGAAACACACTTGGGACAACACCACGTTTTTGAAAAAGGTTTTCCAGCCATGAATTGAGGGATGAAAACAACAGCCCAAATATCAATATTTTTAATTATTTTAGCGCATAAGTCTCATTACACGAAACTGACAATTCCAGAATGTCTGGAAAATTCGGTGTGCGTCGAAAGGCTTTTTTTTTGATAAGTGCTAATTGTAAAATGAAGTAATTACGGTCTTTTAAAAGTTTTTAAGGCAATTACTTGCGTTTGGCACGCCTTCATAATGGGAACCCATCGTTTCAAGAAAGGGTTTGCTGAATGCTTATGAATGGTTTTCGTTATTTATTCGGTTAACTTGGATTAAATGCAAAATATTACGAAGCTTGACGGTGCAGTAATGAGATGGTCAAATGCTTTTGAAACCAATACAGCTTCACAGAAATATGCAGCGTCGTTGTCAACATTTTCAGACATTAGTTTGGCCAAAAACATCGCTAAATGTGACCAGAAGAGAGTGTGCGTCGTCAATGAAAACATAAAGACACCACTTCCTGGATTTGTTGCTTTTTCATATCAAAGTAAATGAAAAATCAGTATCTCAATTCACTAATGCCTAGCAAAGGTTTATCAGTCGCTTCAGCGTTTCACCACGCTTTCACAGTTTGGGTCGGACTCCAAATTAAGAAATACATTTTATTACTTTGCTCTCTTAAGTATGTCTGTCTTTGTCTACAATTTAATTCAGCAAAGTACGTACAGGTGCTCACATAAAGTGACAAGTATAAACAGCTTTAACTTTGTTTGTCGGTATTGGAACACTTTGTCATTATTGGAAAAAAATTTAATGTTCGCCACATTTTCAAAATTTAGTTTCAATCAACACATTCAATGCAGGGAGCAACACTGAGAATAACAAGCCTGAAAAAATTATTGGGTCCATCTGTTTGTATTGCACAAAAACCATGATGGATCACATGAATTTCTTTGATAGCCACACTGAAATCAAGAAAATTGTTTTTCACTCCCGCCTTACGAATTTTCCACTTCATGATTGTGAATGGTTGTAGGAGAATCAGTTTCAACAGCACAGAACTTGAAAGTATTCGAGGTCGTATGAGAAACAAGGATGCAAAGAATAATTACTTAAATCTGTGCAGATCACTAGCATTGGGAAACGCATCTTGACAACGGATTGCGAAAACGTGGAAAGGAAAAAATAATTGCAACACGACGGAACTAAGGCTTGCCTTTTGCAAACGGCACATCAAAAGCAGTTGACACAAGAGCTTTAACCCTAAAAACCGAGATTTACTGCTGATTAACTGTAGACGCTGTTTGACTTTGCAGCTGCTCCAATGTACAACAGGTCTGGAACGACGAAAAGGATTGTCGGCGTTGAATTTTGATCAATACACGAATGTGTCTGAGCGGCATCTTACAAATGCGCCTCCTCTACTGCAAGATTTGTGTTTAGGCCATACTAAAAGAAGCAAAGACTAGTGCTGTTCAGATGGCATTTTTTATTGTAAGATATCTGGCCGTGGCATTTTGATCAAGTACTGATAATTGTTTGTCAACTAGTTTAAACGATCCTTAATACAAAATGAGGAGGAAGGTAACTTATTTAAAAAGTATTTCTACCTCTACTGAAGATATGTGACGTTTAAGTTGTACAAGACTATAACATCGAGTAACATTTTTAGAAGGACCCATCAAAACGCTTGCCAATATCAAATAATTTTTATGATGTTATGTCTTGTAATGTTACAGTGACACATAAAAATACTCACAAAATGGAAATAAGAAGTGGACCAACGAGAGTTTTATCAAATATCAGTCGTGAAAACATGCACAAAGAGTTAATTTCTTTAGAGCAGAACCGTGGCGAGGCGACAAATCACAAAAACGGTTGGTTGGTTATCAACCAAACGCCCATTTTCAACATTCGCAATGTTTGGAAGTGCTATCACTGAAAACTTTACCTGTGCCATAAAACATAGAACGTAACTTGGATGTGACTTATTTTCACCAGGTGTTTTTTCACTGCAGCTCAAACCGGAGCAATGAAAACAATGTTAGAATACAGTGAAGCATGGCATGAATCGAGTATTTCTTCAGAGATGTGCGTTGCACACAGTAATTACATTCAACTAACTTAAAAATGCTTATCAATGCATAAATTGCGGAACTATCTGATGCAAATGGCTGGTGCTCGTTATACCGTATTCCAACCATAGGCTAGAATGGCCCTTAATACCTGAGTTTGTGGTACAAGTAGATAAGATGATCTCATAATTCTAATATGACACATCGTTTAATCCAGCACTAAAAGGAAAGCTTTTACACTTAAAAACCAGCAAAATTCCTTCAGAAAAGTTTACAAAGGCGAATAAAATTGCTAAACAATCTGCACTGTGCTTGAAAAGTATTTTCTTTATTTTCAGTCTGGGTATCTTACAAGCCAATCATGGTGCCGTGATGTACTATTTCATGCCGTGCAACAGTTTTTTGAGGTAGGCTACTACTGAAACAAGAAAATTAGCATAAATTTATAAATGCATTCTAATCAAACTGACATCTCCACCTACTTAACCATTTGACTTCAACGTCTAGTTACAAAAGCGAATCAAACAGCTTTCGGGATTTACTCCATTTTTGTTTTCAGCAAGAATCCAGCTAGTAAGAATGGTGGTGCCATGGTAAGAATGGTGTTTATGTTTCCTGAACAATCCGACATGAATATGGCGCTATTGTTAAAATTTTAACAATCGTCTTTAATTTTTCTTGTACAGTACACAGCATGTTTCCAATTCCTTTTCATTTGCTACTTAATAAGTATTGTTTCCTTTGAATTGTTCGTGGAAATCAGCTATTTCGCTTGCAGATCTACGGAATCAAGATCATTTCTTCCATTGAAATTTTGTTACAGTGCTACCCTCATCAAGAACAACATCCGCTCTTTCTATGTCTTACTTTAATTTTTATAACGTTTATGATGTCCCGTTAGAGAAGCAAAAGGTTGAAGATTGAAAACAAAGTTTTGTTAAACTTCCAGCTCACTGGATTTGAGCGGACAAGCTTTCAGGGAAAACCTAGGCTGTGCCTCTGTCGATCGGATTTGCCTTCAGGCTGTTAGTCTTCGATCCAGCATCAGAGATTTTCGACTGGCCATTGCGTAGTGTGTTTTTATTCAGGTCAAGCTGGTTCGTGGCTTTATCGACACTGGCACACTGGGTGATTGCCCCGAATGCAATGGAACGTTTAAATCAGACCAGCAATGAAAAACGAAGAAAAGCACGTGACGTGTGCACTGCGATAGTTCGTTTGAGGTCAACGGTTCGTTTGAGGTCAAGAGATGCAACTTGCTGTTGCCAAGGACCTTCAACTTTTGTTCCTTAGCTACGTATAGGGTCTGATGTTCCTGTTTCCTGATTTTGGTGCTGTGCGGTTAGTGTTGAAAGAATATTTAAACATGTTTGAAACGCTTCCCTCAGAGGATGTAAGGAGTTAAAATATGCAGAAGCCCTCGCAGTGATTCTAAGGGGATATGTTATCAAACAGCACTCTGCTGCATTACTATGTGCAAAGCTCAAAAACGTGTATATCTTAGCAATGGATTCTTGTCACACTCATGGCCATTAAAAATGCAAGTGTTGTTAACATTTGCAAAATACGATGCATTTTTAAAATATACGCGATGCAACAGGTTTTCATGAACACAAGACAAAAAAGCCGATCCGGAATAAAAACGGTGAAGTCCTGTTTTAGCCAATAGGTGCAATGATGTCAATATTGCCAACAATGAAACGCAAACACTCTAAACAGGGAGCACTTCAAACTTCATGGGTAAATCCCAAAATTCCCGTGCAAAAAAGTCAACTGTGCGTTTATGCTTTTTTAAGTATCCAGGTAAAAAAATGTGCGAAAGCCTATTGAAATCGATTCCAGCAAGTGTTTGGCAAACAAAAATAAAATTTGCAAAAAGCAGATGTATGAACAAGTTCTTGCTTTTTTATTGCTTGCATTATCTTATATGTGCAAACCAGAGTTACTGCAGTAATTTGGGTCACTTTTGTCAATGCCTGAGGCATATTGTTAGGTTGACATAAACTGCATCTTAGTGAAAAGAAGCACCAGCTACGTTTCTAAAAAGATCAACGTTTAAATGCATTTTCAAAGGCAAAAAATGCATTTAAACTTTGATGATTTTCTTTCTCACGCTGCAGTCCGTGAACAGCGGTGCCGAACTGAAATTTGACTGCACGAGATTACCTTGGGCTTGTTCTGTCATTTCTTCGCTGACTTAAACCTAACTTACACATGCCGGTTGCTCTAAACAGAAATGTGGGAAATGACGTTATGCTTCCAAACTATTCGGAAAGGTTGAATGGGCACAGAAAGAAGCATTAGCAAAACGCCAATAACAAAGAGCCCATTTTCCGCAAGATCTACTGCAGTAAATGCTAGAGAAACGCTCTGGCGTATCGTTAGACCATCTCCCTTTGCCAAAGTTACTAAATGCAAATCGTATCAATCTGTTTGTCTGAATCCTACCAAGCGCAGTGCAGTAAATGTTTGTTTTCGTTAGTGTGCATAGCAGTAAAAGGATTTGCCATATTGAAAGTGCGCACGGCATGGCAATTGCAAAAGCAACATGCAATTCAATTTTTTCCACAAGCAATCTACAGTGTTGGGATTTTCAAAATAAAAATGGCCAAATTTTGAATTTTCACCTATTTTTCCTGAATGCCCCAAAACACGTGTTAAGGAGAGCATATATATTTCACCAGTAACTTTTACCACCATGCCAATCAAGGGCACTCAGGCAAAAATGTTCTTTGCAAATGCAAATACTTTTGATAAAACTGTTGTACGTATTTCAAAGTCTCGTTTTCAAGTTTGACGTTGTTAGTAGGCTTTTTGCTTGCGAGTAAAAATTTGGATAAAACCTCACATTCCTGTTTACATACCTGTTCTTTTATCTTCCATGCCTACTTATGTGTGCGCTAAAGTCACATTTTAATGGGTCCTCACTTTACGCTAGTGGTCGGAAAACTGCGGGCTTCGGAACCACGGTGGGCCGTTTAGCGCTTTTTATTGGGCCGCATGATATGTACGAACTGCAGTCCTGCGACGCTTCGCTGGGATAAAACATAGGCTACTACTACAGAACATTGACAGAACATTGTAACAACTGCAGAACATTGATTGTTTGACATTAAAAAGGCATTGTTGCTACCATTATACAGTTTATAAAATCGACATAACATTGTTATGTGGCAGGAATTTAATACAGCAAAGTTTGAAATTTGGCCTTAAAAAATAAGCATGGGCCTTTAATTACGACTGAAAGACTGGTTTGGGCCATCATAATAAAAGTTTGCCGAACACTGCTTTACACGATTAGAACAAAGCCCACGAAATAGTTGCGAAAATTTCACTTTGCCATTGTGCGTAGCAACAGGTCACACTGATGACCAAAGCGCCTACAGGAATGAGAAATATGACGCTTTACTCAAACTGAAAATGCTTCTTGGAGGAGCATATCAACACATGTCAATAATGCTGAAGTTGTGCTTTGACCACCATTTGGACTTGAGCACCTGAATAATGCAGTTTATAACCCATGTTTTGGTTGGGCATCCAACGTTTAAACCATTGAAGCATTCGTCTTTTTCAAACTAACCAAAACATTTTCTGTCTTTTGGCCGATTTAGAGAAAAACACCTACAGCACTGGGTGTTGAGATATTTAATTGCAATCGGTTTTCTTCAAGGTCCTACAGACTTGCAATTGGACCAGCAATCTTTCGATCAACCACTAAATACTCTTCACGTATGACAGCTTAGACGCAGATATTCTTGGTTATCAATAAATTTAGACTGAGCTGTGCAACCCAACGACTGACCAGCTGTCAACTGCGTAGGGAAAACCACCCATAAAATCGTGCATTGAGTTGTGAGGTAAAACATCAGTGATTAAGCCAAGCCTATAGTTAGATATGTTAATTCCTTTTCAGTATGCCGTAGGGTGGTCACGTGTCACAGCAACTTGATATTACCAGCAAGTTTTCACTTCACCTACAAAACCCTGGATTTTCGACAAAATTCTTTGCGATTGTAACTGCTATGTGCCTTCCGAAACCAAATGCGTCAACGTTGCATTTTGGGTTTCACCGCGAGTTTCAAGAGATTATGTTTCCAGACACGAAAATTCATCCGCTCAGTGTTCACATCGCTCAAATGCTGCGTGTTCAACGCTCCAGACACGAAAATTGAAACGTTCACCAGCGACCCCGCCTTATTTTCCCAGGCTGGCTTGCCTAGTGGCTTAATATTTATATTCGTAGGTTGGACGCAGATTGCGTTCCTGGCACGAATGCGATTGAACAGTGGTTTTGAATTTTAACTACCGGAAGATGAATCCAGTTGAAAAGTATCTCATGATTGTAAAATATTGATAAACGTCAGAAAATGTTTGCAACATAATGAAGCATAGACACAGATCCTTGAATTAATTGCCCCGAAAGAAGCACACCACAGTGATAATTTAGGATTATTGTCGCTATAATGTTTGTCTGAGTTTCCTACCCGCAAACGGTCAACCAGAGCTGACTAATTTATTCTACCCAAACAATACAAATTGGATGCAAACTGACCACAGAAACGTGAAGCGCCCGAAATAGCGCACAAGAAACAAAGTCATTTTTTTCATTGTTGCATGCAATCCATTACTGGCAGCAAACAACGCGTTTCCATAGCAGCATCATGACGGGGGATTGAAACAGCAATGAAACGTGAGCTTGCCAACAGCGTCTTTGCGCTGTCGCCAGCACTTCCAAAACAATTTCTTCCTTTCCAATTAAAAACAGTGTAAACAGTGTCTCAAATGTACGCTAAACACCTGTCTGAATTTCTCTCGACTTACATCAAAAGATCATACTGCAAGTTTGTAACATCGTGTTTATTAACCGATACAGGATAGAAATATTCCAAGCTGCTGTTAGGTTCACTTGGGTCTATTCGAGTAGGTTCAGTTGTGCTCGTTGCTAGATCAAGAAGAAAACCAACGCATAGTCCACAATGAACGCAGTATATCGCTTTGAACTTTTCAGTGAGGATATAATACTTTCTTNTCGAATACGCGCANAGCGACCAATTCCAACATGCTTTTTCCTGTAAAATTTGTTGTAGATAGCATATTTTTTATTCGCAGTTGTGACAGATAGATGTAAAACATTTTTTCTCACAGAATTACAACATTTTGAAATCTGNTCCATGNCTTTGCACAAAGTGCCATCCTGCAGGTTGAATTTCCCGCTTCTATCTGAAGTGCGAAATACGTTTTGTTGTATTTTGCGATCCNCAAAGCAGGCGATAAANAAAAATTCCACCGGTCAAGGTGAGCTTGTTTACGATGTTAGCGGCGCGATCATTTCCAGACACAGCGGCAAAACCCAGCACCTGATTTATCCGCGAGAAACAATGGTCTATGTTATCACCTGCCGCGGGTTTAATTGTCAGTTGGTGACGTATCTACGTCTGACCGTGATTAGTGCCACAAAAGAACAAATGAACAAATTTCCCGCTGCGATCTTGTTATCAGTAGTCTCCAGCACAGAGCGGCCACCCTTTGCCTTTTGGCGATAAAAACGCCATTGGTTTGTAAAAAGATTAAGGTCTTTCTTTTTGAGCTCGCATCAGACGGGGAGTTAAATATGTCACATTTTTCAAGAAAGAAAAAAAAAAGATAAGAGCACTTCCCAAGATCCATGGGTATAAAAGTCAGGCTGAGAAAGCTTCCCAGCAGTAACGTTCAAGTTCGTGAATGATCAAGGTAACGGGTGTAGCAGTTCCATACGTGTTATATTTTCAGCTAGTGGCTTTGATTGCATTATCTGTTCGGCATCCCTAGAAAGAACAAGGTGTAAATTTGAGATGTGATGTCAGTGGTTGGGGAAGAGGATTTCTGAAAGTTGACAGATTTGCTTCCACGGTAGCAATACTGCGCCTGGTGTAGACTTGTGGTACTAGGGTCGACTAGTAATGCTGTTATTTTTCGAAGTGGCAATTCACCGCTTTCGCTGTGTAGAGGCACGTAATGAAATTGTAGTGATTTTCAGATGTAGTCGCCAACATAATTGTCAATGGTGCAGGTGAGGTTAGGAACGGTGGTTTTGCTTTTCGTGACAGCCGGCTTGCCGTGGAACATCTACGCAACTGTTTGACAATCCTGACGAACAGTTGCTCGCTGTTCTCCAGCAAGACTGTTGCTGTATGCAACTGATCGCACAGTTTTTGCATTTTCTACAACCTGAATCTTTGCGCCATCAGGCATGGTGCGTTGTTTCGCTCTTTACTGCCACCTCGTTGTGAAACTTTCCGACACTGCATGCTGATTCAGCGAACATGCGGTGGAAGAAAATTTCTCAGTGCGGATGGCACTTGCGGGGAGAAATACGGATTGAATCATTTTCATGTTATCGATAAGATCATTGCTTGAGTCTAGAGACGAAGAATTGTTCCTCGTGGAACGTGTCCGAGCAGCCTGTGCCGAAAAAGTCATTACCAGCCTGCCCTGATACGACCCACATCGAGCAGTTCACTGCCACCGATATTTTCTTTCTTAACGTGGTCTTGTTTTAGAACTTTCCGATTTGCCGCTAACGTTTGCTGTATTTCAGCGGCTGTCGGCATAGTTCTGTAAGCAAGCTAACAACGTTAAGTCTTACGTTTTCGTGTCTTCCATGCATCGTGGAGCTTTTAAAAACGACTTTTAGCAGTTGGTGGTGATGGAACATCCAGTCTTTGCTAAGTTTCCCACATCATTAGCATTGGCTGAGTGTTCATTCGCGAACAACTGGTCAGACGTCCTCAAATAAAAATACAAAAGACAGATCAGAAGTTATCCTTGTTTCAGTACTTTGTGCAGTTCTTTTACGCACGGAACACCCGGTTCTTGCTAACATTGCCCTCAGCTAGCAATGACTGCGTGTTACTTCGTAAGAACTGCTCTTTCGCCGATAGGTGTCATAGCGGTGTTAAGTATGGATACCGAATTTGACCATGTACTTGTGCTCCACATGTTGCTTACTGCAAGTTTTTTCATGAGAAACATTGATAATAAGGTGATTTTCGAATGGGACCAAACTTTCAGTTTTTTTTATGTCGCTATCTTGCTATGAAACTAGCCTGTAGCCTGCGTGCGCTGAGACAGACTTGCGGCAATGGGAAGTTTCTCAGCACGGCTGGAGCGTCTCTCATTAAAGTCTTTTTGCTTCGTCTGCATATTACTCCTTTACGGGACACGAGCAGCAGATGTTGAGGAACTAAACCGAAGCTGCGGACTTTTTTGGCTTTTCGGTAGCTTTTGTTTATTTCTGCAACATTTGAAGCATAGACCATCAAAATTGGCTAGGTTTGTAGATCTAAAGGCAAAATCAAAGCAAGAATTTCTCGATGTGGAACGTACTCAAGCAGTCTGTTGCTGCAATTTTCGCAGCGAATGCCAGTCTGTTTTTGCCCGTTCTCCAGCGATATATTCGCACTCGCCGTTTTCCACGCTAGTAGAGAAATTGGTGCCTCAGAACTTGCTGTATATGTCGCTTTTTGTTTTTCATTGCGACATTCGCAGTAAGTTCTTCAAGCAACAGTTTGGCTTTCTGCTTTGCATCACAGTGGTAACGTCAAAAGTGAAGACTGCAGTAGATAGGAATCGAAGGTTTGCAGCAAACGTTCCCAACCCTTCTTTGACCATGTGCCCCTTTGACCAAGGATTTTGCCAAATGCGCATGTACCCCCAAAATTTCTTTTGACAAAAAGGCAGAGTAAAATACCGAAAATCCACATGTATTTTTAATGTTGAACGTTTATGTTTTTAGTGCCTATATTTTTCCTAACAAGGCACATTTGCCTAAACGCCTTTGGGAAGGCAAATGCACCGCAAGGTGTACATGTACCTGAGGTTGGGAACCCAAGACGCCCACGGCGACGATTTTATCAGCTAAAAATAGCTCGCACCAAGCATTTGCATCTTCATTGTATGCTTTTTAACCAGGGAGTTAGAGCCAACGTAAAACTTGTAGCTTAAAATGGCATGCAGCATTCTTAACAGTTGACTTGGTATTGTTTCTATGAATCGGTTGATTTATTATCTTGCAGCCTATTTTAGTTACGTGTTGCCATCCGGCTGCCGTGGGTTATGATGGAACACACAGTCATTGCCATGTTCTTTTGCATAGCACTGACTGGTTGTTCGTCATTACTAGCTTGGCACAAACTACAGCACATTGCGTATCCACTATGTCTTATAGGTCCTCCAGTGCTAGGCTTTCGGATGTGCCAGTTTGAGTCCACTGTTTTTTTCCACGGTAGCAATGCTGCGGGGAGGGGGCATTGCGTAACATTTATTTATTTACTGAGGTCTTTTTTTTCATAGTTGCAGTGTTTTAATGCAGAGGCATTGCAGTGGAACTAACCGGAATTGGTGATGCTTTTCACCACCAATGACTGTGTAGCTCCGCGGCATCTTCTAGCACTAGCTACGAAAGTGAATAAAGATATTCCGTTTAATGCTTCGTACAAAAACCAAACCATAGACACAATCGTTTTTTCCAAAATTTGTTAGCACTTGGAAAATCCTACGTATTCTCTGGCAGAGGCACGCGTTACATATCTTTGCGGCGGTCGTTTTTTTTCAACACTAGCAGCAATAAACTCATAGCTGGTGTGAATGAAACAACCCACCTGTGTTATTGTTGCTACTGAAGATAACACTGGTTGGTTGTTCATCCAGAAAAGCTATGTCACACGTCTCTGCTGCACACGCATCCCTTCGTTTCTGGCATTATTTGTTTGTTGGTCATCTTTTCATGAGTTCGCATAAAGACGTCGGGGGGGGGAATTATCCGGGGGGGAATGATAGCTTTGTCA
>JGI24159J19872_10001567_pt1 | contig 25561 bp, 22 predicted proteins | sample Ectturendosymbi4_FD_19872 | JGI IMG/M metagenome (IMG submission 19872)
GCCCGGAAAGGTAAGAACTCTTCCAACAGCTTCGTTGCAGCAGTAACCGCGCAAAATCCCGTGAAAAGCCATTTAAAGACGACTTCAGGAAGCGCCACAGTTTTGACAAGAATGATCTGTGTATAATCAAGATTTTATTCGAACTGATTTAAAACTACTGAATTAAGTTTCTTAGTTGCATTTGTAGCTAAAAATACCTGGATCACTTGCAAGATAATCAGGAAAACTGTTAAGAAAACGAACTTTCCTTTCAAAAACTTGACTTTACGCAAACGTTGATTGAAATTTCTCACGACTTTTGCTAAGGCTGCTGCAAGTATTTCAGATGTACTCTTTCCCGACGGCTGCAATGAACAAACAATCAAAAGTCAGCATTTTTTGCCAGTAGACATGTCTTGCCGTGTGCGCAGAATCGTCATGATTTTTTCAAATATGCGCAACTGATGTGACCTCGTAACAAAATAACAGTGCACAGCTTCACCTTCTTTGCTTTCACGAAACAAGTTTCTTTGTGCAATGAACCAGAGGACGGTGGGTCTCCGTGGAACGCAAGATTCACGTTTCCCGCTTCCGTCATTTTCAGAAGTTTAATAAGACGCCACTGGATGCTTACATGATTACGTCACTAGAATAAAGCTGTCACCTAGAGTAAACCAGAAATTATAACGCTAACGGGATCAAGCACAAGCAATATAGAAATTTTCTGCTTGAATTGGTTACATTCCTTACTTTTAAAAGTGAACAAACACACCTTCATAATTCCCACAGCCTGCAATGGTTCGTGCACGTTTTACTTTGCACAAGCACATCATACAACAAATCCTGCGCACCGAACAATGATAAGCTAGTTAGGCTTGTTTTTTCTCTTGACCGCTTCCACTCATAAGGTTAGTGCAGCACTCTCTTGTGTTTCTTTCTATAAATTCACAAGCCCTAAAAACAAGACGCTTTTTCACCGTTCACCATCTTGGTAACTTATACGTTGAGTTACAAATACCAGAAATGTCTTTAAATCAACATCACTTCAAGCCATCGGTGACGTTACACTAACCATTGCATAGGTTATCTAGCACGTCCCAGGCATATAATGATGCCAGCAGACAAACGCGTGTACAACACAACTTTTTCTCGTGACTAACAGCTATTTCGGATAGGCACGACTTCCTGATCATCAAGCAATCATCTTCGCCTACCACCACGAAGTGGCAACACGAGGCGTGCCCAACCGGGTCCTGTTCCTCAGAATCGCGACATGAACTTCTGACACAGGCATCATTCCTTGCATTGGATACATCGAAAACCGTTCTCGTTTTGTCTCAAAGAAACCTGAGCTGAGACAAAACGCCAGAAGCGTGCGACTACAGCCGATACTGAGCGACCGCTTTGCGATTGTTGAGCTGTTTCGCGCAAGAACCGCTCCTGCCTCGACACGCTTCAGCAACAGCTCAGTGGAAAACGTGAAGGGGGCGTTCGAACGAAGAGAGCAACATAGTAGCACTTTTTTGCGCCTATTGACATGCAGAGACATCATTCAATGGATTCAATACAAAAAAGGTTGTCAAAAAGTTTGAAAAGAACCAATGAAATAAGCAAATCACTGCCATGGGCCATGGTATTTTAATGATCATTTTGTTTACATAAACTGCAGAACACGTTGAAGTATTTGATACCTGGCTTATTTTAACTCATTTAAGGCGGAACAACGTGCCTTTAAAAACGCACGATGAAAAAAGAAGCAAACGATTTCTACAGCAGTACGAAAAAAATCATAGCAAATATTTGCAAAAAGAACGGCACGGTCCACCACCCAGTACCCTAAATTTTACGAATCAACTGAGGACATTGCATAGGAAGTACAGCAAGTGTTTAAAGTGGAATCAGCCAACTAGAAATCGGTATAATTTGCAAGAACTGTCGTAAAAGCTATGATTTAGTGATAGCACGCATATTGAGATATTGTATGCGTCACAGTGAGTGTTCTAAAAAATCAAAGTTACCAGATACTGGTTTGTTTCCGCACACCTTATAATTTCATATGTCCACATCTCAACGTTTGAAAAAATTAACTCGATTGATAATCGGCCACCCGCGATACAAGCGTATGTAACTCTGTCATGTAGGTGCAAGCAATTCTAGCAAAACAGCATTGCAATTTTCAAGGCAATTAATTGCACTGCTGGCTTAGTTTTCTGCGCGCGAGCAACGCTGACAGCAGATGCTTCGCGCTCTTTTCGATAAATCATGTTTGGCAAAACGTTTTCTGCAGCATCAGTCGCTTCGAGTAATTTGAGGTTTGCTGCCCGCCGTATTCCTAAAGACACGGGCACTGTTTCCTGAGACCGGAATCCAAGAGCAAACAATGACACTGATAAACTCGAAAACAAAAAGCTCAAGTCTCACAACCCACAGATTGACAGTAAGCCAGCCTTCCAACCAAGCCACAGTTGCTACAAGGCATGCTCCAATGCAGTGGCAAACTAAAAGCATGTGAAAAATTGGCACTTCCGCATATTTTCCCAAGCCAAATCTGGAGCAGTTATTATCAAAAAGGTAGCATGTGCAGGAAGCCATGCGCACTTTTGTTTTTTAGCATCCAGGTGATACATAAAAGCTAAACAATTTTTTTTCGGGTAATACGCAGCACGGCAGCCACTCGTGCAATAATAATAATGATGCATTCTGATGTTCCCAGCAGAGCAAAGCACGTAAAACATCCGACAGCTCCGCAGAATAAAACGCCGCAGGCGCTGCAGACGCATGCAACCAAATGTTTTTGCCGCAGCAACAGCACTCAGTCCACTTTCTTGCACCTGCCAGGTGCAGCAGCTTCCATACCCAAAGCGCAATGCCCGTAAACGCAGTAAGAACCCGGATGTCGTAAGCTGAACACAAACTGCAGAAATTCTGCCCGATACGATCAATGCAACAGCTGATTTATACATAACTTCACTGATGCACGATATTACTTGCACGGCATGCCTACGTCAACGGACACGTAAATCAAACAATGTTTTCAATTTCGTCGCTGTAACTTACCGCAACACAAGATCAACAGTGGTTATTTATTTGCATAATATATTTCATGCCACAATTTCACCAGTGGAAATATTTACTGCAACAATAATTCAAACTGTCAGTGTCTGCCACACTCAACACAAAAAAGTCATTTATACTAACTCCTTCCTCGCCCGTTCGTAAGCAAACAAGAATTTTTAAATTGGTTAACAAACAAAGTATTAGTAAATACTACCACAAATCTTAAAGGCGATGCTCATCCCAGCTACCAACGTTCGATTTGCTCTTCAGCGTCACCTTCCTAAACACAGTGATCCTGCCTGACATTGGAGCGAGATAATTTTCGTCGCTGACGTGCTAATATTGCAATGAAACTAATTTTCCACCAGTGTTGCCACTCTGTCATGAAGAAAAACACCAGAATTTACCTTGAAAAAAAAAAACCCAGTCGTACAAAATGTTTAAAAAAAGTCAAATCCAAACTTGAAATGTACGCTACCGTTACTTGCACATAAAACTTAAAGTAATATGCATTATTTGCGTCATATTTTTAACAAGTTCAAGTCTATTTTTAAACATACTGACAATTTACGTAGGCTAGCAGCAAATCAAATGTATGAAGCAACACAAAAAAGCTAGTTACATCTTTTCTAAAAAATGTTTAGTGTTTTCTTTTACTTTCACTTAAATGCGCAAATTGATACATGCACATGAGATGATACGTCCAAGGTCTTACAGTTTTCTTTTCACCCTAACCATTGCGTTCACTGCAATATTTCACTACTAACTTAACATTCATACCTATCACAATGCACCTGTAAAACATTAACATGAGCAGATACTCAACCACAGCGTCTTCAAAACCAAACAAAGCATTCTAAAATCATTCACAAGCAGCCCTTGACATATCAGCGATAGACTAGAGTGCTAACATATGCCTAGTCAGTGCTTAATCTGTAAACCATTATATTTCAAACAATTTGGTCAAGCTTAATTAGTCCTACTCCTGTACTGGATACTGACTCTGTACGTTACGCCTGTTAAACTACTATATTCTTGAATAGAAAATAAAGTAATACAACATACATTTCTAAAATTTGACCACAGTAAAAAAAAACAGATTTTCAATAAAAACCCCAGATAAAACAGAAAAACCCCAAGATATAGTGAAAAAAAAACAACAGTGGCAACACTGCTTTCCACACCACTAAACTATGAACTAAACATACCACACTGATTTCCAGACTTGGCAGATCAAGTTTTGGAAGCATGACCATAGTCCTACTTTGCACAGCACACAAACACGTTGATCACACATGCATAGCAAGGAATCCATGCCACAAATGTGCACTAGTCCAACCTGCTATTTGTTTAACAAATATGGCCTTTTCAGAAGGCTCAAAACTATTCCCAACCAACATTGTGACACACAACGATGCTTTTTAATGATCACTTTCCTTGCATAAACTGCACATCACGTTGACGTATTTGGTACCTGGCTTATTTTAGCCTATTCTCAGGTGGAAGAAAGCGCCAAAACGTGCGGTGAAGAACGAAACGAACGATTCTACGGTAGTAGGCAAAACAATACGCATATAGCAAAAATATATGTGAAAAGAACGTCTGAATTGTTGAAGCGTGACTGAACGATCTAAATCTAAATGCCCATGTTGCTCGCAAAGGAACAACCTTCATTGCAGACAGCACACCAACGGGTAACGCAGAAGTCACGTCACGATTAGCCGGAAAAACTTTCGCGTTGCACACTTAGAGAACCATACATTCTGGAACAACAAAGTGAAGTACATTCTGTAGAAGAATGATATAACCTACACTTACATAACTATGTAGCACCATAGAGCACCTGTGCACTACATGAAGCACCTACATAGTTTTTATGATAACACATTTTTCCAAAGATTGTCAACGTGTGGTGCAATGGTTCCATGCACAGCCGCCACAGCAGAGGACTCAATCATCCCGTACAAAATACGTTCCTATAGGAACAGCGTGTGCATTGCGTTTGACCTGGCACCGTCTTCGTTATACGTTAGTCACTTACGGTCACCGCTTCTATCTGTTTCGATTGGCTACTGCAAATAGTCTGTTTAATCGTCTGATATGGATAATAAGGGAGCAGCTAGTTCGCAACTGCCAACTTGCCTTCGATTGGTTTTAAACCATTGCATGGTTGAAGTTTTGCACTGGCTTTCTTTCAACGCAAGTCGTCAAAATGGTTTGCAACCTGTTGAGAGGAATCGCGCACGCGATCCATTAGAAGTCTGTTCATGTCGTAAGCACCTTGCTTAGATATGCACACCACCGCTTGCACAGAACTTTTAAACACATCATCGATTTACCAGCCTGGCAAACCGGCATTAGTCGTGCGTGTGTGAACGTCCTGTCCCGATGTTTTCAGGATGTTTTCCTTCGACAATCACGAGCGACACATATTACAAGAATAGGTGTATAGTTTCATGCAACAATGATCCCGCCAGCACGCGTGTAGCTCAGCATGCGTCACGAGCATCACTGTTTGGAACAACAGGAAATATAAACACAAAATATCGGAATCACACTACAAAAGTAAAATAAAATCCCACTGGCTTACCTAATCATACACATAAACGACAGACTATCAACATCCTCGTTCTTACTATTTGGAAATGAAATCGGTGCCCACTGGTCATGGAAACTACACACTTATATAACCTCGATTCATTGTTTCATTACGCCTCAGAGAAAACCAGTTGCAAACCTTCTTCAGCGCCGACGACATTTCCGGATTTCCAGATCCCATTTTCCCGGCTCTTCTCGGGCTCCCGGCGGTGTCGTTCACTTTCCTGACTGTCTCTTCCAGCAGATGTCTCTTCTCTTTCTCCATGGCAAGCTCTTTTCTTAAAACCGTTGCTTCTTCTGAAATGATCTTTATTTCTTCCTGGAGATTAAGAAGTGATTTTGCCGATTTGTTTCAGTTTTTGCATTCAATACCTTGTCTGTTGCAGCGTTAACGTGCTCAGAAAAAAAGACCAACTTTACAGATAAGTTACTTACAACCTCAGCAATAACCGAACAAATCAGAAACGTTGTCATCCAATTCAGATCAAATCAACAATAGTTTGATTTTATTGAATGTTTTCTAATCTCAAGCCATGGATGTCAGTGTTTTTTGCCCTCAAATACTGCCCAAATCCTAAAAGCACGAAAATTTACGTGTTACGTCAAACTAACAGTCGGAAAGGATTTCCGGTTCACCGACATCCAAACACAAAATCATAATCAATTTCAACTAAGTGCTTGGTCGGTGAGCTGCAATAACGCAACAGAAAACCAGGTTATCAGCACCCCAAACGTTGAATAGGTCACATTATTGTAATACGCACCACGAACGCAAGGACCTCTGCACAAGCAAAACAGAAATTAGGTGAGTGACGTTAATGTTACGTTAGATCAGAATTGATGTAATCAATGATACTGTCCTACCGCGTGTGAAAAAGTTATGCGAGTAGAAACGTAAAATGACCTGATCCTTTTCCTGCAAGGGATTGCAAAAACCAAATAGGTTAGCATAACAAAACTTCATCAGCAACCGCACCGCTGCGTTGCCTCAACCACGCTTTAAGAATTTTTAATCGAATGTTGCTCTGTACAATCGCGCATTTATGGTGTACCACAAAACAGTCACAAGGACGAGAAAACTAATGGTCCTACGGCAACAAAGGCATGAACACTTCACCTGGAGCGCTTCGACTTTCACGTTCTTTGCCACAAAGTGGTTTTCTTTCTGGAGCAAATCTCTGTATTTTGAAGTGAGATCATCGAAACGCCGATTGACAAGAGTAATTTCACTTTCTGGAACACTGTTCTCGACTGCTTTCTGCAAGGCATCTGAACAAACCGCATGTGCGTAGTCACGTGAGTGCAGCGTGATAAATCAGTTGAAAATAAAGGAATTCGACGTACTTATCCTAAAAACAGCCATCGCTTTGTGTCTTTCCAGATAACTGATTCTCTCCGACACAGCTTTCTCCATTTGAGTTATCTCGCCACGCAGCCTCGTGTTTTGAGCCGTGAGCAAGTCTTCTGTTGCTTCCAGAGCTGATTGCAAACAAATATACCGATGCATGAAAAGATGTTTGTATGTTGCATACGAAAGTTCATCGAATTTCTTGGTGGCAGAAGTAAATTGATTCGAGGCATTTTTCAAAAATTTCAGGAGAAACAAAATGTTTACGACATAGACAGCTTGGACAGGTAAAAACTGAAGTAAAGCAAAACAAGTAAATGAACTTTTAAACGCCAACGATGTTTGAACCAACAAAATGATCAGTCAAACATTTTTGTGAAGCATATTATTAACAGAGCAACAGGTCAACGATGCAGTTCGCATTTAAATCAAGAGGGTGGAAGATTGAGCCTTGCTCATCCCCCGAGTCCTTGTACAAGAACGTGAAACTTCGCTTCCACAAAATTGACCCAAGCCAGGCATCTGGATTTTGCTCTTCGTCCGGATTAAAGCACTACCAACCGAGGCAATAACCAAGGGAGACTCAGGGTAGATCCGCAGACACACCAATGTCGTAATCGAGCACAGTACCACGTTATAACTCCTCTGCTGCGTGCGCATTAAAACGAAACGTCTACGAATGAAGGTTGGGACAAAGCGTTCACCTTTGTGTCTTCTGATAAGAGTTTTCTCATTAACTCGAAGCAAAGTTACTTTCCTCGACGTTTCCGCCAATCTCTGCTTCATTTCGTCAGGATCCGAGCGAAGCGTGTCCAACAACCGCTGTGAAAACCGGAAGTTTTTTCAAAAAATTTTAGCATCAAAAGCGGCATCAAATCTGCGTTTCTCGGCGCCCTGTGTTCCGTGGAACAAGTTTATAGTGTGCAAGAGATTGTTGGTGGAAAAAGACAGATAGGTTTTATCACAGGTTTTCAACAATTATTCATTTTTGGGGCAATTTCCTTTTCGCTAACAACGAAAGCACGCCACAGGAAAAGCAACATAAGAAGAATGGTCACCGAAAGCATGTTTGTTTTGTTTTTAAATGACTCAACATTTCGGTCATTTGTCCCATGGTAGTATTGAAACTTTTCTTAATAATATGCATTGCTCTATATTTTCAAACACTGTGACCGAATTGACGTAATTTTTTTCGGTCATTTGAAAAAATTTCACTCTCTGACCGAAAAATCACATCCATGGACCATATTATGTCATGCCAAAATCTCAATAAAGACCGCATTATGGAAAAGTACGCCTGTCGGACCAGCATTCAGGTATTCACACTTAAACGTCAGTAAACCGTTGTTTTCAACAAAGCTTTTGCAATGATTCGTGTCTACGGTTGCGACAAATATACAAAAACATGGAACTGGTTGTTAAAACCCACACGAAAAAAACTGTTGTGGCTACTCAAAAGTGGAACGTGTAAAACCTAAAAGTTGGTCTGCACAATCGGTTTCTTTTAGTGTTGACTGGAAAACCGTTATAATAATTCAACCGAGGGACCTAAATCAAAATTCGAGCAAGTACATCGTTCCAGCCAAAACAGCAATAGTCAGCTTTTTTCTATTCTTGCAGTCACATTATTTTTCTTGTTTGTTTCGTATAATGCGATGCAGTTCGTGCTGAACACAGCGGGGGTTTTAGTGTTCCAACTGATACACTGGGATCTTCGTGTGATTTGCTACGATTGCGGTTGATCGCGGTGGAACAGATGCAGCTTAACAGTCCTTCCCACCTTTTGCAGCAACAAGATCGAAAGGCTTTGCGAAGCAAGTTTAAGCGGCCTTTACCCAACTGCTTTCCAATCATAGCGTTCCAGCAGCGTCGAGTTTGTCAAAATACCTCAAATAAATCGCGTTGACACAGACACGCAAAACTTCCTCAAAGCATTTACAATCCTAGAAGAGTCTATCCGTTCGTTTAAGTGTGACGAATCCCATGCCGACCTCAGATAACGGCAATATGTGCACACTACAAATTTCCATGACACGTAATATCTACCTGTATCAGTGGTTGTTAACGGGGATCTCAGAGAAAAATCTTGGGTCACCAGAAACACTTTTTAACCCCCAGATCCACCAACAACAACGTCCACCACTTTGACTATTGACAGAACCGTTCGTCATGCACCTCCTTTGCAGGTTGCGCAGACAAGGGGCCCCCAAGCCAATATCTTTAGGAATAGGGGTTCCCGGGGTTGGAAAGATTAAGAATCACTGACCAAGATTATAGGTGTTTCTTTACTATATTTATTATCTGCTTAGTTTCTTTATGACTCGGCAAAATGCCTTTGTTTTCCAATTTTTCGTGCTTTTCATGAATCTGTGCAGTTCAGTTGAAATACGTATGCGAGCGGTTGCACTGAAAACCTTTAGAACTAAATACACAGCATTTGCTTCAGTTCAGACAATTGTTGCATTTCCATATGCAATACATGCGTTCATTTCGGCAAACAATTCGTACCTTTCTACACAAATAATCGAGTTGAATGGACTGCTGTTCAAATCGGCAAAAGTGGTTAAGCGTGGATAAACTCGAAATCTACAGCTCTCAGCTGAGCATGCCTGGCACGTAATACCGGCAAATAGTAGATTAATTCGAAAAACTTTCTCGGCGTTTCACTTTTACCCTCTGCTGTCTGTTTTGCCCATGTTTACAATCAGACTTGCTCCATTCTGTGTTCATACTGATTGTAGCTGGAAAAAAATCGCAAGATATAGCATAGTTCAGTCGCAGACGAAGTCCCGTTCCTTAACGTGCAGGCGTTGTGGAGATCGAGTGATACAGAAACTCAAAAGTAACACCCACCTCATACTCGTCCAAACGCACTTGGTTCTTTTCTTCTTGTTCCAAAAGTTTCTCTTTTTTATCTTCGGAAGATTTAAAACGAGCCTCCCATTTTTCTTTCTCTTCGTAATGCTCTGAGCAAACACAGCGTACGTGACTTACTTCTAGCTATTCATTCTAATCAAAATTAATCTGGTACAGCCCTAAAAGATTTTGATAACATCGAATGGTCCGCATACCTTCAAGCGAGAAAGCAAAATCCAGGACTTTTCGATCTATTGCTTTGATGCAAGTTCGAACGAAATAATTTAATGAGATTAAACGGCCACATAAAGTCAATGAGATCATACACTGGCAAACAAAATCTTACTTAGAATGACATGACAAACTATCACAAAACATCATTCCCAACAAACATTACCGTGTCGTGTGTTTAAAAACAAGCAAGAAAGCCTATAGGTCAAACCTGAGAGCAAACAACACACCTTTGTACAGAAGATGCGTTTGCTGTCTCAAAACATCGGTCTGGCGTCTCACGTTTTCAAGATTTTCTTTCAATTCGTTAATTTTTTTGTCTTTTTTCGAGGCGTCCTCAAGAGTCTAAAACAAACATATCGTCAAATAAAGGTGCGGTATTTCACAATTCACCAGCGCAATGTGCAACGTTGCAAAGGCTATTGAAAGCAACACTAATCAGGTAACATTTCGACTTCAGATCTTATTATTTTTTGTTTTTTATTCTTTTCTTCGCGATTAGTACAGCTGTGAAACTGCACAGTCGCGATAAAAACAGCATTGCCAACAGCATCTCTATAATAATCCACCTCTTACGGAACACGATCAGCAGCAAACACGAGCACAACAAAGCTTTTCTTGACAAAAAAATTCCAGATATAACCATCGTACGACCAAATGCGACAGTCTATTAAATGTTTGTCGACAGCTGTTTGGAACTCTTTAATTGTACCGACTGAAAAAATCAGAGCAAAGACAACCGTTTTGGCGAACCGCACTAATTCCTTGATTACTTTATAAATATTTTTGCGACAAAACCGCATCATTCACTGTTCAATACACTGCCGCCTCTGTGTGAATGTGTTTGAACAACAACATGACACGACCTGAATGAGTTGTTCGTTTAGCGCAGTGATGACGTCATCCGATGTTGGATCGGCTTCCTTGGGCAAGGACGAAACAGCGATAGAACCCGTTTTGGTTTTTCCAACTTTTCTCATCATCTCATTTTCTACTTGCAGCTGAGCGACCTGCATCGAATCACAAAGTTACCGACTGAAATACACTCAGACTCGTGGCGGCAATTTCCAAACAAATGGGAGCAAAGAGGGTTCAGCACAAGACTTTTTTTTTCAAGCATAGTTCAGCGTCAAGTCTGATCTGGACAAACTTTCTAAGAGCGGTCAGCAGCAAATGAAAAAATGCTTGCTCATGGTTCGCTTTCAATGTCACGCAAAACATTATTTAACTAAGCTCAACACTTTTGCCCAGGGTTGATCTATTTAAATCATTTGAATTAGATCAGTGATTTAAACCATGATTTAAAAATCAAGCAATAGAAATGATCATGTTGTTTTAGAGCTTTCCGTGATGTCAATGACACACTTAATTAGCATTCTAATAGGTTTTTACACAGCCTATGCAGTATTAGTGTATAAGGCAAAGAGTTCTTATAACAACACAAGTTAAAACTACTTGAATTTTTATCAATCATAGCAACTGTGAGGTCACAGATTCTTATGTCATTTAACTGCAAAAGTGACATGTGGACTGAAATCATTAACCCCTGCAGATTCAGAAGTCATAACTGTTACAATGCCGTGAGTTTGAAAGTGTAGGCTGGCATAAAGTGAAAGCTGCATTTAAATTCCATCAAATATGAAGGCTGTCTGCTGTAAACATAGTTATAGAACATATCTTTGATTCATGAAACAGATATATTAATATTATAGGTTTTCAACATTTTATGCATGTATGCCACGAGTGTCAATGAAATTACTAAACTGGCAGTGTTCAGTATTGACATTTCTATAAATATTTCATTTCGTACAACGGTACTATTGTTATGAACTTATTTTCATTAACGGCTACTGCGTAAGCGCAAAAAACTTTGAATGAAAGTTCAGCTATTACTAGTTAGGGTTGATTGATTTAAATCATTTCATTTAAATCAGCGATAAAATCAAAAAAATCATACATGCTTTTGAAGCTTTCTGTAATTTGTATTGGTATTCTAATCGGTTTCACTTATTATTAAAGAAGGCAGAGACCTCTTATGACAACACAAGTTATAAAAGCAATTAAAAGTTTTATCAATCACAGAAACTGTGAGGTCGCAGATTCTATGTCAACTATATAACTACAAAAATGATATGTAGACTGAAATCACTAACATTTGCAGATGCAGAACTGTCAGAATGCCACAAGTTTAAAAGTGTAGGTTGGCATAAAGCAGACCTGCAGCCAGGTTTTGAGGTTGGAAAGGCAAAATAAACTGTCAGGGGGGCAAGATTTTTGATTTTATTGCAGTATATGTTCAAAACGAACTTTTCCCGGCACAACAAAATTTGGGGGGCACAAAAAAATTTAGGAACACTTCCTCTGAATGTCTCGTGGCTACGGGCCTGGCATAAAGTAAAAGTTCACCTGAATTTCAGCAAACATGTAGGCTAGTGTTGACTAGAAATACCGGTAGTAGTTTTAGAACATATTTTTTATTGAGATTCATTGTAACACATATATCATAGGTTTTTACCATTTTATGCATGTAAGTTATACTTTTGCAGAAGCTGAACTAGTGAAAGCTGCGTTACCATAATCAATTTTAACAATAGACTTCGCACCAAAAACGCTGGCAAGCATGTATTTTTGTACAAGCTTGTAACATGCCATAAGTGTTAATGAAGTTGATGAACTGATGGTTTGAGTCATTTCAATAAATGCTTCGTTTTGTACACCGGTACTGGTGTTATGTGCACAATTGCTGTAAGCGTGATGCATAAGTGCAAAGTAAGTTTGAATGAAAGTTCACCTGAATTCTAGTTGCTGTACTAGAAGAAACAAAGAACAAAAAATTTATATTAAAAAACACTTAAAAATTAAAAATTACTACTTATTAGGTGGCCACCTTCTACACATTAAATCAAAAAAACATAAAATTCAGATTTAAATAAAAAATCAGATTTAAATCAAAAAATTCCATACTTGTTTATTTTTTTTAAATAATGATTTTTATCAACTCTGCTTTTGCCTTTCACAGCATTTCATCTCAACACGTCACAGTCGAAATCTTCAACAGAACTGCCAACTGCCGCGCCTGGCAAGCAAGTCATCTCACCTGAGTCAAAAGAGCTTCGTTTTTGGATCCGAACGAAGCATTTTCGCTCCGCACATGTTGCAACTCGTTTCGTAGTTCGTCGATTCTTCCGGAAAGCTGATCGACCTGCCCTCTCATGTAAGAAGATCCGTGGTCGGCTTGCTTCGACTCCAATGCCTAAAATTTTTAAAGGGTTTGCATAAAACGGTACTGAATTAGCTGAAAAACAAAAACTTCCTGTACAACCGAAAAGGGCGAAAGCTTAGTTTTAAACAGATATAAGGCATTGCGTGTGATAACCTGGAACAAATTTACTTGCAGAATCAATGTTTTATTTAACTACAGCAAGACCAGCAGTAGAAATCTGAAAAAACAGAGAGCTGGTATAGCTCACCAGCTACAATAACGTGCTGCGATATTTAGTAACAACGTTGGCTGCACACAACAAAGAAACTGGCACCGCAACGGCTGGGGATGTAGCGTGAGTCTAACACGACAGTGTGTGCCGGCTTTCAAGGACGACGCTGACCACACGAGGTTTTAATGACCCAATAACAGTTTTTGTCACATTGCGCATGATAGCAGTGGTCACGTACGTGAAGCAGTCTATCAACCGATTGGATTCGGAAGAGGTCGGTAGACTGAGGCTTCTGCTGGGACCGTCTAATTTCGTCAAGGATGTCTTTCATAGCGACGCGAAGTTTTTCGTTTTCGGTCTGGACGGTTTTGCTGTCCTGCATGAAACTGAGAAAATTAGTATGAGCAATTCGCAGGGTTTCTGCAACTCGTGAAGATATTTGGCAACCTATTATTCGAAACAGCAATTCAAGCCACAAAGACTGAAAGTTCTGCATATGCAGAGAAAAACAAAGCTAAATCAATTAGGAATTAGCCAGGAAATAAACAGCATCAACTGCTAAGACAAGCGATAAACCGTGGGAGGAACGGCTCAAGACAGTTGCTGTGGAGACCTGCAACAGACGAGCATTTTCTGAGATGGTATCGCGCAACTTCCTGTTTGATTCTTCAACATCCCCCCTGTCAGCTTGATGTGAGTCATTCGTCGGGGTTTTTCGAACCGCAGGAACAAGACGACTAAAAAATTTGAAAGCAGCAAAAATTAGGAAAAAATCAGTGCGACTTCTTCGATGGCGCTAGAGTTACACAGAGAGAAGGTTACTTGATCTGAATGTTCTCAGCTGTTGTAGTCTGCAGTAAATTTCTTATTAAAACGAAAACATATCGCTAGCCATCGAGGCCAAATTTTTTCACTTGGCGTATACATTTCAATGTATCCGGTCCAGGATAGATTCGTTAGAACAAACGGCCGCCAAGAACATACGTCTACCGGACACCTTTAGATTGTTCTCGTTGTGATCGAGTCGTACGGGCTTGGGTTGGCAGTGTCATTCTCAAATAAGTCTACACCACTTTTAATCACGTAAGAAAGGCACAAACCGACCCGTGAGCTTCTACATCTGAAAATATGACAAAGGATGTAGAAAGCGTGAATTTAGTATTCAGTAGAAAATGCGCCTCTGGAGAAAAAAGCTGGCTTCAAATCACCGACACTGCACTGAACAAACCTTGACTGCTTGTCGGATATCTTCCGTTTTCTTTTCAAATCTTCAATCAGCTGGTTGATTTGTTCAAAGTCATCAGGATGCAGCCCTTCGCTCATCGCCTTTTGTGTGTACGATTGGGCTTGAAGCCTCACCTTGGAACATACAGTAAGATGCTTAATAGCAACGGCGTTTCGTTCAGTGATTTCTTCATGATTGGAAATCTAATGTGGACAACGAACTGCTTACACAAAATTGCGTTATTGCGTGCCATTTATCGTTTGGCTCTGACAAGGAACGAGCCAGACTTGCTTCTGCATGGTCACGGCATCAGCACGTTGCTGGTTTTTTTTTCGCTGAGACGTTTCTTTCGCGGAGACATTTTGTCCCATAATAATATTAAAACTCGCCCCAACCTATTCACTCGTCTATATTTTCGGTCATTATGACCAATTTGACTTGATTTTTTCTGGCATCAAAAAAATCGGTTTATGACCGAAAAGGGAGCATCCATTTCACGCCACTGTACGCCATGCTTTAACATTGTACAACCAAAAAAACATTTTGGGGCGGAAGATGAATTGTTGGCAAGAACAGAAAAGGGTCGCACAACGAACACACAGAGCCTAGATAGAAATACTTGATTGTTCAAAAAGCAATCGCACAACACTAAAATGGATGTAGATTTATGTTGTGAATGTTTCAGCGTATAGATACATCCGCTATTTGAAGAGAACAGAAAGTGTGAAGTCAAAAGTGCTATAACTTAAGTGAAACACGTTAATCCTACAGTTAACCTTAATGTCGCACTTCAAGGAATCAGTTCACGGAGCACCACGTCAAAACAAGCGCGTTTTTTCACGTTTAGAAAAAAAATTGCGTTATTCGGTTCTTCCCAGACCTCACTGTGCGCTGTGACGCGGGTACTTCTTCAGTCGTTTCACGCAGCGCGTAGACAGGGTGTGGAAGATTTCGGGTAATCTCGATTATCACGTTTACAACAATTCGGCGAGTAACAAAATACCCGACAATTTCCTACAAACAAATGCATTGCAAATAATAAAACAAGCAGCAGAAAGCGAACACTCTGAAGCGAGTAAGATTCATTCTCAAAAACACGATGGACATCACAGTATCCGGGACATGAACACTGAGTAAAATTACGGGAGAAGATACAAGAGGATTCACCTGCAGTTTCAGTTGCAGCCTCTCTTCTTCGAGTTTCTCAATCTCCTGCAGTAAGACCTGGTTCTCGGCCCGATACTGCTGTTGCCGCAACGCTCTTGACTTGCGAAGGCCGGCAACATCCTGCATGTCACGAGGAGCCACACCGAGTCGATCCCGATATTCTTCGTTTTCCTCAAGAACCTGCGATGAAAGTTGTTTTAAAATAAATGGGAAGGATCTCAGTTAGAAACGTACGGGAATTTTCAGAATGAAAAAAAAGCTATCAAGGTTTAAAAAATCCGTGTCAACAAAAAAGACTAAATAATAAACGAAATGCTTAACTTTCTTCATCATCTATAAGATCATGTAAAAACAGTTTTATATTTAAAAAGACTGTAACTTACATCATTTAACTTCTCCTCAACTTGGTTCACGTGTTTGGTGAGATCTTGTATTTCCTGGTCCCGAGCGCGAATCTGTTCATTGCGTTCTAAATTAAAAAATACGCGGTGGGTTTCTTCAAAAGCGCCACTGCAACAAGTGCGTCGAAAAGGACACACCAGCAGTTGCGACTATTAATCGTCGTCGATAACCCGCAGACATTGCAGCTGCAATGATCACATGTAGGCCATGGGGGCAGTTGTGCTTTGTTCTCCCTTCAACATAGAGACCCTTACAATCAGTCATTCAATCACCCGTACCACCCAATATACCTCAACCAAGCTATTACGTAAATCGCTTGAGTAAATCGACAAATTTCTCCTACCCAGCAAGATAAAAACAAATTTCAAAATTCTGTGAAGCTCTTTGCGTACATCAATGCAACTGACTTTGGCCATGGCCATACTGGCTACAAGGAAACAGAGCTTTTGCAAGAACAAAATCGAAATATGTTAACTACCTTTAATTTCGTCGACAGCTTCGGTCAATCCATATTGGCCAGATTCGAACTGAGAGATACGTTTTAGAGCTTGGCTTAGTTTGACGTCATTATTTTGTGCTTCTGTTTCTGCCTCAGCTCTCTGGGCCTCTGCGTCTCGGACAGCTGTTTCCTGCTGTTCAACTTTTGCCTGAAAAGAATTGGTTGCGTTGTACGCAAATCGCTAACATTATTGGATAGTGGCTTCGTGCCAGTTTATACAGTGGCTTCTGTGCGGCAGCTTAACGTCACAGCTACTGTCCAAGAAGAACGAAAATTTGGTTGTCACGTTGGGTTACGTCGAACGATCATCAGGAAAACCTCCGTAAAAAGTTCAAGGCGAACTCTCTGAGTTACAATGTATCGCAAGAGGAGCTTAGTGCACTGACAGAAATGAGTTATTCAACAATCAACAACACGCCTTGCTGCATTTGCTGCGCATCATACTTTGAGGTCGCGAATCTGAGACTTGTACGAGAGCACTTCGCGATTGGTGCCCAGATCTTTTCGCAGGTCTTGCACTATAGCGGTTTGCTCTTCCAAATCATGAACAGCTTGATTCAAATTTTCTTGAAGGCTTTTGACGTGTTGGTCGCGTTCATCCAGTTTCTAAAAAGAAGTCAATTCTAAGTCATTGCACAATTCAATATGAAATATGACAAAACTGTACATATCTGCACATTACATCAGCTTTGCACTCAAACTGTGGGATTTCAACTGATGCTTCAATGAATGCGCAAGCGGTGAACAGTATCTAGTCTACCAATAGATTTGACCACAGTTTTTCCTTGAAATGCAAATGACAGCTTCGGTATGGGAAGTTGCCATTTGAGAAACACTGAGGCGTCCATCTCAACGAAAGTAAATCGCAAATGCTATGACATACATCTGATAGATCGCGTAAAAAGTTGTTAAATCTTAACAAATGCCACGTTAAGTCTTGCGGTGGCAGAAGTTCTATCGGTCTTCTTTTTCGATTCCAGCCATATACTTGGAGAATAAAGCATTTCAGGAAAGATTGCACCACTGCATTTTCAGGCAATCTTTCCTATCTTGCCAATGTCAAGTTAATGAGCGCGGTACAAGGTTTTCAAGCTAAGCTTCGGTTCCGTAAACGCAATACCAGACATTTATTGCGGAATGTGCAAAATACTGCAAACCATTGGGAGATAAATACTTTAAGAGTTGGGAGGTACCTTGTTCCAACAACCTGACCGAAAGTGGACTCTGTTTATGAAAAATATTTGGGCCGAAATGATATTTGGGTGTCTTGCAAGAAACAATAATGCAACAAGCAATCATTAGTTGGGGATACTGAGATTTGCATCAACACATTCAACCACTCTATACGTGCACCAAAATTTTAAATGCTGTACAGCAAAATGTCAGGGTTTCGAAATGAAACCTCGACGACGACGTCATTCTCTCAAAAACACCTTTGTTAGTTTTTCGACATTGATGCGGTCCTGATCGAGTGAAGCTGCAGTGATCCTCTGCCGGAGGGCGGCGATCGTCCGCGCTTGTTCGGCATTCTCGCGATCTCGTTCTTGAAGCTTCTTTGACCACTCGTCGACCTTTTCACTGACAGCGTTCGCGATCGAGTCTTCTTCCTCCGCTTTTTGCTTCAACTGATCCCGAAGATCTTCAATCTGCGGCATTAAACCAACAAAGGAAACATGTGCCTTTCTATTCAGCACTTTCTTAACCACAGAGGTACCATTCTATTTGTCAGCACACTTTTCAAAAAGCTTATTCACGTAGTGGGGCAACAGACAACGACAAAATGGCCACACAGATATCAATGATTTTATTCGAAAGCATCAGCTTTCAACGCGTCGTAAATGCTACGCAGCAACAGCTTGCGTTGAAATCAGACCGAGAGAGCAAATTTCATCATGTAAACCACGTTGCAAAGTCCTTGTTTAAAATCGGATGCAACAAGCTTTCACACGTAATAAAAAAACGGAGAAAAATCAAGCATAAGCATTATTATCAGTGCGAGCCATGTGTGAAACTGCTGACTCTGAATAATATACAACATGGTACTCTTACCTGTATTTTCAGCTGTGCGTTTTGCTTGTGCAAATCATCAGTGAAGTGATCGGTGACTCCAATCACTTTTTTCATTTTTTCATATTCATCCGCCATTTTCTCCATTTCTTCGTGACCACTTTCCATCTCGGAACGAATCTTTCGATTACTCTCTTCAAGTTCGCGGTTCATCTCTTCCAGTCGCTGCACAAAAGCACGAGTAAAGCTGACTATGCTGAGTTACAGATTTACAAGCTGCGTCAAGTTTTGACGACAACTTTAATTCAGTCAACACTGCACCTAAGTTCAAAGTTCTTTGCACTGTAAAAGAAAAAAATATTGAAGCTCGTATAGCAATAAGAACGTCACAGCCTGCACAGGCAGTTTTGCTGGCACAAAGACTACCGTTGCGCATTCACTTGGCGCAAGTCCAGATTTACGATCATGCGATCCGTGTGTTTAATGAAATAACGGTCACAGATATCACAAACAAATTAACGTCAACATCACAACAAAACACTTTAAGGTAAGCAGCGTAGACATACGCTTATTTGGGTAATAAGATCAGAAATCTGTTGATTCTTTTCATTCAATTTCTCTCTGACATCAGCATCCTCTTGACCTTTTGCAGAAACTCTTTGCTGCTGATGACTGTCAATGATATCACGGTAGTCGCGCACTTCATTCCGCAGATTTTTTATCTGTTGGACACAGAATAGAACAACTCCAAAAGGTTTCACAGAACTTTTTAGTGTTTCTGCGATGAAATCAAAATGCAAGCACGCGTATATGCACACCGTACAGTAGCTAAGCGTACATTTCCGTCACATGAAATAAATACATATTTTTTGAATATCTATGCAAACACTTACCTCCCCTTTCAGTTCTTTAACAAGATTTTTGTCTTTTTCACTTTCTTTCTCGAGTTCCGTACGTTCCTTAGTCAAATCACTAAGGTCGTGATTCAAAGATCGCACTTGGTCTTCCAAAATCTCCAAACTTTCCATAAGCCGCCGATTTTCCGCGCGGTAGTAGTCAGCATCCTGTGGAACACTCCCACCAAGTCTCTGAAAAACAGTTTTTGCAAAATAAATCAACAAAACCAAATTGTATGGTTGTGATCAAAAAGTTAAGAAACCTATTAAGCACTATTTTAGCAGATGAATAATTGTTCAGTGTATTCGCTTGAGCAGACACCAACCCTTTCTCCTTCAATTTCCCTTTGCAGTTGTGCAATCTCGCGATCTTTATCAACGACCTGATCCACTTGTTCCTGTAAAATGTCTTCAAAAGCTGCTTCGCGAAACTGTAAACAAGTGGTAAAATTGATTTTGTTTTTGCAGTACAGTGGATGCATAAGCACATAGTTGTAACCAACCACAAAGTTGTTATGATCGATGCGAAACGTTGATTGAGCAAAATAAATATAACCAAGGCACAAGTTTTTGACTATTTGCAAACAAAGTCCAAAACAATTTGGTCATTCTTTCTGAATTAAAAGTAAGTTGCACCACACAGTATGCTATTGCCATTACTGGTTACCAATTTGATTTGCAAAAAAGTGCACTTGATCCTAGTCTACACATACAAAGATTAGACTGAGTAAATGTGCAGATACTAAATGAAAAATCGATCTTTCGCTAAGTGAAAGGTAACTGAAGTGCAGAAAGCTTATGTGAGAAAAAGAAAACTGAAGCCAGACTGAAAAAACAAATAAAACTGATGTTTAGAAAGTCGGGATATTTCAACCACTAGCTTCAGTAAAATTAACTGAAAAACAAGTAAAACTGATGTTTAGGAAGTCGGGATATTTCAACCACTAGTTTCAGTAAAATTAACTAATTGATAGTTAATGTCCACACTCAACAAAATCTACTTTCTGAAAATCAGTTGTTAAAAACTTAAAACAAAGACAAGTCGTTTGATAGCGCAATCATGAAAAAAACGCCGGATCGTGGCAAACAAGAATTTCAAGAGTTTTCAGACAACCTTAAATACCACAAAACTACTTGCCTTCTTTGCACAGAAACCTAAAAATGGTTTTACTTAAACACTGTAAATTTTTTGAGCAAGAAATAAATTGAGCAAAACAACATCCAGTTTTAGCAGAATGTTGCCAGCATCCACCATTACAAAATATGTGATGGCCATATTCCAGCAAAATACATGTAATTGCATAGTGAAGACACATAAAGCCAATACATGTAATTGCATAGTGAAGACACATAAAGCCAATACATCTATTTTACAATAAAGCAACCATAATATCCAGCATAAAAAGTTATACAAGAAACCATAATAACAATCCAGATTTTTAAGTCATGCTTGAGTTTAAGTCAAGCAAAAATTTGAATTGCAAAATCTGCAGCTTAGTAAAACTATTATCACACTCCAGCTAAGCTATCAAATCATGCAGAAGAACTCACATTCATGACTTTTTTTGCAGATTGAAATAGTAAAAGAAGTTTATCAGAATCTTCTTTATACTCTGATTCATCAACTGCTTTGAGCATGTCAGCAGCTTGTTCCATGAACTCTTCATCATCAGTTTTTGGGCCTCCCTTAGCCACTGATGAGATGACATCCCAGTTGACATCTGGTGCCATGATACAGCTCTCAGCTTGCTCAACGATCAAACAGTGCCAAATGAAGAACAAATTATATACTTATTTGCTTAAAAAAAATATCAACTGATACCATAAATGCTCAAAGCAAATAAGTATTTTTCAACTTTTAAACACTTCCACATTTCATTGACTATTTCAACATTTTTTTATTTTGATTTAGTGAAAAAGCACATGTCTTCCTTCTGGAGTGATATTGTTATCCCCTCATCAGTATTAATTTTGGGAAAGCATTAAAACAACTCAAAACATGACATACAGTACAATGCAGTGTACATACGGTAATGTGGGTGGCTGGACATATACAATACAGCACAAAAACCTGTTTTAAACAAAGCGACACTTGACTATGTTACTCCCAGGACACCTAAAATAACCAGGTGTTTTCATGTTACCCATACAACGAAATAATAAAGTAGGATAATTTTTGAAAATATATTCCTGTTGATCTATTTTATCGTCTATTAATGACTTCTGTCTTAGGTCAAAAAATAAGAAAATACCTCTATAATAATCACACAGCAGCACCATTTTGGGCTGATATAAACAATTACAGAGAGCTTAATGTTGGTTTAGAACAGGGGTTCCCAACCTTTTTTTGCCATGTACCCCTTCAGCATTTCGACAGATGAACAGTACCCCTAAATTTCTTTTGGCAAAATATTTGGTCATGATTATTCATGGATATATTTAACAATGAGCAGATAATGATTTTTGAAAATAATATTCGTTGATATATGTATAAATATTTGAAAATAAATAACATATAATTATACTTTTCTCTTCTATTGCCAACCTCAAATGTACCCCTTCAGATAGGGAAATGTACCCCTGGGGATACACGTACCCCAGGTTGGGAACCTCTGGTTTAGAAGGTATATTTCATATTTATTTTTAGAAATATAAACTGGTAGTTAATTTTAAAATTGGCTCTAGAGACTCCCATATCCCAGGTATAGTGGACACATTAGTGCTTTGATGTTTTGTGCATTTTTGCTGTGGAATTCCCAGTAATATTCCATTTGTGATTCAATGTGATGTACTTGTTTGTGAACAGTCAAACCATCAACACGATAGCCTGCATGCCTACATAACCAGTCAGTCGCTGTTTGTACCGCATGCAAATACACAACGCTTATGATTGTTGTCATTCTACATCGAACCGTTTTAACATTACATGTATCTGACTTCACATTCAAGTGTATGAGAGTTTTTGTTGTATATCTGAATATAATCGAAAGAAGCAGTCAACTTAGAGTACTACCGGAAAATTATTAGTGGACAAAGTGTTGAGAGCTATTTCAAACGCCTTGCTAAGGCTTGGCAACTTCAAGACATTAGTTGGGAGGCTGACCTGTGCTCCTGCAACAACTAGGTTGACCCCTTAGCCACTAGGGATTGCTGTGGAATCGTGATCGTCCAACTAATTGGCATTGCAACCAGCTAAGAATACTGCAACGCTTCCTACATTAGTCCCTACACAGGGACCCCTATTCCTTAAGATATTGGCTTGGGGACTCCCCATTTGTGGTTGTCATTAGTCAAAGTGCTGCCATTGTTCTTCATGTATGTGAAGGTTAAAAAAACACTTTGGAATTCCTTCTGGAGACCCCTAGGTTTTTCACTGGGGATCCCATTAACCACTGCTTTAGAAGGTATGGTGAAGCTGATCCCCAACTACCTACTGCATATATTCAAGATGTGAATAGATTAAATCAGCTATGTCCAACCAGCGGCCTACATCCACCCAGTTAAAGGTTTCGTTGTCTTGGATGCACAATATTAATGCCAACCTGTCCTTATTTTGATAATCTAAATTTGATGTTTTTATGGAGTGTTCCTTAGTGCCTCTATATCCCATCTGGATTGTGTACAGGCAGATTTCCATGTGTCCACTGAGGTGCAAAACTCATTTCTAGTTTGCTGATTTCTACCCCTTTTGTTCCCTTTACACTAAACTGAGTTCAATTTTGTGGTTCCCCTGACACTTTAAAGTCACCTATGACATCACAATTATGAGGTGCCAAAACGTTGTTAACATTGTTGATAGGATTCAAACACTTTCAGTAGCCTGAGCTAAATTTTAACTTGCTAAGAACAACACAAGTCATTCAATGTGCAGCCCACATTAAGAAGGTGACTTAACTTTTGTCCCAGAAATGCATTTTGGTTGGACATACAGTAGCTGGATTAGACAATAGTGTAGAGTACAGGGAATTAGTTGGAAGGTACTATCTGAGTATAGAAAGAGAAGCTTTGGAATTTTGCTTCTTTACTTGGGCTACAAGTAATTTTAAGAAAATTTGTTTTCTAACATCACTCCTAGGCATGGGCCGCAACCAGCTGATATTTTTGAGGGGGCAAAATGAATGTAACTTGTTGTCGCACCTAACAACTAAACATAGTTTCAAAAATTTTGGAGAGGCCATTGTCCAGTTGCTAATCCCCCTGGTTACAAGCCTGCCTCTAGATATTTAACACTCAACCTTGGATATTATGTGTTTGTTTATTTCAATTGCCATGTCAGTCTCCAAAGGTATTCTTTGTTCTGTTATCAGCATATAGTGTTTTGTTATAATTTACAGATTGATTGTTATGTATTAACCATATTAACCAGTTGTAAATATTAATCAGCTCCTGGTTAACCTTCTTTAGATTCAAAATGCAGTTTGCTGAAAAAATGTATATGTGTCATCTGCAACTGAAGTTTATTCAAAGTTCAGACTTGTATCAAATCATTCACATAAATTAAAATAGCAGGGGTCCTAGTGTTTAACCTTGTGGCACACTACATGGTAAACCATCTTTTTCTGATTGAACACGCTGAATGCTCACAATGTACTGGATTATCCCATTTAGTTTTCAGTAACTTCAATGGTAATGCTCGAATACCGTGTAGCTTCCTGACACTTGAATTCAGGCCCACATCAAACCATGAAATTCGGATAATGTACGTTACAACTTTATTCTCACAAGCCCACAAAACGTACCCAACAAAACATTGCTCACAAAGCATGCTAAACGAAAATTATGGGAAGCAGCCTTGTGCTGCAAGGACCTTGTGTCCTTTTCAGAAACAGCCTTATGCTGTGGCAGCCTTGTGTTGCAGAGAAGCGAAGACCTTTGTCTTTCCTAGAAACAGCCTTATGCTGTGGGGCAGCCTTGTGCTGCAGAGATGCAAAGACCTTATGTCTTCAACTAAGGGACCAACCTTCTCAGTGTTCGTTATGCTAATAGGGAATGCATCAGTTTTCTCCACTTCTAAAAGAACTATGCAACTCGGTGGCCAAGGAATGCGGAACAATGCAAAAGTGCGGCCCGCAATTACTCGAGGCTCGATCATCAAGAGGAAACGTTGCGTAAGGACAACATGCAAGCAAAAATATGCAGCGATTCTGCAAATGGTACATACCATATTGTTTATCAAACTTATAAGTTTTGATGGTTAACTCTATCAAATATTTTGATATATGTAACATGATTGAGTATTTGTCCTTTATCTAGTGCTTCATTGATAGTTGGTAATATTTTTCCGAATTGTTACCATTTAGCAACTTCTAATTTTTCAAACAAACAGCCTGTTGCACCTTCAAATAAGTTGTTTTTGTTCCTATATTTTTGAAATGACTCTAGTCATGATATCTGGTTTATGTGTAATGAGTTTTATAGAATAGTTTGCTTTTGGTTTGGAGTGATTTTAAAATCTCTAGAAAATCCATGGTTTATTGTGTATCTGTTACTTTATCCTTAACATATTGAGAGCCGGTCTACGATATATTCGTAGTTCGATTTCGGCCTAAAAAACAGCAGTTTTCGGTTGCCTTACCAACACCCTAGCACCTCCGCCGATTTGCGCTAGAGAGCTGTTCAAGGGCTCAAACAGATCGGCCAGTCTAGTAGATTGTATTCGAAAAAAATTTTTTGATTGTGGGGTGCAGATTTTTTGTGACTGACGTCATAAGTGAAGTAGTTTTAGGGTCATGTTGCCTGGCCTAGGGCTCAACTGCTAGGCCAACGTGTTTCGCTGAAGTTTTCATTGGAAACTAGGCTCGAGTCCGAGTCTTTTGAGCCTTTGATTGACTTTCTAGCGTTTCTGGTTCAAAAGTTATGATC
>JGI24159J19872_10001568_pt1 | contig 25558 bp, 19 predicted proteins | sample Ectturendosymbi4_FD_19872 | JGI IMG/M metagenome (IMG submission 19872)
TTAGTGGAGGAGTTACAATTGTGAAAAAATTTTGTAATCTTCAATTTTTGTAATCTTGAGTTTTAATCTGAGCAACAGTGCGTAATTTTTTCTTTTTTTTTTTTTCATATGTCGACTTTTGCGCAGGACTGAAGATGTGTAACACATGAAACTAGTTTCCTTATGCAATAAATTGCGATCGATTTGCTTGGTGTGGGTCACTGTTGTGGCTTTACAAATATTGCTTTTGTAATCATAATATGTTCCTTAGCATACTTTGTTTTGTTTTAAATTTTTGTTGCGAAGATATACAAAATTGTTTGGTTGCGGCATGTTGCTTTATAATTGAAATATGCTATGCAAATGAACACTTCTCTTCTGTGGACCGGTAAGAAATTAACACTGACCGGCAGTTGTGAAACACTGATTTAAATCACCTGAAATAAAATAAGGGTTCAGTCAAGCCAAATTTCTCTAGCAACATAATTCTTTCTTCCAAAAATCTTGAAACTTAACTCTTTAATACTTTTTCAAGACAATACCAAGCTACACAAAGAAATGCACCAAAGTCAAAGAAAAATTCTCGTTCATGAACATTTTGAATCGCTAATATGCATGCAATATTATTACATTTACCTGTATAACACTAAGCAGTTTTTTTGTTGAAATAGCTGCAGAAGCTTCATCATGAATACCACAAATCATTCCCAAACACACTGCAGCTTGGAATGAGTTTTCATTGGATGGATCAGATATGCTTGCAATTGACTGCAAAACCTGCAACGTTCAGTATCAGAGCCTTTGAATTGCGTTTAACTTAAGGGTGCTAGGAAAACAACAACATTAAAAAACGAAAATCTTTGTTTAACCCTTTAACGACCGCATGCGCCAACATACTGGTACGCCCTTTGCTTGTCATAAATCGCCAGCCGTTAGAGCTAGAGAGCTGTTCAAACCCTCTACGGGTTAAGCAAGTCTTCTAGTTGACATCGAAAAAAAAGTTTTTTGTTTTGGGTTTGAGGTTTGCTGGGGGAAACGTCACAAGTAAGGGTGTTTTTGTGTTATTTTGGCCATCTTTGCCTGGCCCTGGGCACTGTCCCAATGGGCCATTTTTTGGACTCAATTTTTAGTTGAAAATTAGGTCAAAATCTGCGTCTATAGAACCCTTGATTGACTTCCTAGCATATTGCGAGCAAAAATTATGGCTCATAATCCAAAAATTGATCAAAATTTTGCTCCCTCAAAAGCCACGCTGAGGGGCTTCTCCCCAGGCAATAACTCGCCGTCAGATTGAGCTAGAGAGCTGTTCAAACCCTCAAAAGACTCGTATGTAGTTTGCAATAAAAAAAAGCTTTTCAGTTTAGGATGTCACGTTTTTTTAATGCTTATATAATGATAGGATGTTTATGTTATTTTTTGCTGATGTCAGCATTTTTGTCCAACCTCCCTTTAAGACCCGCAGGAGCCATTTAAATGACATAAATTTTTTTTGAGTTTGGCTGTTTTTTGGTTACATTTTGGGACTTTTAAGGGTCCGAATGGATTTTTAGCGTTCCTGGTTCCAAGATTGGGGAAAGGAAACATTAAAATAAAATTAGGGAAATCCCCAAAAGTATTGAGAAAAGCCCCTTACCAATTAGCTATTTTTTGGCCTAACTTTTGAACCAGAGACGCTAGAAACTCAATCAAGGGCTCTAAAAACATGTATTCTCGCCTAGAATCCAAAAATACTGGGAGCAAAAATATTGGCGCATGGGATCGGATGATGATGTCATATAACCACAAAACATGCCCCTGTCATGATCCCATTGGCCCAAACCCCCCCAATCAAATTAAAAAAATTTTTTGTTAGCCTAAACTACACGACGCGACTAGTAATTACTGGGTTTGAACAGCTCTCTAGCTCAATATGCTGCCGAGTTATGGCTGGCCAAAGTTTGCCCTAAAAGGGTAAATTATGCCTTTTCTGAAAAGTTTTGAATTAGGCCAAAAACTGGGTTTTTGACCCATAATTTTAGCAAGTCAATCAAGGGCTCCATAGACGTGGATTTTGACCTAGTTTTCAACAAAACTTTGAGCCAATAGAATGGGTCAATAGGGCCCTGATCCAGCCAAAGGTGACCAGAATTTCCAAAACATGCACTCATTGTGACATCACCTGCAGAAAACCCCCACAGAAAACGAAAAACGTTATTTTTCAATGTCAACTAGAAGACCTGCTGAACCCGTAGAGGGTTTGAACAGCTCTCTAGCAGCTGGCGATTTATGGCCAAAAATGGGCCGGCCAATCGAGGTCGTTAAAGGGTTAAGACAAAACATAATTGTCGGGCAAATAGTAAGAAATGAAATTCTGATGACAACAGAAGCACATATGACAAGGAAAACATGCATGAACATATTGGTAGTCTACTACCCTGCTTTCAACATAAAAGTGATGAGCAATGTTCTATGTGAAAAAAGTTATGAGTTACTGCATTGTGAAGTACAATTGCTTAACATGTTGGGAGCCAGTGTACGAGTATATCATACTCTGAAATCACGCATTGAGCCGCTAATTCCGCGCCACTTTACAACTCCATGACTCACCAGTTGATTGTGCTAGAGAGCTATCCAAACCAAAAGACTCGGTGCGTCTTCTAGTTTGCAATGAAAAAAATTATTGGTTTTGGGTTTCATTTTTTTGTGGATATATCATAAATGGGGTAAGTTTTTGGCCATTTTGGCTAAGGTTACCTGGCCCTGGGCTGCTCTGATAAAATGCGACTTGATGTGGGTAAAACTTGCACTCTTGGGGATGTAATGCAAAATTTGACGCACATTATTGGAAGCAACACTGGCGTTTAATACTAGACCAGTGGTTCTCAAAGTGGGGTCTGCAGTCCAGTTGGGGTTCGCAAAGCAATTTCAAGGGAACCGCATGACTTACTGATTTGTTATGAATGTATATTTCAAGTGCAGTGTTGACTCTGTCTTTTGTACCAACATTGCACAGTGCTGCTTTGTGACATCACAAATGACAAGGCATTGTTTGGTGCTACTTTGTGCTGACTTTTAATCCAGTATAATTTTGATGTTGTGCCAACACCACATGCTAAGCACATGTAGAGGTGGTGAATATGATGTGTGTGACTGGTAAATGATGGTCAGCTGTGCTGCATTGATTGTGGACATTTGTGAAAGTGTTCATTTGCAACAACCTACAAGTTTAAGAGACCTTTTCTATACTGTACCATATGAAATCAGAACAAAATTAAGCTACAGATTGGATGTGACACATGATATGAGAGTTGCACTTTCCGAAACAGAAACAAGTAGAAAAACTGGTGGAAGCTAAACAGGTGCACCTATCTCTGTACTTATTACATGCAATGAATCTATGCTTATAATTTCACTGTTGGTGCTGTTTACCTTCAGTTTGATAGTGGACAGTGAGATGTCAAGAAATTTGCAAGATGACTGTTGTGCACAACTTTTTAAACAATGGGAACTACTATGCTAGACTGTGTGCACTTGCACTATAATTGACAGGCAAGCATTGGCAAGCAACATGTAAAACACATAGTTGTCATCTGTGAATGAGGCATGAAGTAATACACCAAGATATTTGAATTGTTTGGTAAACTTCATCCTCTGCCATTTAGGGAAAGAACTGTAGTTGCAGGTTGTTTATACTTTCCACGTAGGGCAAACTGAGGAAAAGTTGAGGTCACAATTGTAATGAATTGGCAAGGTAATACTATCTAGTACCTTTTTCTGGTTTTTATTTGCATTATATTTCTTAAATGCTTCTGCTTAAAGGATCTTGCAGATGACATGTAAGATGTAGTTCTGCACTGGAAAGCATGATCTTCTTGGAACAAGGGTAAGCTAGTGCATCTTGATGTTTTAGGGTTAATAAAAAATTTGCCTCAATGTTTGAATAATCAGTAAACTAAAAAAAAAAATTTACAAGAATTGCCATACATGGATATAACTTACTCAGTTTAATCAATGCGTTCTTTTCTCCACTTGCATATACAACTTTTCTCAGAGTTTTACCTTTTTAATGTTGAGGCATACCATTATTTATTAAAAACGAGTTACTTGGTAGATTTTAAAACTTTTACCAATGCATGCAAATAAAATTTGAACACTCTTCTCTTATTACTACCACTTTACAATTATAGTTAAAATGGTGTAAAAGCGTAAAATGTTTATGGCTCGTTTTTTAATCGCATAGAGCAGGGGTGGCCAAATTACGACCCGCAGGCCACATCTGGCCCACTGACCAGTTTAACTTGGCCTGCCAAATACCTTGCAAATTTTTTTCAAGCATCATATTTCGGACTGTGGACAGCAGTGCAAAACCATTGGCTGCTGCCTGTCTCTTGTTGATTTGTCTGTCGCAGCAGCACTAATAAAGTAGTGGGATTTTATTATTATAATTGTACTACAATACATTATAACAACATGTTCTTGCATAGGTTGCGTAAATCACACTGTATCCAGTCCTCCAGTGGCCAGGCAGTTGCAAGTTTGGCTACCCCTGTTGTAAAGTCACAACAAACCAGGATGATAAAAGTAGTGACAGCTAGTTACAAAAGAATTGCAAATTGCTAGCACAAATAATTGTTAGATTGACATCTGCAACAAACACAAGAATTTGTATTTAAAAATAAACAAAAAAATAAAGGGAAGTGGGAAGGGTAAGTCAGGTGGTGACATTTTAAGTTGGAAAATTAGAATGAGCTGGAATCTTCAATGTTTTTTTTGCCAGGTTAGAATATTATTTCTTTAATGTGTGAATAAAATGAGAAGGAGTCAACTTGGTGGCATTGGTTGGAGTGACATGGAAAACATTAATATAGTTCAATTGTTCCCAACAATCACATACACACTTGGCAATCAGGAAGAAAGCCAAGAAATTCAAGACCTGGCATTCTGCAACTGAACACTAGGGACTCACCGCCAGCGAGATTAGTGTTATTGAGCAGCTAGCCTACACAAACAATGCATTCATCATCACCGTCCTTCAGGAGACCCACTGCAATAACGAAACAATCTAGTGATTCCCAACTTCTCACGAGCTGGGTCAGTCCTAAGCAGGAGGCAAAGCCTTGCCATGTTTGTTCACAAGCGATTGGAATGGACACTGGTTGATCTGTCTCCAGAGCAATCAGAAACTGAGTGGTTGTGCGTAGATGTCGCAGGATATAAGTTCATTAATGTCTACAAACATCCACCCTTACAACTCACACCTACAGCCATCCTGACATTCTCACAACCATTGTGCATGATGGTGACTTCAACTGCCAGTGTCAACTGAGGTTATAGCACAACATGTCCTGACAGTGAGAGCCTGGACTCCTGGGCTACAGCCAACAACTTTGAACTGCTGCACAACCCAATAGGAGTCCAGCCAGTTTCTTCTCTTACCGATGGAATGTAGGCACCAACCCAGACCGGGCCTTCATGAGTGTCAGCCAGGACAACTGCTTGCCTGACAGACGTGTTCCAGGAAAGTTCCTACAGTCACAACACCAACCCTCTCTCATAATAATGAAACCGAGGTTCAAGGATCTTGCCTATAGCAATCTGGTGAAACGTTGGAGCTTTTGCAAGGCTGATTGGAAGTGATTTTACCTTCTTACAGGATAATCTGTTGAGAGATTGCCACCTCCGGCCACAACAAACATTGAGAAGACATGCCAGGAACTCTGCAAGAGCTAAACAACATATCTTGGTTCCATGACTATTGATTCCAATTCATTTGAAACCATTTATTTTGTACCATTCATTTGAGACCACGTTCATTTCAGACCACGACATTTGAGACAACATTCATTTTAAAGCTATTCATTTGAGAATACTTCAGTCTCCTGAAACTGTATTAATAGATTTTGAACTGGGAATGATAAATGCTTATGAATCAGAATTACAAATGCTCTGGTTGCCAGTTGTTTTTTCATCTTACCCAAACTATAATGGAAAAAGTTTGCGAAGTTGGACCAAAGCAACGTTATGAAACTGACCAGGAAATCACTACAAAAGTGAAATGCATTTTACCATTGGCATTTGTGCCACCTGCATAAGTTTCTGTTGTATTTGAGGTATTGGGAGCCACATTTCCAAATGATCCTAAATGCAATGCTCTACTGCAGTATTTCAGATGTAATTACGGCATGCCGATCAGCAGCAGACCAACACCTCCAAGATGGCAACCTCAGTTATGGAATCAATTTGATGACGCAGTTGCAGGGCATCCAAAGAAACCAACTATTGTGAAGGTTTTCACAATGCCCTCCAGGCAGTGTTTTTGTGCAAACACCCTACTGTGTGGAAGCTGTTTGATGGACTCATATGTGATATGGTGATCCATCCACAGACTGACTGCATGAAACTTTTGCAACCATGCGGATAGAATTTCAGCATAGTAGGTATGTTGATCTTGCTAAGTGACTGGCACATAAAGTTGTGAGTTGCTCATTTGAACAAGATAAGCTATGTTACTTGTGTGCAATTGCGCACATGCAAGTAGTAAATATTTTGAAAAATTTGGGGATTTTTGATTTAGGACAGCAGCTAAGGTTTCTGTAAATCAGTGGAATAAAGAATGCAGTGAAAGCTCTGAGCAATGATTGCGGTGCTTTGAAAATGTTAGCAAAGTGTCTTTTTCATTCTTCTTTCTCGTTTTGAAAGTGTGCTTACTTGTTCTTTGATAAGCACATACATAGCCGCCTTCAGTGTCATTTTTGTGTGTAGAAAATGTCTTGAAATTGTCACCACAACATCGTACATCTAACATCAGAGAACATTTCTTTGCACTGTACATTGTTCATTTTAAAAAAGTTCATTACCTGGGCTATTATCAGTGTGATAACCAAAGTAGCCAAGTAGCGGTCGACTTAGTTTCAAACTAGTAGCCAAAACCTTTGTGTGCCTTTTTCAAGTTCTCATTTAGTTGTGGTGGGGGTTTGTTGCGGTTTCAGTTTGCTGGTGAAGTGTTCGCATGCGAATCTATTTTGCTGACTTTTGTTCTCACAACTTCTCGCATTTGGTTTGTATGTAAGCAAGGTATTGAATAAACTTTGTCAGTAATGTTGTACATTCCAAACACACACCAGGATGATCGGTTGTTTTTTCTTAGCTCTGAAATAGTTTACAGCAACTAAAGAGCATGGTTCTGAGTTACAACTTTCAATGGCACTAGGGCAGTTCTAACCAATCTTATGCTGCACTTTCAACTGAAAATTAAGTGCTTACTGGGGAGAAATGGGAGGGGGGATTTCTATCAGACCTGGTGTTGATGTTCTGTTAAACTCAAAGGAGTTAAACCTGACTAAAACTTGAAGTGATTAGATATTCTACCTACACAAGTTGCGTTTGAAAATAACTTGAAAGGAACAAGGTATAAAATTGTTAATTGTTTTTCAGCTAGAATTGTTTACAAACACGACATTTTTTAACTGGAGAAATGTGTACTACCACAGTTCCACACCTAGTCCATTCCACATTTAAGCTGCTGTCAAGCACTGTGAAAAACAGTATTGTTAACCTTACAAAAGTCACGAATATGAAACGAACAATATAAAAAAACGTTCACCAGAGTGTAGTTTCCACCTTTTTCAAGGAAAGCAGGTAAGTCATCAAGTGGCCCCAACTTTGCAAATGTAGATTAGCAACACGCGAATTGTGCATTACAGAGGAAGCTAGCATTCAGATAGCCCAGGGGTGTCAAACTGGTTGCCTGTGGGCCAAATCCGGCCCACCATGCCCCACACTGTGGACCAGGTCATGCCAGTTTTGTGCTTGCATTAAGTCTGACAGAGTTATGTTTATTGTTATGTCATAGCAGAGATATGTTTTCTGTTGATAGTCATAACACGACATTACATCTTAATAATTAAGCTAAACCAATGGTAAAAACTTCTTTAGTTCAAACCCTTGAGTTTAGATTCCATGTGGCTTTGAAAAATTTCCAACACTTTCAAAGAAAGGTTTTCTGATTTAAAAAATCTAGAAACTGATTTTTCTATGTTTAGTAGACTAACCCTTTCATGCTGAAGAGGTGCCACAAAAGTATCAAATGGAACTAATTGAGTTACAGTGCAACAGTCTTCTTAAAACCAAATTTGAAAATGTTGACATGAAAACATTTCATCAATATGTTGGACCAACATTGACAACCATGTCGATGCTCACTAGTGATGATGTCGGCAAACAACTGTTCTCCTTGAACATAAACAAGTCCGATCTCAATTGATGGATGTGCATCTCAACTCAGCGTTAAAAGTTGCAGTTGCACAATCTTTGGTACTAGATATTAACCTGTAACTGCCAAAGGATGTCAAGTTTCTTCGAGTTGCAGTACTATGAATAAATAATGAAAATATCAATTGTATCATTACGTGCAAAATTGTCTGGCCCGCGAAAAATCTTAAGTGCGTAAATATGGCCCACAGCACCAAATATGTTTGACACCCCTGCTATAGCTAACCCGCTAACATGTATCAACAAACTTGAGGCAATCTTCATGACGTATTGTTCACACAGGTGAAAATTCAGACTCTAACCAACCAGGTTGTTTGCTAGCAACCATCGTGACCTGAATCCCCCGAGACATTCAATGAAATATCTGAACAAAGCAGGCAGATATGGCAAGCTGCTGTGAAGGACAGAAACTATACTCTGGAAAATGTTTTTGATGCTGCTGTTGCACATTCCAAGCAGCTGATAAAACAACTGTTCTTTATGAACTGCTTCAAAATTGCAAAGCATGAAAACTACAGCGGCACATATTTTTGGAGAAAACATGTGCCTTGTTTGTAAACAGTGTTGGGTGCTGTAGTGCAAACTTTCTTCCCGATAAAAATGCAATAATATTTTTCAATGCAAGTTTAAGAATATTATCAACAGTGAATCAATACTGTTTTCAGCATTTCCTTTCTTTCAATGCGTCACCAAAGTATGGTTGCAATATGGATGTATGTAATATGTTACTGATTCTAAGTCCAGTGGGACAAGCTGTCGAAATGAGAAGTACAAGAAGACTGACAAATCCGATTGGATCTGTCTCTTTTTCTTCAAATGAAAAAAAAAAATTATTTAGTTAATCCAGTTACTATTTCACAATAAGCGATTTCAGAGAAGAAAAACGATAGGAAGTTAGCTGATTTTTTCAAGCCAGACAAGCCGTGTTAAATTACTCTTCACCTTCTGCAATTTGGGAAATTCATTGTAAAACCACGTTTTGGACCACATCTGCATAACCCCTTGATGTAGATTGTCGAACGTAATCGCAAATGAACGTGATCTCAAATCAATGTGGATCTCAAATGAATGTTGTCTCACATGAATGCAGTTGGTTTCAATGTAGTCTCAAATGAATGCAGTCTCAAACAGGGGCGCATCTAGGGGGTCTGTTTGGCTGTCATGACAGACCCCTTTGCACTGCACGTACTCAGCATTGAAGCCGATAAAATATCACACGCTGTTACTGCAGATCTCCAAGGCGGGTGTTTTGGAACAGGCAACAGCCTACATTTCCCTTGTAACGTTGTATAGTACTATTACAAAACAACAACGTCTGTGCCTTGTCTAAATAGCGCCTGCACAGTGACATGAAACAATCCACGGTTTTCAACACTCGAAATTGATATTGTGTCAAAGGAACGAACTTCTGAATTTCCTCCTCTGGCAGTGCCGGCTCTAATGCAGTCACAATCTCATACACTGCCACGCACGAGCTGTTTTGTAATATTTCACATCATGGCGAGAGGACAGTCTCCCATCATGATCGTTTCATTTTGCAGTTTCGGGATAATTTTATCTGCTGTTTACACCTACTAGGTTATGACAAAATTTAATAAGTTTAGGCTTTCCTCAGCATCACGCCAAGTGAAGTGGGTTCGGTTCCACTGAAACAATATTTTTACAAGCAACTTCTCATATTGAAAGGCACGACAGCTAGCCTCAAAAACTGTGGCCGCATTATCTGAACAAAATATCAGTCAAGCATCGTATTTTGAAAATAGCCTTTTTAGACTTAAGCAGTTGACGATGTTGTTTGCTCCGCAAGAAGTCCTATATGGATTTCGAGTTTTTTTTTAACGATGCAAAGTAATCAGAGCAACTGCAATTCAATCATTCTTCTCCGCAGTGATTTTGCAAGTATATTTATAACACTGGCATGTTTGATAGACAGCATTCCACAGACACAGTTGTGCAGCTGATTGTCAGCTTTGATTTTATAAGTGTATGCACGTTTGGATAAACCCTCATTGTTGAATGGCTGACACTTGCTGAATGTTCGACAAGCTAAGTATCTTTTCAGCACCATATTCATAGGAACAAACAGCGATTGTGTTGTAATAAATGCGCTGTGGCCGAAAGCAATGATAACTTGGAATTTTTTTATGTATTTTGAGAATGAGATCAATACCACTATCTATTCCAAATACAGTCAGACCTATTTGTCGGAACTCCGATCAACCGGAATTCCCGCTATTTGAAACAAATTGCTAGGAACAGATTTCTCCCAACACATTTCACCCTTTAATCTGGAAACCTCGCTGTCTGAAACTGGCTTGGAAATTTAGGAACGGATGTCATATCAATAGAAAAAAAAGACGCTAAACCTGATTTTGCCAACGGTTGTTTATTAAATCACAATGGAAGGGTGAAAGTCAATTTTCTACGCACAATGAATGTAACAGCGGCAGACCCTGCAGGATGCAGTTATAGGTCTCCTGTGCAGTTTTTTCACGTTTAAATATAATTCTCAATGCATACTTGTTTGCATACGGATCTGCTAATAAACAAAAGCAATTATGAGAGTTTCATTTAGTCACGTTTCACATGCAGTCTACATATTTGCTTAAGTTGACAGTTCGTCCGACTCTACAGTTTGTTTCTGTTTCTCCTTTGAACGCTCACTTAGGCCAGACCCGTAGCTTAGGTCCAAAGGTTTGGGGGGGCACAAAACATATTTAGATGGTCAAGACTTTTGTTTTTACTATATTTCTAATAAAAAATTTTCTTGGCAAAACAAAAATTTGAGGATCACAAAAAATGTAGGGGGGATTACCCCCGAATGCCGCCGTGGCTACAGGTCTGATTCCGATTTTCCAGATACCTCGCTAAACCGACATTATTTGATGAAACAAAGCAGTTCGGATAAACGAGGTCTTACTGTAGTTACTGTATTTTCGGGACCATAAAGCACAGTATTAAAAATTGAATGCTAGCTGTTCATTTTCCATACATAAAGCGCACCGGATTATAAGGCTCATCAAATGAAGCAAAACTTAGATATAAGTCAAACTGTATTCAACTCTTTCCCAATAACTCCCAAGTGCCGTAGTCGCCACTGGGAGTTTAATCTGTCATTATATACGAGGGAGTTTAATCTGTTACACATGCCTAATATGCTAGACATGAATAGAAGAAAATAAAAGTTGTACACATGTTTGATTCGGTGAGCGCCAATGTAGTCAGGAGCCTCGCTGAGTTATACTATCTGTGGTATGTGCTAGCTACTCTCGTGAACAGGCAGGAGCGATGGGAAGATGCTGCCAATTCCATCAACTTCTCGCACTCCACGTCACACGTATCACAGCTCAACAAATGGGTACTTAAACGTAACTGCATTCAAATTCAGTCGTAAAAGGTTTGTGTGATGGCTCCACATAGGCGAGCATACACTTGAAACTGTAAAGAAAACACGCAACTGTCATCATCAAATAACAAAATATTCTGCGGGGACCGAAAAAAAAGCATCGCTATACACTAAGTGATGTTATAGCCAAACTCTAATGCATGAAAATTATTTGTACCATATTTTTCAGACCATAGGGCGCACTAAAAATCCTTCAATTTGCTCAAAAATTTAAAGTGCACCTTATATTGCAGTGCGCCTAATGTATGGATCTGGTTGTGCTTTCTCATCTAGAAGCAATTTTATGTGGTATAAGGTGCTATTTATTTAATTGCTAGTCATGATTTTTTTGCAAACAGATGAACATGTTACATAATAAACCAACAACAATTGCAATGAGCAGCGTATATGGTTTCAAGAATAGCTAGGATATACCACAGATGGTATTATTCCAAGAGGCTCCTGACTACATTGGCGCACACCGAATAAAATATGCACGCAACTTTTATTTAATTCTGTTCATGTCTAGCGGATTAGGCATGTGTGACAGATTAACCTCCCTTGTATATATGGTAATCTGAGGGAGTTTAATCTGTCTGATTAAGCTCCCTCTTATGTAATCTAAGTTTTGCTTCAATTAATGCGCCTAAAAATCTGGTGCGTCTAATGTATGAAAAAAGAACAGCTAGCATTCAATTTTTGATACTGTACCTCATAATCTGAAAAATACGATAGGATATTCTGCCTGGCCCAATGAAGAAGCATTGTTATAGGATAGGGGAACTGTCGTTATAGCTGAAGTAATTTTAAGTGAATTCTACTGTAGTATTTCTAGACCCCTCATCCCGGAGGAGCTTGCTACCACTGTCAAGCACCTGAAGATAGGAAAGTCTCCGGGTTTGAGTCCTATTTTCCCAGATACTATGCTCCACACCTAGTCAGCTATCAAATCTTGGTTATACAATTTCCTCACTTCCTTCATGTGCCAACTCGATATCCCCAGGATCTGGAGAAGAACATTAACAGTTGCAATCCATCAGTCAGAAAAGGCATTAGGGGAACTGAAGAGCTATAGCCATGTAACTCTACTCTGTGTCCCCTTCAAGATCCTTAAAAGACTCATATACACTTGTGTCAAACCAGTCATTGACACATAACCTCCACAGGAACAAGCTGGCTTTTGACATGACAAAGACATTGGTGAATATTTCCAGACCTGGAAGTTAAAGCTCAGCACTACAAAAACGGAGTGGGCACTCTTTCAACTCAACAACAAGGATGCTAAACGTGAGCTAAAAGTCAACCACAACAACGAAACTGTGTCCTTTTGCTTCAGGGCCAAATACCTCGAAGTTCATGTATCGCCAATACCTAGAGTCACTTTGCAAAAATGTGACATCATGCATCACACTTTTGAGGTGGGTTGCTGGCTCGAGCTGGGGTGCTGGAGGAAAAATGTTACGAACAGCACCCTTAACCCTGGTCCATTTCACAGCAAAGTACTATGCCCCTGTCTGGTGCCACAGTTGTCACGCCAGCCTCATTTACCCTGCCATCAATGAAGCCTTCCAAATACTTACTCAATGCCTGCATCCTACACCAGCAGGCAATCTTCCTATCCTTGCGGGCATCCAGCCTGCTGAGCTTCATTGCAAATGAGCCACACTGTCTCTAGCACTCCAGTGCCATGGAGTCTGGACATCTGCTCCACTCAGCGATCCCCTGTCCATCAAGTGGGAAGGCATGGCATCTCAAATCGAGACACCTTTTTGCACTAGAATTGTGGCGCATTGGGCAGATGATTGATGGAATGCGGAGTAGTTAGCAACACTACAAGACACTGTACTTTCACCCCGACATCAGCATCCCCCTCCTGGAGTGGCCCTGCCAAGAACAGTGTAGATCTGGCTTAACTACCTCTGCACTGGTGTCAGATGTTTCTGCTTCTGCTTGCACAAAGGGGTATGGCCCCTTCTGCGGCCTGAGAATGTGGTGCAGAAGAACAAACTGTCGACCATGTCATACTCCAATTTGCAATCCTATCAACGTCTCTATGGTTTCAGAAAACTTGTTTCAAAAAACGGCTGAAGTTCATTGTCATAATACAAGATATGCAACCAACGAAAACTACTTTATACAAGTTTCAACAAACGCTGGCAAAAAAAATGTCTTCAAGGAGCTACTCTTTGGGCAAATGAACAACAATTCAAAGATAAATCCCATAACACCTTTAGTAATCAATACCTATCATTTTTGTTGCTGCAACATATACATCTAGTTAAATTTTTAATAAAAATATTACCACATCGTCTGTCTTATCATTTACGCATACGTTTGGCATGCATTTCTGATTGCTCATATGGTTTGCAATGTGGCATTTGGCATTTTGTGGTAGGCAACTGAAGTATTTCCATGGTCCTTATCTCAGGTCTGTTTGACTGTTTTACATAATCGTGTTTTTTCTTTAACTTTTGGCTATCACTGACATGTTTCATTTACTACGTTTACATGGCCAGTTTTGCATTGTCTCGTTACCATATGTGGATAACAAGTGGTCTGGTTCTGAACGTGATTTGTTGAGTCAGCACCCTGAACGAGTTAATGCGTTGGTCACCTCAACAGGAAGACGTCTCGTTATGAACTGTACATGGTCTCATTTGCGCGGTGCTAGGCTAGCACCTAGTATTCAGTACCTGTCTCCAGGTAAGATATGACTGCACCGTTATTTTAACTGATAGTGTGTTGAGTTTAGTTTTAGAAGTGTAATACCAACATGATTACCATGCAGTTGACAAGGCATGTCAGCGAGGATGGGTAGTTTTACAATAGATAGCAGTTTAGGCTTTGGGTTGGCAGTGTTAGGATTTCTAATATTGAAGGCAAGAATCTTTACCAAATGTTCAAAAACCACCTTGCTAAAAGCTGTTTGCTTCTGCATTTTACATGTCATTAAAAAATTGAATGCAGTAATTCTATGCCATCAGTGGTGATACATGATAGAAGTAGGTAACTAAAATATGCTTTTTTAATGTAGGCTATCTGCCAGTTTTAGATACCCCATCTTCTCAGAAATGCAACATTACTGAGAAGATACTTATTCATAATAAAGGTTGAAAGCTGTGCACAACATATGATAAAAGGCTCTGTTTAAATACAAATATATGTTTTAAATAGGCTACTGATCAGCTGGAGTGGCTTGTCAGTGTTAAGAATAGTTGTTTTGAAAGTAAGAGCCTTGTGTGTTGCACTAATCTTCATAAATCAGGCTTGCAAAAATAGGGCAACTTTCTGGCATCAGTGGTGATAGTAGTAAAAGATATACAGTATAATTATTTNACTGTCACCTAGAAAAAATGTCATAGGGTATATTTAATATAACAAACACTGAATGTTTTGTATTAATGTGACATTCATTAGGCTATTAGTTTAAGTATCAGTGTAAATTAAAGATTTTGACTGATGTGTCACCAAAAGTTCCACCTACACACTTGCAGACACACGCAATATTAAGCGGTAATCTCCAAATGTTTTTCAGCATTGTGCTTAGGAAACTTGTGTGAAATTTGTATGCCTGTAACTTTGCACATGTGACATGAACGCATGCTGTATATGTCAATGTCCGTCTGCTATAGATGGATTTTACAGTGTGCAGCATGATCCATAAATCATGGCACCAACTTCATGAGAGGCATGAACAGCAATTTTGAAATTCGTGAAATCTGCAATCAATGTACATTTCAACTCCATTCAACCCTTTCCAACTTCATGCAACCCTTTGTTCACTAGCCTGCACAGCAGATGTTTACCAATGCGTTTGCCACATGTTAATGACTTTCAGACATGTAAACCGAACAGTACAATGACATTAGAATAGGCTGTCTCGTATTGCGGACCGTNGCTTGACATGTAAACGTAGTAATTGTGTTGGGGCACTTCAACTCGAAAACCGCAACTGTCCTGGCTGCAAGTTTTTACTTTTTTNTTTTTGTTTTATGAACAAGTATGACTCTAGATCATTAAAATGCTTGTTTCTATCTACGTCGCCAATTGCTTTGTCTCGTGTGTGCTGGGGCATGTATAATTGCCTTGAGTATGATGAAAATTTGCAAGATGCGCGGTAAGCCATGTCTTATGGGCCTTGTGGCTGAAATCAATAAAACTGTGAAACTCTTGGAGTGTGTGGCCTGATGGTTCTGCATGATGAGACAATTGATTGGCTGCTCAACACCTGCCCAAAATCTAGTGTGGCCAAGCAGTGAACCGAAAGAACTGGCTCAAACGATGAAGAAGAACATCAATCAAAAAATTGAGGAGGTGACATGAAATATCTATAAAATTGAGTATCAGCATAGACCAGTGGTAAACGGGGGGGCATCAAGAAATTTCCAGTGGGGCGCTAGCCCTTACACGCTCTATATGGAAGGTTTTTAAACAGGAATGTGTACCTTCCAAACGTTACGCCAGTGCTAATACACCACTGCATGTTATTTGGTTTAGTTGTGACAGAAACGGAAGTCGGGGTTAAATTTCTTGAAATTTTGCAGGCTGAATTCAAGTCTGCATCAAACACTCAGGGGCGCAACTACGGAGACGATTTAGTCAGCATGCCAAGTCACTTTAGCAATAACATGTGTCATTCTCACATTTGAGAACAGGATGGTGCACATAGAATTTCAAAGTAGCTGGCTGCACTGCAGAGTATCTCGCCTAATTCCAGATGAACATGAATGCATACACTTTGCATAGCTCCACACAATGTGGGATACCGCTATGGCTTTCTGTAATTCGATGAGCTTTCTGCAATGTGGCCGTACACCTGCATGATACTAATTTTCTACAGTAATCCCACTGTGTCCTTCTTTGATGCGACAAAATGTATATTTATGGCAATTCAACTGCACTTGAGCCACACTCTTATTCAATGTGAGACTAGGTTTATGCAGCACGGAAACTACAGGCCACCATATGATGTCAACTTCTTGGCCAAAGAAAGATAACAACTTTGCTTTCTGGCCATCCAATGGTGACACTCAGTTGCTTAACTCACAACCGTGTCTTGCACTCACACTAAGCAGCACGGAGTGTTTATGTCTACAAATAAAAATTACATTTATATTTGAATATCTGGTTTATGCAATTAACTGCACTATGTTTTTCACGTGTGAAACGTTTTTGTTTGAGATCCTGGAATCTTATGCAAAGCACGGTTATAGAGTTAGTCAGAGAAATCTGTATTCACTCTACGAAGTAGTGTACGGTTGCAAAGCTATGCAGAATGAATAAAACAAACAAAGAATTTGCAAAAGCTTGCCTAAGTCTAAAAAAAGCAACTGCAACACATTAAGCATGTGGGTTAGAGTGAGAACATGCATTGGCTGTGAGTACTGGTCACTCTTGCGCAATGTCGCTTAAAAGAAAGTGTTTTCCATCTAATGCTGTAAAATAATGTTGCACCAAATATTGGCCAAAAATTGTCAAGTAATCAAAGGCCTATAATTTTGAGTGCAGGGCTCTATACAACCTACTGTGGCAAGCGAGTGTGAGTAGTTATCAGGCTCAATGCAACATTCCCACTTTCAAAGCCTTAATGTGAAAAATATGTGCGTCTTCTTTCAATGATGCAGAAAGTCTAATAACGTACGGTTGCGCACTTTCAAGCAGTCAGGTTGTTTGCATTCGTCCTCATTCTTCGAACACTACAACCACATTTTACTTTGCGACTGAGTGCTCAGACGTTACAGTGTTTGGTTGAGGGCATGTGCATGCCACAATACTTTTTTACTTTACCTAGCCTTGACCAGGGTTGGACTCAGGTGTTGCAGTCCTACTCTGCATGTAGTGTTGTACCAAGTGTCACAGGTTAGGAAACAGCAGTGTTAAGAAATAGTCTGTAACCCTGTTGTTCTACTTCAAAACTCGCTATTAATCATTCTGTTGTGTCTGTTTTCATCAATCTGCATTGTGTAGACTGTGTGTGTTTGTACTCGATGGACTTCATGTCTGATACAAAACCTTAAAATAAAATAATTAAATAAATATACCAAGAAACACATTTATTTTCATAACTTACGTAAACTCAGGCAGGCGTGAAACAAAGTAAGTTTACCTAAGGGAAGCGGGGTGGAGAAAAGGCTAAGAACCACTGGCATAGACTAACCTATGCAATTTACAACTGGTTTTATAACAAAGAATTAACTATTGAACCTCAGTTATAAAAATTAAGCAGCTTTTCGTCCATCAAAAATCAATCAACCATCATCTTAACCATATAAAATAATTTAATAACAACACTAAACAAAAATTGCATTACCTTAATCAGTGCTTTAAGTTCAGGAAAATCATCCATTTTCAAGAGCACGATCGAGGCATTTTTAGCACAACTTAAATGGTCTAAAACATCCAAGACAATTGAATCAGTACCAGTCTGCAAGTGCAAGGTCAATTCCTTTACGGCCTTTTTATGCCATTCACCTGTTGTGAAAGCAAAATATTACATTTCTATTGTATTACAATTACAAAGCAGACACAATATATGCAAACAGAAAAACAAAGATTTTTTCCATTTAGCATGAAAGAATTCAAAAAAGATCTTCTGTGATTAAAAAAAAACTCATAATAACAACAGTTCAATGCACACAGAGGATGACAGGTGCCTTCACATGACCCTCCTGAACAACATTTGCTACTAATGTCAACTAAACCTGTCACTACGAGAGCAAACACTGCTACCCGTGCTGGATGTGTTCGGCATGGGATGGGTCATAAAATGCCTTTCTCAGGGTGCAACAGCTGAAGTGCTGCCAAAGATGACCCACGACCCAATATACTCCAGCTGAACACCGAGGGACTCACTGCAAACAAGATCAGCGTTATTGAGCAGCTAGCCTATAAAATCAAGGCCTTCATCATCGTCCTGCAAGAGACCCACTGCACAACTGCAGACAAGCTAGTAATTACCAACTTCTCACTAGCTGGGTCAGTCCTGAGCAGGAATTACGGCCTTGCCATGTTTGTCCACGAGCTGTTGGAATGGTCACTGGTCGATCAGTCTCTAGAGCAATCAGAGACTGAGTGGTTGTGTGGATACAAACTCATTAACGTCTGCAAACCTCCACGCTCGCCATTCACACCAACTCACCATTCACACCATCCCGACGTTCCCTCACATGAGTTTGCATATTGGTGACTTCAACTGCCAACATGTCAACTGGGATTACAACAAAACATCTCCCAACAGTGAGAGCCTGGGCTTCTGGGCAACATCCAACAACATTGGACTGTTGTATGAACCAAAGGCACCAGCCAGTTTCTACTCTTACTGATGGAACGTCGACACCAACCCAGATCTCGTCTTCGCAAGTTTTGACCAGGAAAGCCAGACAGACGTTTTTCTTGGAAAGTTCCTGCAGTTACAACATCAGCCCTCCCTCCAAACGCCACCAAGACTCAAGATTCCTGCCCACAGCGATCCAGTGAAGCACTGGAACTTTCGCAAGGTTGATTGGAAGTGTATTTGCCTTCTTACAGATGAATCCATTGAGAGATTGCCACCTCTGGACACATCAAATATTGAAAGGGCATACCTGGGTTTTCGTGAGAGCCTACTATTTGGGGCCAAACAATGTAGGCCTATCCCATGTGGCCATTGGAAGAAGTATGTGCCATACTGGGACAAAGAGTGCGAGACCGTCTATCGCCCTTTCACCCAAACCCCAGTGGGGACTGACTCTGATAGAGCTGCTTTGTCCCTACTATCTCGGCTACAGCAGAAGAAGCAGGAGCAATAGGAGGAAGCTGTTAATTCCATCGACTTCTCACACTCTAGCCACAAGGTGTGGAGAACCATCAACAAACTTACTGGCAGGTCTGGATGCTCCTCTCACCTGTGCCCCGTCTCGGCAAACTTCATTGACTAGCAAGTTGTGAAGAACGAGGCACATAGGGCCAAGGATCACGAGTCCACAAGGCTGGTCAACAAGGAGCTGTCCGACCTACGGAAGATTCCAATACCTGAGGGTCACAGTATCTCTGAACCCTTTAGGCTGGAGGAACTTGCTGCTGCCCTCGGACGTCTGAAACCAGGAAAGTCTCCGGGATAGGAGTCCATCTTCGCAGAGTTATGCTCCACGCCAGGTCGGCTCTCAAATCTTGGTTTTGCAATTTCCTCACTTCCAGCATGCGCCAATTCAAAATTCCAAAGATCTGGAGAAGGGCACTAATAGTTGTGATCCCTAAGCCAGAAAAGCCACTGGGGGACCCAAAGAGTTACCGTCNCATATCTCTGCTGTGTGTCTCCTTTAAAATCCTCGAAAGACTCATCCATGCACATGTCGAACCCATCATTGCTCCCACGGGAGCAGGCGGGCTTTCAACACGGGAGGTCGGCCATNGACCAGGTCACCCTGCTGACACAGAACATTGAGGATAGCTTTTTGGCTACCACCTGAAATGGTAAAAGAAGCAGGTTACGACGCCTCAAAAACGGCGTCCCACAGGGATCTGTCCTGGCAGCCATTCTTTTCAACATCTGCATCTCTGACCTGCCAACCACCGTCTCCAGAAAGTATACATATGCTGACGATCTAGTAATCATGCATGCTGATGGACAGTGGCATGCAGTGGAAGGGGTGCTGCCAAGGACATGGCAACCATAGGTGAAAAGAAGCTGAAGCTCAGTACCACCACAAAAAAAAGGACCTGATTCAGGTCCCTAGAATTGACAATCGGCTTCCTAGAATCAGCGAAATTTTTTATTGGGTCCCTACAGGTCCATATCGGGTACCTAACATTTTCCTCAAAAAAACCCTGGATTAAAGTTAAATACAACAATGAAACTCTGTCCTTCTGCTGAGCCCAAATACCCTGGAGTAACGTTGGACAGGTTGCTCATGTATCGCTGACACCTTGAGTCAATTCACAAGAAGCTAACATCATGTGTTTCTCAATGGTTCTCTTGACAAAGGAATCTTCATGCTGCAATCTGATGGATTTATTTCACCTGGTGATGAAACCCTTGTATGTAATTTGTAAGTCATTGTATGGACTAAAGCCATCCCCACGCTGTTGGAACAGTGTATTACATGAGTATTTAGAGTTACTTGGGTTCAAACACAGTGGTGCTGATCCATCGATTTATGTCCATAGCAACTGTTGTGTATATTGATGACCTGATCATAGTGTGTGCATCAAATGATGTACTGATGAAGGTAAAACAAAACTTTTCTTCCAGGTTTAAAACAAAATCCATGGGAGAACTCCACTACTGCTTGGGGTAAGCATCATTCAGGACCATGAAAGTGAGAGTACTTGGTTATATCAAAAACAATGCATATTTGGACTTCTTGACCGATAGTTTGCAAGATACCAAAATGTCTGCAACTCCTTCTGCTACAAGCGTGAAACTGAGGAAGGCTACTGCAAATTAAAATGGTGTACATCCAGTTACTTATCAATCAAAGGTGGGAAGTCTTTTGTATGCTGCTAGGGCAACATGTCCTGATATTGCTAATGCAGCAGGTGCTACATCAAAGTCTAGTGCAAACCCAACCAAAGCTCATGAAACAGTGGTAAAGAGGATTTTTCAGTACCTTAAGCTCACTATGGCTTATGCGTTGAGGAACACAAAATCTGATTTGCAACTAGTTGAATATTCAGATGATGATTAGGGAGGAGATATTAATGATCACCATTCTACGACAGGAAAGGTTTTTCATGTTAGTAGTGGTGCAATAAGTAGGCTGAGTGAAAAACAAGCTGTCGTTGCTCTTTCAACAGCAGAAGCAGAGTGCCATATTTTTCGGACTATAAGGCAGAGTGTCAGAAATTGAATGCTTGCTGTTCTTTTGTCATACATAAGGCGAACAGGATTATAGGGCACATCAAATAAAGCAAAACTCAGATAACATACGAACGAGTTTAATCGGACATATTAAACCCCATTGTATGTATGGTAATCAGAGGGAGTTTAATCTGTCACACATGCCTTACCCCCTAGACACGAACAGAATAAAATAGAAGTTGTGCACGTGTTTGATTCAGTGTGCGCCAATGTAGTCAGGAGACTGCAGAGTAATACAATCTGTGGTATATGCAAGCTACTCTTGGAACCACATACGCTACTCATTGCAATTGTTGTTGGTTTTTACGGAACATGATGGTCTGTTACAAAAAAAACATTAACTGGCAATTAAATAAATAGCACCATTTACCCCAAAAAATTGGTTCTAGATGAGAAAGCACAACCAGATCTATACATTAGGCTGCATTATAAGGCGCACTTTCAATTTTTGAGAAGAGTAAAGGAGTTTAAGTCCACGTTATGGTTCAAAAAATATGGTATGTTGCTTTGAGCTCTGCAACACAAGAAACCATATGGTTGAGAAGACTTTTGGATGATATTGGAGCTCCGCAATGAAACCCAACTATTATCAGGGACGACGATCAGGAAGCGATTGCAATAGCAAAAAAACCTGTTGCTCATGGTAGAAAAAAAGAACACTGACATTCGTCATCATTTTGTGCGAGAAGCCATTTTAAGTACAGTAACTGAAGTGACATATTGTGAAAGTGAAAATATGCTTGATATATTAACCAAATCTTTACCTTGAATGTGGGTAGAAAAACTGCGCAATTTAATAGGGTGAATGTGCAATTAGTTATTTTTGTGATGTGCCTCGTTTGCTTGCAAACTTTTTGTAGGATGTGAGGACAAGATATGTTCCACTCTTTTCATGTTTGTTGCATTGTGGATGCCCAATAGTTTTTTACTGTGTGCGCATTGCCCTATGTTGTAGAAACTGTATGTGTTGCACTGTGTTTGAGATGGTGGACACATGAGAATGCTTACTGCTAAAATTTGAACAATTGTGAAAGTTCAGTTTGGTTGGTTTTTAGTGTACATGATAAAAAATGTCAATAATTTTGAGTACCCTTTTGTAAATTCCAATTAAGTGAGAGTGTTGGTCTAGTAATGGACAATTTTGTTTGTTACGTACTCATTCGTTTGGCAGTGACGCGATCAAGAGTTTGCAGAGTGCCACAAGGTTTTTGCTGCGAGATGAACGTTGATTGTTTTGCTGATTACTTGTGTACCTTGTTTTGCTCGAGTCAGGTCCCAGTTAGTTTGTGCATATCCAGTTGATGTGTCTTCTTGCTGCATCAGTTCCCAGTTAGTCTGTTACTGAGTTGACTAACAAGAAGGTGCTCTCGTTTATTTTTTGTACATTTGTGTTTTCCCTGAAAAGAATTCTCCTGAAATTACTTTGCCAGCGGTGCAAGCTGAAATCTTAGGAGAGGATTTATCCAACAGGATTAACTGCCACAAAATTGTGATCATGGTTACCAGGCAAACATTTCTAAAGCCTTAATGTGTTGCACTGCATCAGCAGCGCATCATTTCGCTGTCACGGCAGGTCCCCTTGTGCTGTAGGTACTCAGCATTACTGTGGATGAAATATCGAATGCTTCGAGGGTAGGTTTCTATTGTGGTTGGTTTACAGCATTTCCCTTCCAGCATTGTATACAAAAATGATCATTACAAAACAATTACATCATTGCCTTGTCAAAGAAGCGCCTATGCAATAACCTGAAATAATCTAAATTTGCACATGCACTGAAAGCACGGAATTTACTACTCCCTCAGTGCTAGATGCAATCAAAGCTGTTAGAATTTGTATAAAGCCAGTTACATACAGAGCTATTGTGTAATATTTTGCTTCATGGTGAAGGACAGTCCCATTTTGTTTTGCACTTGTGCATAAGTTTTATCTGCTGTTTACATTTGCTAGGTTATGATAGGATTAAATAAGGTTAAGGTTTGACATTGACTGCTTCAATGTCACACCAAGTAATTGGGGTTCATTTCCACTATATTTTTTACAATAAGCATCTCATAAAGGCATGACAGCTTGCCTTAGAAATTGTTGTTGCATTGTCTGAACAAAATATCAGTCATGCATTGTCTTTCAATAACAGCAACAGTATTAGAATGAACAGTTGACAACGTTGTTTGCTGTGCAAGGTTCTTGTACTTCTTTCTCATAATTAATTTTTACATCATGATGGAAAATAATCAGAGCAATTCTTAACAATTGTATTCTTAACAATCTCTATGGAGAGATCGCTCCACTGACACAGTTGTGCAGGTGATTGTCAGCATCAATTTTATAAGTGCATGCATGTATGGATAAACAAAGTTCCTTGCTGTATGCCGGACATTTGCCAAATATCCGACAAGCTACATATCTTTACAGCACTACGTTTGCAGGAAAAGAAAGTTATTGTGATGTAATAAATGAGCTGTGACAGAAAAGAATGATAACCTGGAAATATTTCCATAAGTGTTTGGCGATGCTACCAATACCACTATCTAAATAAGCAGGGGGTTTCTGTTTGGCTGTCACAACAGGCCTCTTTGGAACTCAGCATTGAAGTTGATGAAATATCAAAGGCTGTTACTGCAGATCTCTAAAGTGGGTGGTTTGGAACAGGTTTCTTATAACGTTGCATAGTACTTATTACGAAACAACAACGTCCCTACCTCGTCTAAATGGTGCCTGCACAATGACATGAAACAATCCACGTTTTTGAACACTCTAAATTGATATTCTGTCGAACACACATGTTTAAGAATTTCCTCCTCTGGCAATGCCAGCTTCAATGCCAGCAAAGCTGTCACAAGCGTGTACACTGACAGACACATGCAGAGCTGTTTTGTAATATTTCGCTTCACGCCGAGAGGACACAGTCTTTAACTACGATTGTTCTGTTTTGCAGTTTCAGTCTAAATTTTATCTGCTGTTTACACCTACTAGATTATTACAAAATTTATTAAGTTTAGGCCTTTCTCAGGGCCACGTCAAGTAACGCTGATTTATTTGAACTGAAGCTATACTTTGAGGAATTTCTCATATTGAAAGGTGCAACAGCTAGCCTCAAATTGTGGACGTATCGTCTGAACAAAATATCAGTCAAGCGTTGCATTTTGAAACTAGCCTTTTGAGATTGAGGAGTTGATGTTGTTTGCTACACAAAAAGTCTTATATTGATTTTGAGTAATTCACTTTTACATTATGTTTCAACATCATCTGAGCAATTGCAACACAATTGTTCTTCTCTGCAGTGATTACGCAAGTAAACTTGTATTTATAACATTGCCATCTTGATAGACAGCGCTCCCAGATGGATAAGTGTATGTACGTATGGATAAACCAGCTCTCTTTGCTGTATGGCTGACATTTGCTGAATGTTCGACAAGCTAAGTATCTTTTCAGCACCATGTTTGCAGGAACAAACATTGGTTGTGATGTGATAATGTGTTGTGACCAAAACCAATGGTAACTTGGATAACTTTCTTTGTGTATTTTTGAGTGTGTTTTGACAATGAGATCAATACCACTATCTACTCTAAATAGTTAGTTGTGCCTGGCAACTAGCTAAGTTTGATTGGATTTTGGGTAGAACTCGACTGATAAGGCTTTTTTGGGCCGATACCGATGTTTTCATTTTTCATTGCCGATAACCAATGCCGATATTTTGCAACACTCAAACCACAGTTGAAAGACAATACTTCAGTGCAATGAAAAGGCGCATAACATGGAATTCTGCACAAACCTGGGTCACTAAGATAGTCAGTCACCATGGCATGTAGGCAGCCCTTACTGCGCAAAAACCTGTAAACGCATGTTACATCATGGACCGGTTTAATGGGACGATTGCGGAGTGGTCTGAATATTGCACACTACTTGATGCAATCGGAGGGTTGCATGTTGTAAGGAACAGTACAGAGAATTTGTGTTAATTAATCAGTGACAAAGTAGCTGTAGCAGCAAGTCTGTCTTGCGGTGATGCGTTGGTCAATTATTGTTTTCTTGATTGTTGCGTGACCGCTTGGAGGCGCATACCATAGCGCGTAGTAGGCCCTCGGTGGCATTTCGTCTTTCATTT
>JGI24159J19872_10001569_pt1 | contig 25548 bp, 17 predicted proteins | sample Ectturendosymbi4_FD_19872 | JGI IMG/M metagenome (IMG submission 19872)
AATTGGAAGTGCTTTATTTAATTGTTCTTTGCCGTTACTACTCCTTTGGACAGTTGCAAAATTAGCCAAGTCAGTATTTTAATAAGTAAACCAATAGCTCGCGGAGCCCCGAGGTTTCTCTCGCGGAGCCCTGGGGCTCCGTACGGAGCACTGTGAGAACTTATGCACTAGGCCACGTGCCGGTGCCAATCGGTTGGGAGATGAACAATAACTAAAACTCACTACGATTCGAACAGACAGTGAAATTCACATTGCTGCGAGATGATGATCTGCCCAACAATTCTACACTCTGGCGGACTTACGTTTACACTCGTTTGGCCTTCCAGCTTCCGCAGGTCTCCATGGTTGATCGTGGTGAAAAGGCAGGCATTGCTCGCAGTTCAGCCCGACGGTGTTGTGCTGGCACTCGCATCTCCCGTGCACCTGTCAAGGTGAAAAACTGAAGTTAACATGCTGTTCATATGAACAAGAGAACGCTAGCCTCGAGACGTGCGTGAGTGCTGCAACCACAGGCGACGAGATTTAGCTCCTGCCCATAATCTTGAAGTAAGCCGAAATAGCGCTTGCGACTAAGATGAAAAGCAGAGTAAAATGGTAATGTGTAAGCCACGCAGAATCAAGTAAAAAACCTACTGTACGTTGTTTGATACAAAAAGGTTGACCCAATCACGCATTTTCAGAACAAGTTGGATTTTTAAAACAGGGCCGCACGTACAAATTATAAGTTTTGGGATGTGGGGAGTGAAACTTATATGTATGGTAAACGTTAACTCACAAACGTTGTCTTCGTGACGGTCATACCAAGCAAGCAGTCAAGCGGTTGAACTACGTCACGCAACAGCACACGCCAAGCGGTCACACCATACTGTGAAACGAACAGTCAAAGTGACCTCACACTCCCGCAACGCGACACACAGTTGACACTCCTTGTTGACAGCAAAACCATGCATGGCAGCTGCAAAATCTTGGCTGGTTGGCATGTACAGTACTAATTTTGCTTCGGTATACACTCTGAGCTAGTGGGTTGATTCTTGTTTGTTAATATTCTGTGCAGAGTAACTCGGAAACAGTTCATATCGTCAAAAAATAATTCTTGGTGTGGATGTTACTGACATTCTCAGAGAATATTCGCAACATCCCTGAAGAAGAACCTTTCAGTTGTGAGCACAATAGTGAGATAGAGCCTTTTTCGGAAAGATGAGAGTCAATGGACAGCTTAAACAATCGCTTCCAACAATATAAGTTAAAATATCATATTTTATTAGAAAAGAATCGAAAATGCCACAAGAGTTGAAAACTATTAGCAGTTGACTCGCTTGACGGAAAACCTACAGCGAACGCAATTTTTTCGCGTTAACAATCGCACACTACCAAGTACACCACTCTTGCAAGGCAGAAACCACTGCATGGTATGAAAATCTACACGGAAGTATGCAGTACGCACAACGAAGCCAACAAAACTAAAATATACAGTAACTAAAACGACTACTACACGTAGAAGTAAAAACATCAGCACGATTCCATAAAAATCATCGAACCCGTTCAAACATGCATGATTCGTTTGTAGACTGTGTACAGAAGAACAAGCACAGTGCTCCTGGGTTAGCAAGCGATTAGCTTTGCCACGATAATTGGCAGCGAAAGCTCCCATTTGCAATTATATCGTGGTTGAAGATTTCGACAAATAGCCATTGCAACCGCCACCTGATTAATAGTGTAGTTTGTCAAATGCGAACTGCAGCCGCGTTTGGTAGTTGCCTTACACGACAGCGGCGACTCAGGGTTTTGCGGGCCGGGCCGAGTAATGGGCCACTGTAGGTAGGGACCAATATCGAGTTCATGTGAAGATGAACAGGTAACTACGCGCAAATTACTAGCTAAGCAAAATACGCAGGTTCATTGTTCACGTAGTATACAGAGTTTTTTCACTTGACGCAAGTGTTTTTTCGAAAACCAAAAAATATGTTGGGCAATTTTGGTACATGCAGAAAGTGGCTTTAATGCAGGATCTGAAAAGACATCGCCCTCACGAACAAAAATGTCCGCACATTAGAAAGATTGATAATTCTGCTTAATACCGCCCACTAACGAAAACACTAGGTCCAGTTTATGCAAAACATTTTTATGAAAAGGTTTTGCAAAACAGAAATCAACCATTGAGATGGACGCAAGATACGAAATCATAAACCACGTTCTTTAGGAACTTGTTGAAAAGGCAAGACTTAATATATACGTAAAACTGAAGAAAAAAATTTTGCAAGTACGGCATTGACCAAGCTGAAAGCATTAGATTTTACTGTCGTGGCCAACTGCTGCACAGAATTTGCAGTTTGATAGTCTGAAAAAACTGGCAATGAAAAAACAGAAGTAAATACCAGGTCTACGTGAATGCGCTGCAAAATTACGGGTATGGGTTTCGACTTTCGAATGTGCCAAAGGTGATTTATTTACATGTTTTCTCAATCTGCGACTCTCTATCTAAAAAAGTTCGCCCCCAAGAATCGTTTCTTCTCCCTCTTTGCAAGACCCTGCCCACTGAACACAGCAATACACCTGCACCAATAATCACATGACCCTGAGTAGATGTTAGATTCGTCCAGCGACGTCATGCAGAAAAGGCAATGCATCATCAACATTGGTCAAGCTTCGATTTCGCGGGGATCACAATCAGAGCGAGCAAATGCAACAAATTTTGACTATCCACTGCTGAAATTGGTATCAAACCAATTTTGCGAAATATTTCCCAGCAAAGATGTTTCTACAAGCATTATCAGGTATCATCCGCATTTTTTAAATTATTTGCTCTTCAGAATTAACACACCAATCTGATTGCTCTCACGAGATGATGAAAATTGCATGTTTTGTGGTGTATATTGGGGTACATGCCAATCGTCCCACAAATGCCACATGATATGTTGGCATTCCAAGCTTAAAACGTGATCGTACTTACTCTATACTGTCCAGACCCAGTTGCGTACTGCAAAGGTTCGGGTGAAGAATAAGATTTAGGGGCGTTAGGCCAGCAAAGCAGGCGAGCCATACAAAGAAGAGGCAACGGCTACCAAAGCAGTACAAGCGGTTTTGAAGAAAACCATTAGGAAACATTCTTACGTTTGTTGAGCAGTGTTAAAACTGCCACATTCACGCCTAAAAACAACGATTACCTCCGTGCCGATCTCAGTTCCCTGCAGGAAGAAGGTGTTTAGTTATAACCTTGCGTGCAAAACGAGACAAATGACGAACCACGGAAAAAACACCTGCTAAACTGCTGCTCAACGACATGATTTTTCACAAAAGAAAATTTATCACTTCCAACAGATTTGAACTTAAACAACAAACACTCAAGATACGCGTTCACTGTCGACTTAACGTAAATCTTTAATTGCTCTAGTCTAGAAACATGTTCAAATTTCAGTCTATTTACTATATTTTGATTTATCATTACGTTTTCTTATATGTCTCACAAAATGAATCGTTGACGTTTCGCATCGATTAGCAAGATGAAAAACGCGGGTTTCTGTTATAGCAAAGTACGCTGCATCACGGAGTGCGTTGCTCGTGTCGTTTAGACTGCATGCAAACAGCAAGTAGAGGAAACGAAAGTTTTTACCATCAAGTTGCCGACGTCATTCCTGGTCAGGGTGCCGTTGATTGGCGTGCATTCGTCAGCGTGCCCGTAACAGAAACAGTTCCCGCGAACAACCAGTTCGTACAAAGCATAATAATATTTGTTTTTAATGTCCGCGCGGCTGTCCAGCAGATCGTCGCCGAGTGTGTGCAGCTCAGTGAAGTTTATTCTGGAAACGGAGAGGTCGCAAGGTTTTCGAGCAAGGAAACGTCTGGAAGTTCTTCACTGCGATCGACCTATGTCTCATGCAATACGTTGGGTGCACATGGATTAAAGCGATTTTATTGTCAAGAAACGCGGCGTAAGTGCGCGCAAAACAATCCCGGAGAATTGAACTTTCTAAAAAGTCTGATAAAAACACAAAAACTATATATTGTATTTGGTCAAAACGTTTGACCGGCAGTCGAATACAGTCAATGACGATGTTAACGTATGATGGAAAAGCACTTAAAATAGCTGCGCATGTCTGTCAGCAAAATCAAGTTTGTTTTAAATGTTTTTGGCTTTTGGAGACATACAATTTTTTCAGGAGAGCGGGTCCTGAACCTTTTACGTCCCGAACCAAAAAAATCTCTTTCAAAACTGCACCTACCAGCAGTGAAATCGAATTACACATAAAACTCGTTTTGTCAAATACCCTAATACGGCCGCAGTAACTGGTTCGTAAAACTTACAAACTAAATAGGCAGGAAACTTACTTAATTTTGTTAAGGCCAATCAAACTTCCAATACTTTCAGCCCATTTTGCCGCCCAATTTCCTCGACCGTTTGGTGATTTAGCAAACAGAGAGAAGCCATCCTATACAGCAAGGGTTGCAAGCACTCTAGGTTTGAATACCCTGTTCTGGTGGAACCAGTTCTTAATGTCCATCCCGACCTCAGGGACTCATAAAAAGATAAATTAAACCCACCCCAGTCGCTAGTCCAGGCCTTTTGCTAGTGTATCTACGCCGAGTGGGGAGCTCAACGCGTATTAAAGCTAATTAACCTCACAACAGTCTGATGAAACGGGGTCATAGCTTCAATTTCAGGAGCTAACCCCGTCAGAAACCAGTGGTAACAATTTGAACCAGGGAATACGAACCTGGCAACGTGCGTCAGTTTACCATTAAAACACTGGATAAGGGAAGTCCACGTATTTCTTTGGCCTGTAACTGTATACAAAATCCTAATACTGATTTCGATCAAATTCTATTCAAACCAGCAAGACTGCGGTGTGTTTAATGCCTCCTAAGCCTAAATAGCTTTAAAAAAAAACGAATTTAATTGTCTTCTTTCGTGCAGCAACATCATGGGATAAAAACTCAATAATGTTAGAATCCTGTTGATACGAATATTTGATAAGAAGCAGCGAATTCATTACCGTTAGAAAAACCTTCGAAATTGAAAATTTAACACATAGGCAACCGAACGAAATTTAAATTGCAACCAGTTACTGTTTGTACCTAAATCAGATCCACTGTCCTTGACATGCACGTTGTCAAGGTTTTCAAAATGTTTCGTAGCAGAATCTAACAAACTTTCACAATCCGCCACAACTAACTACTCCACGAGAACTCTCTGTCAATTGTTTAACTTTGTTTGCAATCGGTTAAAGAAACTTTTCACGTACATGTTCTTTTAATGAAAAGGAATGTTTTAACTTTGGGAAAAAGTAATCTTAATTGTAGCCACAAACTTATGGGACTGACCTCAAATTCGTAATCTTCAACAAGTTTTGTATTCTTGGCGCATAAGGATCCTGTATGTCTATAAAAGGCGCCAACACCCTGTAGATCACTTCACCACCTTCGGAAGGTTCAATCTGTGAATATCTCGTGTCGCAGATGACGTCATCTATTTCCCGTGGTGGCCACTGCGATAATACAAGAACTGCATCAGTCACTGCCCGGGAAAGGGCGCCAGAAAGCCTCAACAGCTTGCCAAATGTCCAATGCAACGATGCAGTCTACTGCGTTGATTTCTCACCTGTGGCACGCCTGGAAAAGATCTGTCGCAATCGTATGCAAAGTATCGATAAGTTGCCCAGGTCTCTCCGAAATCCATCGATCTTTCTATGACCATGGCGGCTGGGCGGAAAGTTTTGAAGGTCATGATCATGTGGGTAAATTGGAATTCAGCCTCTAAATCAAATCTAACGGAAACCTTCAAAGAAGTATAAAATAAGTTCAAATATTTGAAACGCAATGTCAAATATTTTCAACAAGTATTGCCAACATTTTTTTCTCTCGAATCGCAATTTCATCCACCTATGTTATCCAGTATAAACAACAGCACTTTTTCAGGAGCACATTTAGATTAGCCTGTGCACAACCAAAGCGGATCGTGCTATTCACGGCAAGTTTCATAGAGCAACGTCTTTGCCTGCTGTTTTCCATTTTCCGATTGCCACCACGTTTTCAACCTGTTGTTAAACGTTGTGATGACATTTTGAATTTCGTGAGATCGTCGAGGATCAGAAGCATCGCAGGTGAAGCACTTCTGTACATCCTTGAGATGACTGCAACAAACCGCATGTATTCAGTTATTCGCGAGTTAACGACGTTGTTTCCGTATCAAGCAGCGTTTAAACTTCGCTGTGGATATGAAAACCAAACATTTGCTTTTCTAATCCTTAGACCACGACACTGCATCGAATGAATGCTAGTAGGGTATAACTTCAGCGTCGCTAGCTAGTAACTCTGCTTGCTTGAAGCAGCAGACAGTGGCAACGCCACAGAAGCACACTTGGGCAACTACTTATCTAATTAGACGAATTAGAGCGAAATGCCGGTAATTCTAATCAAATTTGTGAAAGGTTTTGTACTCTAATTTTACTTCTGATTTCCAGTTTTACCGAAAATGTTACTTTGTCCAACATCGTTTTTCAGGGTCTGATACAAGAATGCATATCGCGCTAGGAAGGGGATCGAAAAGATGTACAGTAAGTGGCATGTTACATTAAATCACTTAAAACAGCCATACAGTAATACATTGGCGTAGCCAGCCCAAAAATTTGGGGAGGTCCAAACAATTTTGGGGGGGAAAAATGTTTGATTTTAGGCAAATAACACTATTTTGTTTAGAAAAACGCCGCTCAAAGCACAAAATGACTATCTTTTCTAAAAATTTGGGGGGCCATGGCCCCTTTGGCCCCCCCTGGCAACACCTATGCAGTCATAGTAGGCACTGCAACGAACAGTAGTTTGTGCGTACTACCACCGTATGATAGGGACACCGCCCCTGTCTGAACGAGTTTCAACCACCCACGCGAATTGTATGGTGGGAAACGCGTCAACCTTGACGTACTAATATTTGCCATTCTCATAATTTGCGTATCAATATTCATTTGATTTAAACTTGCGTTGGACTTTATTTGCTATACTTCTAGTTAGTACTTTAGTTTACCTTCTATTTTTCGCGAATTCGATAATTCTTATTTTATCTAATTTCGGAAGACTCAGTAACTCTAATTTTGTTTCCGATCTAATTTGGAAAAGCTAAGAACTTCTAGCTGTCCAACTCTTGGTCAGAGGGACATGGGGAAGGTGGCAATATATTTGCTTCACTGTGTAACATTTGGTCGGCCCTGAAACCACACATCACACAATAAAATAGTTCTTACTTTGATACGAAACATCTCTACAACAAAACTACAACCATACAAAAATTAGTAGTAGTATTTGCAAGAGAGTTGGAACAGAAATACTACAACTTTTCCTGCTATATTTTAACCTTTGGTGTTTCTTTCAAATTTTTTAGACCTGCCAGGAACAAAACTATACACCACAGCACCAACATTTTTCTTCGAATTGTTTTTGGCTGTACCAAGAACGCAGGCCATTTTTCCCAGGCGAAAATTTCTAAGTAACATCAAGCAGGTTACTGACGACCACAGGCGATCGGGAGAGAATTCGGACTTACCTAACAATACAGAACGGCGTTTCACCGCGTTGACCGCAAGTAGAGGACGCATGCAGCATGTGGCCCCTGCCGACCAGCAGGTCACCTGTGCTTGGAAAGCAGCTGCCCCCTGCGCATTCCCCCTGGCCGTAAGCAACTGCTGCGCCTGTGGAGAAAAGCATCATAAACAGTTTGACTTGCGAAATCTAAAAAGTGCCACGCGCACGTTTGTTTCAGCCTTTCAAGAACAAGCATAGAAAACTAGCAGCATCCTACCAATTTTCTACTTCAAGCCAGTGATGCGTTGCTACAGCAGTCTTAGTACCGGTTTTGCTGCACCGAAAAATGTACAAGCGTCTGACACAATTTAGGTACAGCCTGCTAGTCGCGCTTGTCAGGCCGCCCGATCAACTGACATCAAGCCAGACGTTTCTGATACGTACCTGCCGAAAGCAGCACTGCAGCCAACAGCAACCTCATTGTCGGCCTTTGATATCTGCAAAAGTCGCACAGCTGCGTTTATAAAAGTCAGCAGTGACTACAGTCGCTTATTAAACCTGCCTAGATCAGGTTACTCACATTCTCGCGAAGTTGTTCGATGCGTCCTCAATTCGTCTTGCACTACTTCGCGTTGTCGCACTACGATCGTCGCAGCTAGTTTGACGAAAGCGTTTCGCTGCGCGCCGGGCGTCGCTGTCTGAGCTGCCTTTTTTCTTCTTTCGTTTGTTTCGTGTTTCTTGTCGCTTTCCAGCAAGACGCTTTTTTCTTTTCGCCGCGACCCGACTTCCGGAGTGTCTGGTCGCGGCAAAGGCGAACTTCGGGACGGGGGATGGCGCCGACGGCGACGAACGACAAAGCGAAGGGTGGCGACACTCGAATTTCCTTTGTTCGAGCAATAAAGGTGAAAGTGCCAAATAAATCGCACAAGCAAAGGTAAAAAATAGTTGAGCAAATGTTAGGTTAACTTTCAGAAAAAGAAACATCACGTTCCTGTACTGTTTACTGGTATATCAAAATGAATGTTTTGTTTTTGGCGTTGCTGACCAAAAAGATTATCCCCACTACTCGCTCCACAGGAATTGCCATGTAAGTGTCAGCCAAGTAAGCGAGGGTCAATTTTACGTTACCCGTATACCAAATATACCACTCTGTAGGCCAGGGGTGGGTAACCTGCGGGCCTGTGTGATCATTTGATATGACCTGCATCAGAATTTTCGTTACCAATTTAGAGTACAAAATCGAGTCAAAACGAAGCTCCATGACAAGCAGATATTTAGATAGGATGTCAAGAGAATCCCCTGACCCTTATGGTTAGACAAAGGTTGAATTTTTTGATTAAATCAATTGTTTTTGAGGCCCGCCAGCGATAATCCACAATTTATGCGGCCTGCGTTAGCGAATAGGTTCCCCAGCCTTGCTGTAGGCCAGGCCTGCCCAACCTTTTTACTGTAGCGGGCCGCTTTCACATAAGGAAATTTATTGCGGGCCACAAAAATTTGCGACGTAACAATAAGCTATTGTGACGTAACAAATCCTTTAATTTTGATAAGGTTTATATCATATCATATAAATTATATGATAACACGAGGTGATAATGAGTCCTATAGTTGCACGCAGTGTTGCCAGCTTGCATGGATGTAAACCAAATCTGAAAAATTAACATATTTTCGAAGCGTTTCTTATACAAGTTTTTGGGTGGTAGGTCCATAACAGAAACAACAGGTATAATTTTGATGTGTTTTGATGGTAAATATTACTTGAGCCTACAAAAAAATGCTAAAAATTTAAAGTCTGCTTACGAACTTATTACATCGCGGGCCGCTTGTTGGGCAGCCTTGCTGTAGGCAGTGATTGATTAACAGGAGCCAACTTTCGCGGAAAAGTTTTTTCGAATTCACACAAGTCGTTCAGGCACACAGTTCCAATCTGATATGAAAACACGCTGAGCAGTGTCTGCTGTGAACTCCAAATTAATCAAATTCATTGTCTTTGTGGCTCAAGTGCGTACTCTTTACAATGGAGGTAAGCAAGGAATCCATCGGCTAATTTTTTAATTCCTTGCTTACCTCCATTGTGAAGAGTACGTACTTGAATATGTATACGTGCAAATTTGAATTATCGCAAACAGATTGAAGCAGAGCAGAGTCGACTGATTCCTCGCAAGCATATAGAAAACCTAGAGCTTCAACTGTCTTTATGGCTCGTACACAACAAAAATCCAAGCCGATAGTTAAGTGTCAGGAACGCGATCAACTAGGTCGCAAATGCAATTAGAATTTGAAAAAATCCATATTTTGCAAAGGTGTACTTTAACGAAGTAACCACACAACTCCCACACTTACTTGTTGTGCAAGTATATGCCATTGAATAATCTTACGAAGTAGGCACCCCTACCATCACACCACGCGATCTCACAATTCCAATGGTAATTTTTCATGCAGACAGCTTAATGCTTCTCATTTCATCGCTAGCACTTGACAGTTAAAATGAGCAAATATTCTTGTTTTCTTTTTAAATCAAATATTTAAAACAATTTTCTTACATAGGTTAGTTCGTGCACAGTTTCAAAAACTGTAACGTTCAACTCAAAAAGCGTCAGTGTAATTCATAATGGTAACGTACAGTAAACTTTTCTAAAATGTAGTGATTTGATTTCAGTTTAAATTTTTGCTTTAACTATTTTATATACTTTTCAATGAACAAATATCCCAGTGAAGTTACACTTCTCATAAGACTTTCATTAAAAGCTGCTATCCAAAAATCTTCAATAATGAACAATGCATTCGTGGACGTTTTCAAAAACTTCTGATTTTCTTGTCGCAAAGCCCATAAGGAGGGTTTTCCGAGTTATTATGAAATGACCAAAGTTGGGAATCGAACCATCAACCTTTTCTGCTGTACTGTAATCCTTTTGCGCTATGTAAAATTTTGCTACGTTTAAAATAATCAAAGTCAAAATTTTTTCACAAAAGCATTTTGCTAAATTATTTCAAAAGTTTTCTTTACCGAAAATTTTTTCATTAAAAAAATATTACATCAATTGACAAATTATTTCAAACTGAAAAAATATTTTTCTCAAAAGAAACGTTTCAAGAAAAATTTCTTGAAGAATCTTTTTCTTCGCTGAGCCCAACTCCAACGAAGTGTTTCCCATTGAAGTTTGCGAATGAAACATAATGTTAATAAATGAATAATAATAATTTATTTCAGACACATGGTCCATATCATTGGCTCAATCAAACAACGCAGGTGCACAAGAAATGGTTAGCCATAACTAGGGCCATTTTTGTGACCTAAAAAATTGATTATATGACTTTATTTTTCAGAAAATAAAACCTTATATGACCAAAAAATTACTGAGCTAGAATATAAACTGCTGTACGAAGAAGCATAACCAGCGAAAATAGGCATAAGAGATGGTAGCCCCGTGGTTTGTTGAAGCCCCACTAAAATAAACAACTTAAAACATAAGCAAAACATATAGCATGTTTTGAAGCAAATTGAAGGCATGAACATTAGTTTATTTCTTTGGGTCAGCAATAACATGCAATTTTAGGCAGTGCATTATATTTCATCCAAAATAACTTGGTTCACCTACGTCTTTGCTAACATTCGCAAGGTGCCCAAGTGGGTTCTATTTGCAGATTCCAGCTTAGACCTAACGATTTACTAGTTTTGCTAGTTTTACCTGATATTTTGAGATTGTTTTAATGGTGTCCTTATTGAATTCTGGTTGAAAATATACAAAATATGACTTTATGACCTAACATGGAAAATGTGACTTTTTATGACTTTGTAACGTTTGCTATAGACTTCGTAGAAGTGCGATTTTTGTTTTAAAATTCGTTTCATAGCTTCCTGAAGCACAGAAAAAATATAACTTTTATGATTTCAAATGGCCCTAGCCATAAAACATTACAGAATAGGTGTTTGCACACGACCACTCTGATAGGAGCAAAAACATTTTAACAGCACCCCAACTGTAGCGTCATACACCCATCATAATACAGGGATCCAGTAGTGTGAGAGAAATGAAGGCATTCTAACATCAAAACTTTGAGGTAAACAGCTAACCGATAAAAAGACGAAAGTAAAAGATAAGTCAAATGGAGGTGCACATTGGCGCACAGAGACATGCAAACTGTTCCGATCAAGGTTTCAAATGCTTTGCAACGCATTTATCATGAAATCGACAGCCAAACAATTTTCCTTAATTTTGAAGCAGCCAATATTAATATCCCTGAATTGTAAAAACAGCGCACGGAACGTTTTTTTGGTTATGCAAAAACAATACTGATGAGACGCGTACGCTGGTGCAACGCATCAACAACTACATGGGCGCAATTTTGGTGTAAAATGTGGGGGGACAGCTTGGTGTGAAACCAATATAGTCATCGGGTTGATGCAAAAGTGACGTTTTATCTATACAGATTCCCAATCTTATTTCCAGAGGTGTTTTGAGAGCAACAGTAATCACGCTTTGTCCTTTCAGATGATTTACATATTAATATACTTAAATTTGTTGCTGGACATGGTGCTGTAGTTCAGCCTGTTTCCATGAATATCGTATTTGGATACAAACAAGCACAGCAATATAGTAGAAAACATCAATTGTGTTTTATCAGAGCTGTCAATTGGAGTGCACAATTTGGTGAATCGCATTGGTCGCACGTGCATATCACTCTTACAGTAGAACACTTCAACTTTCATGCATCTTATAAGTGTGGGTTACAGCGCGATTTGATGTCTTGTTCAAGCCGCCTAACGTTACAAAGACGATAAACATTTTTCTTGCACATTTCCGTTTTTTGAAAAAGCTACAAAACTTTTTAATGCTACTGGGCATCATGCATGCAGCCCCACCCCTAGCAAAATCCTCATTGATATCCTCTTACCAGCACCAAAAACATTTGGCCTAAAATTAGCTTAGCCTACTTCACAAACTGATATCAATCTATATTTACTGTTGGTGTGTGGAGGACGCATCCTTTCAATCTCCCCTTGTTGGCCCCTGCATACATACCCACACAGAGTTGTAAAAGGGCCTCATTTTGAAGCCCCAACCCGGCCGGAGCCCGAACCCGGCTCGAGCCCGACATTTATTTTTGAAGCCCGGTTTAGGCCTGAAAGCCAAATTTACCGACGGAGTTAAGATATGCGCAACTGCGGAGTAACAAAAAAACGTTGTGTTCGGGTATAGCTGCAGGTACACGGTTTATCACACCCAAAACAACAACCACCTTGACCAAAACATTGGCATAATCTGGCACAAATGTAGCATGTTAGTAAACGATAATACTGCGGAATATAATGTTTCTCAAGAAAAAAAAGAAACCATCACGAAACTATCCATGATGGCGCTATAGGCATGACAAGCTGGCTTGTAGGCTTCTTGAAACAAGCCAAGAATCGCGTGAGTGATTGATCTCTCGGAAGCAAAGTCATCGCGTGCTAATTTCTTCATCGCTGTCGCCTTCTCAAAAAGAGTGTGAGATTAATCCGAGCAGAGAAGAAAAGAACGCAGCTGTATTTGCAAACAGAATTAGCTGAAAAAAATCACAATCACTTCACTCACAGAAGTTACCGCGGTGAGTACTACAAACGTAGTCACGAAAGAAAAATTCGTTGCTACTAATGCTATAAAAAAGTTTTGAATGCCGGCCCGAAATATTTTAACAAACTTAAGCCCGAGCCCGGCCCAATCCGAAAAGCCCGGACTTACAACTCTGCACCATGTCAAAAGTTTCATTCTAGGAGTTCTACTATACTTGCATAACGACACGAAAATATATTTGAGATTAAATCAAAATACACAACGGTGAATTGGCAAAAAAGCACCAAGTTTCACCTTCAACACGAAAAGAATGTCCAACAAAACTAGGTGTGATGCACTTGTAAAGAAAATGTTTCGCACTTGGATGAAAACGTTGCTGCATTGTGGGTTTGGTTAAACTCAAGTAGATCAGATGACTTACGAACCAATGCACTAGGCACAAGCAAAAAGTTTGAGTCATGTGAAAAATATCTTTTTTATTTGTTGGTCACCATTGTCGCGACATTACAATAAGTGAGGTTAAATGTATATTTTATCCTTGTTTCCGAGTCAAGTCCCTACATTTTGAGGTATAGGTCAATATACAGCCAGGTCAGGGGCGGAGCTAGGGGGGTGCCAGGGGGGGCCACTGCCGCCCCAAAATTTTGCCTGGCCCCCCAGTGCCCCCCCCAAAATTTTTCAGGTCTCTTTATGAAAGTCCTACACAGACCATTGACAGCTCCCCTTGTTGCAAAACTGGCCCCTCCAGTGGCCCCCCATATGAAAATGTCTGGCTCCGCCACTGAGCCAGGTAAATACTGTAGGCAACTTCTCCAACGTTTTGTTGAAATCCTGTTCACTAATCGTTGAACACGGTCTTTTTTAAAACTGCCCATCCCAACACTAAGTCTCCACAATAGTGCTGCATTGTCTTCGGCAAAAGCTTCGCAGAGATTTACCTGAAAATCTAACTTTCTGACATATACACTAGCATCATTAAATTATACGCTGCCTGTTTCTGAATATGTGACAACCAACGTTAAAGCATAGCCCGTTAAATTTCTGCACGAAACAAATAATGGCTGTACTGCGATCTCTCACATGTGCAGCTGTAATACTCTCACTGTTACAAGAAAATAACCTTTCTAACAGTATACCACGCAGGGTAAAATGTCGGACAAAAGCAGTTAACCATCTTTCACGGTCAAAAATTTTTATCGAAGCTAAAATTTATAAACTAACAGAATCAGTGATACCACACCAAGCTCTGTTTCAACATGAACTTGGCTATGTGCGACCTACCATCTCACATGAAAGCTCTTCACACAAAACGTGACAAACATCACTTTTATTTTTGAAACCTCTCCAAATGCAAAACCTAAAGAGAAAAAAGTGGGGGAGCATGGTATATTATGTCCCCCCGCCTGAAAAAGTGGGAAGACACGTTCCCCGTGTCCCCCACCAAATTGCGCCCATGAACAGCTATATCAGTTGGTCACCGTCATATTGGAGCGTTAAATAATTGAGTTAAATAATGTGTTACATGATTTTTTACTGCAGTTTGCATCTAATAAAATATCGCTAAGTATAGTGGATACACGTCGTATAGGTAGAACGTGGAATGCTAGGCCACAAGCATTAGGTAAAAACATCATGTCTTTGAAATAACGTTTGTAGCATACATTGTACAGCTATGCAGGGATCTTAACTTGTATCAGCATCATGACTGTTCCGAGAAGTAAATAGGCTATATGTGTCAGTTCTATGGCACTGGACAACTCTGATTCGAGCAAAAGAAGGATTGTTTCCCATTTCCCAGGACTTGATAGGTTAGGTTTAGGTAAGTTAGAGCTTATGATGCCTAAAGTCAGGCTTGCTGTATTTTTTGCGAGCAAACCAGGACGATATAGAGATTGGGTTTGGAGGGAAAACTTAAAGCTCCCAGTGGGTTCTGAGGTTGAACCTCAGCCACTTTTGGATTCACTGCATAAGGACTTATAGTGAGCTTTTGTGAGAACTCAAGAAAAGAGTTGTTGAAAAGAAAATCTAAAGCAAAGCTGTTAAACAATTTATTTATTGATCAACTTCCTTACCTATGGTATGAACCAAAAAGATGCGATAAAAAGCAAACATGCAAGTTATAAATTTACAGCATAGTTTGTTTGCGAATTTCAATAGGGAAAACTTTGTTTGTGGATTTGAACTCAGTAACGAAAAAACTTCGTCATGTAATATTTTCCATTTTGATAATGTTGTATAACTGTAGATGCGTGGTGCAACATGAAATCGATTTCATATTAAAAATTTGCTGGTGGATTCAAACCTTTCAGCTGTGTTGAGGCTAGTTACTAGAAGATAGATTGATGCAAGTTTGAATCATGGCAAAAACATGAAAGCAGCGCCCAATCGGCTGATTCCTCGAAAGCTTGCAGCAAACGTAAAGCTTTTAATGGAAATGTTCTCTTGATATTTTTTTATTGTTTTTCTGTTTCAAAGAATTGTCAATTGAAATAATTTGTTCAAAAAATAAAACATATTTGTGAAAAACCTTTGCAATAAATGAAAAAAATGAAAATTTGTATGTACAGAAAAATATTTATTTGACGCAAACGAGCCGCCGTACCGGTGTGGTGAGAGAATCTTCGAATTTAGGCGACCACCACTTCTTCAACCAGAGGAACGCTCCACCAGCTGTAGCGTAGTTGTGGTGTTTATCATAGCACCTTCTGAGTCATTCTCGATGTTGCTTCCAGCAGCGGTGATTATCACGTGACATCCGTGTCTGATCATCCATAACAGTAACCCCCAATATTCGGTAGGGAAAATAGCAGACTTTGCTAGCTTATTGTTAAGATTGGTAATACTTAAATAGAGAAATACCCGCTGCGAGGGTTTAACCATGCGACAAGATTGCCCCAAATTTTGGCGAGGCACGTTCTGGTGGTTGCATGAAGAGAAAACGCCTCTCCGCAGGCAGTGGCGTAGCCAGACCAAAATTTTGGGGAGGCCNAATTATTTGATTTTAAGCTAGCAGCAGAGTTTTGTTTGGGGTATCGCCTCTCAAAACACAAAATGACTAGANATTCTAAAAATTTGTGGAGTTCATGGCCCCCTGGGCTCCCCTGGCTAAGCCTATGCTCTGAGGCAGGCCATTGACCAAATGGTGTGATTGCATCTCCGGCCTGCCTTGGTCGCACCTCGGTGTGAGGCCTGTAGAACAATAAGAGCAGTTGTTGTTGACCAGCGGTTCCTAAAACATTCTCCAAGGGACCGGGAAACCTTCCAAGTTGAAGGATAATGCTACATCGCATATTTGTATATTATTTGTGTTATGTCGTATCATGGCTAGACATTGTATTTCATACAATATTTTGGCGATAATCGATACAGTGTATCAGCTCTTTTATTTCAGGGTGGTCCAACTACAGGCCCGCGGACCACATGTTGCCGGCGGATAGAATTTTTAAGATTCGCCAGCTTTCCAGCTTTCTCAGTATTGTTTCTTGTGTTCATGTCACAGAGTAGGTGATTTTTTTTAGAACAAGCATAACATCTTTTAATACAGCGTGTTCCAACTGGGTTTGACCTGCGGGCCATTTAACAAAAACTTGAAAACGTGCGGCCACTTCTAACAAAATGATGTGTAAAACAACAGATTCACAAGGTTAAAAATTGAAAAGGGAAGATAAGTGGGTGCGTCATTGACATTATTACACAACAGAAAATAGCAATTTATTACAAATATATCAATAGGATGCCTGTGGTCGAGGCTTCTCAAACACTATCGTTCCTATATCAAACCCAATATGTTAGTGGGTAGCAAGTCGGAGACTATTGTCCAGTGTTTCGTGTGCAATTCGAATTCTGTTTTAGATTTGACTTGCTTCCTGGCAGAAACTGTGCTCAAACATCGAGTGCATTTTTAACGCGAAATCTTTCATGTTGGGAAACTTATCTTTGCTGACAAATTTTAAGAATATGTCTACAGTCTAGCTCAGGGGCCGCCAATCTTTCCCTGGTCGCGGGCTAAAACAAGCTCTGCAAGGTATTGCGGGCCGTACTAATTTTTCACCAACAATTCCGTTCCCTTCGCTGTTTATGATGTTGATAAAATTTGGCAATATTTTAATCAGATTAACTCCTAATTTTCACAGTTCATAACGAAGGCCGAACATACGACATATAGTGCATTTATACCACAGTGCGCGACTTCGCATAAGTAGTTCCTCATAAGTATGCAATACAAGAAATGCAAGGAGGGCAGATTCATAAATTATATCACTAGGCGGGTCATACAATTACTACAATTTATAAAAGGGCTGCGGGACGGATGATTTTGGTTGGCGGGCCGGAATCGGCCCGCGGCACATAGGTTGCCGACCGCTGGTCTACCTAGTCGAAAGCCGTTGATGTTTTACATTTTTATTAAAAGATGTTATGCTTGTTCTAATCAAAATTACCTGCTGTAACATAAACACAACAAACAATACTGAGAAAGCTCGCGAGCCTTAAAAATTTAATCCTCGGGCCGCATGTGACCCGCAGGTCAGTATTGGACCACGCTGAGCTAGACTATAGAGATATTCTGGAAATTACAACGATTTAATCAACCAGCNGCACAAAATATTTTCAGTCTAATTAAGTCTGTTGTTTCATTGTTAGTGCCAATTTGGTTTACGCAGACTAATCGTTTGTTAGTCAAACCAAATGTGGTATTTGTTTTTGTTTCATGAGTGTTAAGAAGTGTTTTTCCATGCAGTTAAGTATATCTTTTGCTTAAAATTATCCGATACAGCAGCATTACGAGTAATAGTTCCGTTTGCTTTTTCATAGCATTGTGAAGCTGGATTTTCTGCTTCATTGGACATCAAATAAAAGTTTCGATAAAAATGGAAAGTACAATCAGGAATTGCCACACTTACTTGTGAATTGCAGTAGCAGGTAGCTCATTAATAGCAGGGAAATTGCTTTGAATTAAATGTACTTTCGTCTGTAAATTCTTTCTATGAAGATTTTTGTGCATAGGAAAGATAAATGTTTTCAGTTTAAGATTAGACGTTGTGTTCTCTAACCATGCACTTAGTACAAGAAATATGCATGTTGCTGCATTTCTGGCTAAGACAGACAGACAGACAATGCTTGTTTGTTTTACATGGCCAACGAAAAGACCCGGAGGTCATCAAAGTCAGCTGACTAATCGATGGCTAAATCATAATAACAACACTGAAAATGCCGAAGAGTTCTCAATTGTTTTGGAGGCAGTGATAAGGGGTCCGCCACCTTGACAAAAAAGGTTGAGAACCACTGCGTTAGAGATTTATGAAAACCGTAGGATGTTTCAAGATCTCTTGTGACTACTGCCCCGCAATCCTCCCAACAGAAAATGCGTGTTTGAAGATGAAAGAATGATCTTAGTTTTTTTTCTGATTGGTACTCAGTCATTCAGCTCTCGTTTCATTGACTTCAGTCCCACGGACGCAGCGAAGACGAATGAAAATGCTGTCAACCATGTTGCAGGTTTTTTCTGTACATTTACGCAACGATATTACTGTCTCTTCACACCTGAAAACCCAGCTGCTCACGCTCATAACATGACAGTATGTTACTTTGTAGGGGTATTGCGTTTTTGCATGTCCAGAAGAAGTACGTAGTAGGCCATGTAGCTTATACCAGGGGTTAGCAACCTTTCTTTGACCACGTAGCCCTTCAGCATTTCGACAGAGGAGCATGTACCCCTAAAATTTTAATGATAAAATATTTTATCATGACTAATCATAAGTGTATTTAAGAACAAGCATATAATGAGTTTTGAAAATAATCTTCACTGATATATGCATAAATATTTAGAAATAAATAATAAATAAATATAATTTTTCCTTCTATTGTTAACCTTAGATGTACCTTTCAGGTAGGCAAATGTACCCCAGGTCAGTGCCGGATTAAGATAGCGCGGGGCCTGTAGCATAACAACAGCGCGGGGCCCGAAGTTCAAAATACAATTAATTGAACAAGTGAACAACTATTAAATCATAAATGCTGCGGGCATGCATGTGACTACCATAATAATCAAGCATACTTAATTTCGTTAGTGCGAAAAGCCTGGTCCTAAATAGCAATTGGTGGACATTATGGGATACATATCTTTTTAGCAAAAACGTATATACGTATCTTTTTACCAAGAAGGAATACACTACTGTACAGCTCACAAGTGCAGCATGGAAACAGTAATTAATGCTTCCAGTCTCATCAACAAATGTGATCATTGCTATGTACAGTAGACAGCGTAGTCTAAGTACAGCCTACTGCTTAAGATTGCATTTACTGGATTTTACCATAGCCCATTTGTTTATGATAGTGCTAGTGTCTATTTCACATAGACGTTCATGCTCTAAACCAGTGGTTCTTAACCTTTTTTCCACCACGCCTCCCTTAAGTAATTACCTTTTGTTTCAAGCCCCCTGACTTACATAAGTTTCAAAAAGTAAATGTATTTCAAGCAAATAAATTAGCTCTTCTGGCGATTATTAAATGCATTTATTGGCAAATTGATTGATCCAACTTTGCATTTTGCAAAGCGCGTAAGGACTCGCGCCCCCTGGACATTTATTGACGCCCCCTGGGGAGGCGACCTCCCGGTTAAAAACCGCTGCTCCAAACTGTTTAGAATCAGGCTGTTTAGCTTGTTTTGTCTGATGGTGCTCCTTTGTTCATTCAACCTTCTTAAGGTTAGAAAATCATCGTTCTCCACTGCAGTTGCGTTACCATGAGAGTTAAATATATGCATAAATCATTTCTCACATTTCTCAAAAAAGGCCCCATGAGGACACTTATACCCTATGGCTAGTCAATGCGTGCCAAATTTAGGGCTGTCAATGAATTTTTGAAAAAGCCCTTACAGATTCACCAAACAAACCCAGATTTGAATAAGATAATCCTAGTTAGACAAAAAAGTAGGTGAATCTTTCTACTACCTGGGCATCTGTAAGTCACAAAACGTGCTAGTGTGAATATATACTGCAACTTTACTAATGAACTTTTGTATTTGTCGGAATTATTATATCGTAGTGATTTGGACTTGTTTACAATTCTGACAGTGATTTATTTAAGAATTTACAGTGGCCTAATTAAATTTTTATTCCCAGTGTTCCTCTGTAGCAAACCTTTGAGATCCGGATCCTTATCTTTTTATTTGGGTTTATTTCATTAGTATATCTGTCACTTGAACTCATTGCAACTGGCTAATATGTTTATACGGTGCCACTTGCGTGTTCATCAGTTGTGCTGAAGACTAAGGTGCCTTGATAAAACCAGATAAAAAAGGCGAAGCTGGAAATGTGAACTATAATATTAATCACACCCAATCTTAGGCAGTTAAGTCTTAAAAAAACATGTTTTCAGAAGAACAAAACAGAAAGACAATGCAAATTATAGATTTGGGGTAAAAATAGGTTTGGTGCCACTGGCCAAATAATTTTGAAAGTACCAAAAAGGTAACGCAACTTATTGAACAAGTCAATGTGATGTAGTAATAATTTTTTGAAATGCCATTCATAACAATACAATCAAGATATGGAAATTACTGCTATTTGGCCTCATTGCTTGAGTGATCCCATACTTTCGCAAGTAACTGCAAAATACTTTAGTTTTCAAATTATCGTGGCGCAATGTGAAACCATTCAATTAAAGAGTTTCGCTTAACTGCTTATGGCAAACTTAGCAAAAGGTTTGCACTGAAAAAATTTTACACAGACAAATCAGGGGTGGATATTAGGAGAGGCAAATGAGGTTGTCGGCTCGAGCCCCTTTTGAGAATTTTGCACTTTGTTTTTGCATTGCTTTCTGAAAAAGCTTATTAATCATTTCAGAGCTACTTTTAATAACATTTCAAGCAAGTCGTATGTTGGTCAAAATAAAGCAAAAACCATGTGCAAATGTGCCAAAAGGGACCCATTTCTGGACGTTAGCGTCGGGCACCTAAATTATAATCTCCACCCTTGCTCCTTGCATATAACAAAAAAACAAAAATTTAACACAAAGGGCCGCGGGGCCTGTAGCAATTGCTACTATTGTTAATCCAGCACTGCCCCAGGTTGGGAACCTCTGTCGTATACATACAAATTTTCTCGTGTTGGTTTGTTATTTGCAAGAACAGGAGTTTTGCTTTGTGACTATATCGATTGGTGTGTAATGACGTTAGGGGGCTTTCTATTGTTGTTCAGGTCGTCTGAACTTTAGGAGACTGTGCGGTACGCCTCCTCGTTGCCTTGAATAATACATGTCGAATTTTGCATTACACCCTCATGAATATACGTGTTCGTCCACGTGATGTTACGACAGTTCATGTCTTTCTTGGAAACAACATGCTTGCTTTTGTTTAACAATATGCATCTTCATCCAATATTTTTATCCCCTCACTTCATTTGATGCTTTTTCAAAATCTCCATTTTTCGTTGGTTTATTAACGCTATCTAGATGTGCATTGACTGTAAGCGTTGTGCGCGGGTAAACTCTTTAACTCATGTTGGTTGCAGGGAGGTAACTTGTCCCTAATGAGCAGGCGCGGATGTACCATTAGCCTAAAAAGGCTTAAGCCTAAGGCCCCCGATTTTGAGGGGCCCAAAATTTTGGGGGTAAGGAGAATTTCCAGCATTTTTGTAATGATATTTGTATTTTTGTTTTGTTCAACGCACGATTTTTTACTATGCCGCTAAAAACATATGTCTTTATAACAGGGTCTCCAAACTTTTTTATCCGAGGGCCACATAAACTATTACACAAAAGTGCGTGGGCCGAACATCTTACGTATTGGGATTGTTTCGAGATATGTCACATTCTACCAAATCAAGAAGCTTTTCGTCAATCAATTTTTCATTTTTCACAAAAGTATTCGCGGGCCGGATTTGGCCGGGGACCGCAGTTTGGAGTCCCTGCTATAGAAGAGATTGAAGGGAATAACGATGACCATTATCTTTTTATGGGGTTGAGAATGGTAATGGTAATGGTTTATTGTTTCATATGACTCAGCCAATAAGCAGAAGCACCATAAAAGCCAATTTTTTTTTTGGTTATTGTTACGTATAATGTATTGGTTATTGTAACAATAACACCATAGAATTGGTTATTGTTACGTATAATGTGTGGAACAAAACGCCTGAATCCATTTTTCAGATTACACGAGGCCGGTGAGGTACTTTCGTTCAGCCCGGGTCTATCTCTTGTTGCTTTTTGTGGGTGAGATACGGGGTAAAGGGAAGACTAGCCCACACTGTAGCTACAGCTGCAGATATTCANTGGCCCAAAATGCAATGGCGTATCTATGTGATATGGCGCCAATAGCAAAGTTAAAGTGTGCGCCTTTTCTAACAATTTGTGCAGGCTATCATATGTAGGCATAATATTTTCGAAGCCTTTAAGAAAATAAATGTTTTAAAACGGAAAATGTATGTGTTTATTTTCGCTTTGAAATTTTCAGCAAATACAATCTAAATTATCCATAAGGACCGTACCATACTTATATACTTATTTATTTTTATTATGAAGAATATCAAAACATTCAAATAATAACGATATCATAATTTGTAGGGCTACGTAGTGTTGCCTGACAAAATTGTATATCTTACAAAAAAACAAACAACATATTGCAACTGCAAACGACAATCTCTTTTAAAATGAAACACATTAATTTGGATTGTACAATAAATTCTTTAATGAAAGTCATGTATCACTTATGTTCGAAAAAGACAATTCTATCGAAACATTAATATATTCAGCCTTTTCCGGTTAACTTTCACAAAAAGGCTCCTTTCCCCATCAAATCTAGATCACATAATCTCCCCTTACTTACTTTTAGTCATTGAGGCTCGGAGGTACGCAAGGACCAGTTTCAGTTTACCTGTAGTGCAACCAAGAATTTTGCTCGGGAGGGACCTGTCAATGACGTCGTCAGTCACTGACGTCGTTTTGAGACCGACGTTTCCCTCATTTATTTTCTAACAGTTGAAAATTGATATAAAGCACCAATAAAATTCTTAGGAGGTTTGTTTCGGGGAGGAGGGGCATGCTGCAAAGTCTAACTATTCTGTATGTTGAACATGCTTTAGCTAGAAAGATAAAGTACGACAAAAAAGTATCAGCGATTTTACAGACAAAAACTCCCGTCGGTCGCTGACTGTGTAACAGGCTGTTACTGTAGGTGTCGTAAGAAGTACAGTCCTTGCTCAGAGCCAGCTCTTGAAACGTGCAAACCGTGCAATTGCACAGGTAACTCAGTAAATATGTAATAGGAGCAGGGGCAGATCCAACGAGGAAGAGATTGGGGAGATCGCCCCCCTAAAACCTACGAAAGTAATTTCATTCAACCTGATTTTGTACCAATCTGAAAACAGCATTCAAGATATAAGGCCATGTTTCTGTCCATTGTTTTGTCAAAGCAATGTTGTGAAGTGTAGGCCTACTTCATATCTCTCACAATAGTGAACCCGTAACGAGACTTAACNACCAAATATTACTGAAATCGCCCCCCCCCCATAAGCTTACTGGCTGGACCCACCCCTGAAAAGGAGTGTTGTCAGATAACTTCACCCCTGGCTTTTTCGTAGATTTCATTATGACTGTTTTCGTTCCAGGCATCGAGGGAATTCAGAATAAAGCAATGCGGTTATGAATTCGAACAACTTGTTCAGTCAATGTAGCGAGTGCCAGTCGTCGCAATCCTTCCAGAAAGGCCCCCAATTTAAAATAACCTAGGGCCCCGAAAATGAAAATTCGCCTCTGCTAATGAGTAATGATTGCAACAGCAGATACATTGGTGATACTTGATAAAGTAGCAAGTCAATGGTGCAGAACCTCACAGGTCAGTTTACTTTTGAGTCAATCAGCGCTTTGGGAAAGACGCAAGTATGCCGCTAGTCAAGAATTCCTGCTAGGAACGTTTGCTCTCTCGTTTATATATGAAGCGATCAGGATTTCAGTGTTTCTGTCAGTTGCTGTTTCTTTTGGTTGTGCGCGTTGTTTCATTTGAATCTCATTTCCCGGTTTATCAAGGATGGAGCTTTGGCAAGTTCTGTGAGTTGAAACTTTTGTTTTACATTAGCTGAAGCCGTAAGGCATGCCTAAGAAAATTTTAAACAAATATTAATGTTTTCAGATGTTTCATTTTGACAATCCGGTACGTTATTGCTTCCATTGTTATTTCTGAAGGTGGGCATTGCCTTGTTAATGTATTTCTTGGCGTTTTCTTCGCTCCGNAAGCGACCTGTGTGTTAAAANTATTGCGCAGACGATCCACCTTCTGGTCCGATTTCCGCTTACGANCGTAACAACGCCTCCAATGAAAGCGACGAAGATCGGGTGCTTGCTGTTAGACAAGCAACTGGATCAGTGACTTGCAGCCCGTACTTCCAAGCTTTGTGCGAAGAAAAGGGCCAGAATTGCACGAAGAATTTGTGAGTTAATCACTTTCGAAAGAACTTACAATTGCCTTAACTGAAGCCGTTGTTTCTATTTCCAGAGACGTCTACCAGTGCTTCGTTCCCGATCAGTGTTCTGAGCCTTGTCAGAATGCTGGGCTCTGCTTCAACGGGAGGTGAGTGTTGTGGCATTTTGTTTTCTTCTTTCCCTTCACTTATTGTTCTCTTCATTCTGTAGACATGGACGTCGGAGGGGGGCCAAGGCCCCCCGGATTTTAAAATTATTAGCAAAAAAAGGTTGTTTTTTCAATTTCGAGGGGTAAAAAACAAATTTCACCACTTTTGGCCCCCCCCTGGAAAAAATTTTGGGAAAATCCCCTACTGACCCCCCTGGAAAAAATCCTTCCGACGCCCATGCCTGTAGATGCATTTGTCCGGATAACTTAATTGGTGATTTTTGGCATATTTACGTTCCATTCTCTGGCGTCCACTGCCACAACGGTGGAGTTTATGCGTATCGTTATGTATTTTCATGTTATTTTAATTTCATCGCGTTTTACCCTTTCCAGCCATTGATCACACGATCATTTTTCGGTGTTGCCAGCTTAGCTAAACGTCCATGTCTGCCTGGATTACCAAATGACCAGGGAGCTGTGTTACGTGTATATTGCGCTTTGCTAGAAGCCCCAGTAATTTCCTACCTACTGTCTACAGTTGCGTGGTTCTCAGCTTTCGCTAAATTTAGCAGTGCTGTTTGCTTGCATAGCACTCTTTTCCATGGGTTTTTGCCAGTGCGTGGTATCGCTCCCATATATACGGGAAAGTTTTTTTCCTGGCAATACGCAGTGTGTACACGTAACCAAGCCCGTGGCCCAGGTTAAACATGTTGGAAAAATTACTTGTTTTTGTTAAGGTGGGAATTTTTTTTTAATTTCTGGACACAGCACATTCCCCCCGTAGCTACTGAACTGCATATCACACAGAACTTAAATGCGGAAAATTAAGTTGGCTCGGTGGCCACTTTGAGAAGGCCGCGATGAGCGGAGGGCTATAACTTCTGGAAATAGAGACTAATCCCGGTTTTCAAGCCTCAAGCA
>JGI24159J19872_10001573_pt1 | contig 25533 bp, 20 predicted proteins | sample Ectturendosymbi4_FD_19872 | JGI IMG/M metagenome (IMG submission 19872)
GGCACCGAACAAAATGCAACTTTATAGGCGAATTGACGTTACATACGAAGCGGTTATAAACGAATTAAACTATATAGAACAGCTTTACAAGGGGTTTCAGGGCCAATTCGGATTAAATTAAAAAAGTTAGTTTCGGGGCATACTGTTTATTTTTAGGGCAAAGTGTTATTTTCAGGGCAAATTTTTTCCGCTCCCCCAGTAAAATGCCTTCCCGTACGCTTATGCCTTTGCTTGTAGCTTCAGATTTAAGTTATTCAATTTTTATAAAATGTTTGCCAAACAAAGCAAGACTTTCAACCAAATCTTGTCACTAATGTAAGACAAGGACTCGTTTGCTTTCAGTTTTGAGAAGAACTTTATTTCATCCTTCATCACAAAAACGCGGTTTAGAACGTTTCCTTTCTAGAGCCAAGTTACAGTCGCTTGGAATAGAAGTTCGTGTATCGAATTCATGTTTTTGTAGAATTCTTAAAAAACAGACAGGTGTTAAGGCTTCCACATTTGATGTAATTGAAAGCCTTAACGCGATTCCATCATTGCAGGAGGTCCATCAGCACAAACCACACAAACATATTTTTTCCACTGAAACTCTGTAGAATCAAAAAAGGTTTTTACTTCTCTAGAAGATCTGCACTTGTTGTAGTTTGCAGTTCCTTACAAAATAGGAACTCCTGTTTAATGTCTCCTGAACGAATATATCTCACGAAAACAAGCAACTGAGCACATGAAGTAACATTTGTTGACTCATCCACTTGAAAAGAAAACATTGGAAATGCTTTTATTTCATTTATCACCTGGTCTTTCACATCTTCCGACATTCTAAAATGCGCCTCTGAATAATATTACTGGAAGAGATATTTGTCTCATTTTTGCCTCACTAGCTTCTCCAAGAAGTAGTTTTATTATTTTCAACAAACATGGTTTCACAAACGTTTTTCTAATCGTGTGAGTTTTTTTTGCTTGGCAATTTCAAGTGCGACTTCATGTGATGCCTGTCTTCTTGGTGGAAACTTCCGGCAAGATAAGTCCCTGACGTTTCAGAATCGCTTCATGGCTCGGAAGAGTTGAAACTTTTTGTGGCGTGATTGGGATGCTTTGCCTCTAAACGCCACATCAATTTCGAATATTTCATATACTTCGCACTGACAGCCTTTAAACCACTGCAATACGTTTCTTCATGAATATTGACTGCAACTTCACAACAATATACTGTTGGTAGGCTGTCCTATTCCGGGGGCCGATCCAGTCAGCAAGGTTAGGGGGGGTGATTTCAGTAATATTTGGTACTCATGTCTCACAATGGCTTCGCTACTGTAAGAGAGATGAAGCATAGCCTACTTCACAACTCTGATGTGACAAAGCAATGGACGACAAAATACCTTCATATCACGCGATACTTTTCCAAATTGTACAAAATTATGGTGAATATAGTTATTTTCGTAGATTTAGGGGAAGATCGCCGCAGTTACCCCCCTCTGGATCCACCCCTGTCTTATTCAACAACTGTTTTAAAACTAGAATAAATTCTTTGTGACGTGTTGGAAGGCATTGGCTCTGAATGCTGTATGAACTTGTAGGTTTCACAAACTCAGCATTAGCACCGAGAACAAACTTGCTCAAAACACACTATGACTTCACTGTGTTTTTTTCCAACTATGGAGGTAAAACAAATTTCAAATAGGCCTACTCTTCAAAACACTTGCGTTTCGTGTCCATGGTAACAATAGAAATGAAAGTATCACAATACTATTGCAGGTAAAATATGTTTCTACCTGACTGCTGGCTTCAACTTCACAATAATAAGCTGCTGGTATCAAAGACTACAATTGTTTAAAAAAAACGGCCGAATGCGTCAACTGACATAAGCAATACTGCTTGTGGTTTACTTCACCTCGGATTTCGACAATAGACGTGCAGGATTGTGGATGATACTAGCAGATAGCAGATTTAAAACTAGCAGATTGGACTGCGCAACTGTGGTCTGACGACGGAAAGACATATCTCCTCTTCAGTTTGCGACTTCGCATGTACACAGTGCCTGTCATGTTTTGCAACATATTGTGATATTTGAATTGTTAACTCGGATGTTATAAATTGCATCCCTAGTAAATCACGTTATATGCAACAAACAAGCTGCTCCGAGAAGCAAATTAATTGCGATGGCCGATTTGTGTTAAGATAAAAACGAAAGGTTAAACATTTTCCTACATTGAAATCTTTGCGCACCCTAAAAATTTTCGCGACCTCAGATTGATAAATGCTGCTTTGGTAGAAATATAGGCAAGTCTCGGTTCAAGTTAGCCCGAACACTAACATTTACTGTGATAAGTTCGTGGAAATTTCGCACTTAATGATTTTTCCTGATTGCTTCCGCGTGCCACTGAAAACACTATGGCGGGCCACATGTGGCCCCCGGGCCGCTAATTGCCCACCCCTGGTCTAACTCTAAGTAAAACACACTGAGAGAGGCTAAGTCAAGTAAAATAAGTTTATTTAATGCAAGCTTGTAAAACCTTCTTATGTCATCACGATAAAAATATTAAGTCCGTATGTATACCACAAATCTTTATTGTCCAAATGCATTATGACCTCAGAATCATTGTGATGTAGCATACCGGTACACTGATTGATTGATACATTCATGCGCGCGAAGGAACGTATGACCAAGTCAATCAACGCAATGCGTATATTCCAGGACTTCCCAAACTTTTTTAGCTTGCGACCCACTTTTTCTGAAAATTTCATGCAATTCACTGTCAGTGGGAAGCTTGCTCATGAGATAAGATAAAGTCATATCAAAAGAAAACCGGCTGATTTGCAATGGAAGTTTTTTAAACCATCTTTTTTTTCAAGGAAAAGTTACTGAAATCAAGGGCAAACCTCAAACGACAGGAATGAATTCTGCATGAAAAAAGCTAGTGTCAGAAGTACTTGCAATGACAATTTTTTCGGACAGATGGTCTTTGTTTCCCTGAAAGAGCCTTGTCGTGGGCCGGTCATTTTTTATGATTATTGCAAAAACTATGACCAGCAGCCGTACCCATGAAGGTGATGTTGTGGGGAAGAAGGTAATTCGGCCTCGTTTCAAATAAAACAAAAAGTAAACAAAATATCTGAAATCAAGAAAAATGTTATGCTTGGGAAGTATAATGACCCCTTCACTTTCTGCAGTCATTTTTATGGTACCAGCCTTAATTAAGAGCTGTGGGGAGCTAGCACTCAGTAATTATCAATGCGTATCTGGCAACATCTCGCCTGGCCTGACACCTCACAAATACCGCGCAATCAACAGGACTGCAGCCTTGTATTCTCTACAGAGGTGACTACTGATCCAGGGTCGAGTCCGGCAGGGTTCTGCGTTTTTTTCGGACCATGATCCGGAGGCAAAAATTTGTGAAAAACCGGACCAGGAGCCACTTTTTATTTTCGGCAGTAGCAGGAGTCCGCGTGGTCTTTATAAGTGTCATTGTGTCATTTGTTAAGTAAAAATATTGCTGAATGTCGGTTTCATCGATGGTTGCCGGAGTTTGAACAGGAGTCAGATTGTCAAATTTGAAAAAAATTCGGGACCGGATCTGTATTCATAAAATTTGGAACAGGAGTGGAGTCGGAGTTTGAAAATTTGACTCCGACCACCTCTGATTTTCTACAGTATTTTGCATACGGAGAGGAAGATGGTCAGCGCAAACTTTTGTTGTAACAATTCACTCAGCAAACTTCGACAGCGATTGATAACCAAGTACGGTTTCTGAAAATACAACTGAAACAAAACTAAACATCCTACCAGGCGCTGCAAAACTGAGCAAACAGACCTCACTATCAGCCGATAGTGCAACAATTAACGAGAAGGGCACGCAACTGCGACTATTTCAGTTAAGTAAACACGAGCTGTAAGATACAGCAAGTAATTGTACTAAAAACTCCAGCTAAAAACACACAAGTTCACGAGCTCAAGGACACAACAACTAATTGTCCAAAAATTGCAATTGCGCGCTAGTTCTCCAGCAGCAACAATAATAAAACTACATACCAAAATGATGTGATATTCGGTTTTTGAGTTTATCAAAAAGCTTGCTGTGTCGAATGGCAGAATTTTGGCTATTCACTTAAGAGCCGAAAACGTCACTCACTAATTGGAAGCAGACCGAGCGGAGGGTTTATTGCGCGCTTACGCGAGGCAAAGCAAAACAGCTGGTTGATTAGTCATAACTATGCACGAAAAGAAACAAAGACATCATCCTGTGTTAGTAGAATAGAGATGTCACGGGCTCACATTTTTATGACCCGGACTGANNCATACCCACTACAACAAACCCGTACCCATGACCCCTCCTAAATTTTGGCCCGTACCCNNCCCGGCCCATAAAGAAGGCTGTGTCTATTTTGCCTCATGAGGCAAAAGCACTGCTGTATCTATTTTGCCTCATTGGGTAAAAGGTCGATTTTGCCATTATACTTATATATAAGATAAACTTAGGCAAATTGAGTTGGTATAAATCAAACTTCTTTGAAAAATTTAAACATTCTAAAAATACTGTTTGAACTTGATCTTCTATATAGGCAATCGTCATTTATTTCAAAATTCAGTTTTGTAGCACTTCTACTGGACGGAGATTNGTTTTGTAGGCTCCTCCCAATCAATAATACAGTACTGCAAATGCGANCTAATCTCTATTGCACTTTCAATGATTCAGTTTCAGACAACCTAGCTTTCCTAAGGCCTCTGCGCACACTACAAACGAATACTAGCATTCCCACACTACCGGAGAGTGTACAATTCACAGCACAACAAGCACACAACACACGCACACAGCATACATCATGCGTTGTTCGCTCATATCACGCCTCACATAGCTCAGAAAAACTCTTAAGGTCTGACACAAATTCCACAGTGGGCGACGCAAACAACTTACGCTATTGCAAAAAAAATTCTTAACATCCTCGTCAGTGCTTCAAAAAAGTGAAAGAAAAGTAGCGGTTCCCAAGAAAAATAAGTGTTTGGGCAGTTAACCGGCCTATGAAAACCCTCCGTTAACTGCCATGCGGCCCACGGGTGGCCCATGCCTACTCTATAGTAGACACGAAGGAATAACGAATCATCGAGCCGTGAAAGCACCGAGATTATGCATCAAAGCTTGTCAATTATAGTTATACTTTACTAAAATAAAACAAACTGTTTTGAACCTAGAAAAAGCGCTCTTGAATTCGGTGACCAGGTGAACACAGCGTGTAACGATTAAACACAGGTGAAATCAGTTCGTCGCTGCGCGCCTTTAACCATCATTGCTTCAGTTTCAGCAAGCACACTGAAATTCGTTCACCATGAAACGTTCTCGTTGAATGTCGAACTTGTTTTAGTTCATTTTATTGTTTTTTACGATATGGTTGTTTCTGTGCAACACATTGCATCGTGTTCATACATAAGGATAACTAGTGTGCCTTGTTTTCAAGATAGGTGGCGCTAAAAGGAACTTGCTGAAAGCGAATCGAAGTTCAAAATCAATCGTATGAGTTTAACCGGCCTACTTTCGATTGAAAGTATTTGTAAGTTAGTTAGGCATTAATACCAAGTAAGGATATGAAGCTTTGCGGTGTGTGTTTGGAGTACATCTGTGCATTTGGCGTACCTGCAACGTGCGTTTTTGGAAAAATTCGCGCGAGTTGGGAAATGGAACAATTCACAGCTTAATTGGCTGAAAAGTTGGGATTCGAAGCAAACAGTTTGTGCTTACTATGTAATGGTCTGCGTCATTTTGACCGCAGTCTAATATGTTCACAGTATTGTGCAAGATTTGAAAACTTGTTAATTAAAAATCTGAAAAGTGGGATGCTTCAGGAATTTCTTCTTTAAAAAAACAACTTCTGGCTTAGATGTGATCAATGGCGGTTTCAGAAATTCGCTGACACAGTGCAAAATATTTTTGGGGCCCCGTTTGTTCATATGTGAAAAACCAAATTTTTTTCAATTTTAACAATGCGGTTGTAACGCATTAAAACTTGAATTTGATTGTATTTATGAGTCATATCTGATGCTCAATTCCAACCACCTTACATACCCCTTTAACCTTAACTGACATATCAATGGCCTCATTATCTTTGGATTGGGGAGTTTACAGCTTGGATCGGGGGCCTTATATTTTACCCTTTTACTACGGCTTCGCATCTTTTGCTTGAACATCTCTAAGAATATAAATATGTGTCAAATTCAAAACATATCAATAAACACAATCACATGGTAAACCAAACTGATTTTTCTACTCAATAAAGTTAAGATAATTATAAAAAATACACCAAAAAACATCATAAGCAAAAACTCACAAAACCTTTACAGTGCGTGAACTAAACATGGAGGCCCGTTTTGCAAACTCCCTAAGACAACTACCGGGTGTGATCTACCTGCTAGGCATTTCTTAATATGGAGAAATTGAATAAAAATTAGTTTCTTCTTTTTTTATCATCACCATCATGGTTTAAAGATAAACTAAATAAAGGGTTTTTAGTTTGCCGTAGGAAAAACGAAGATTTTCATTACACTAAAATTGCGAAAAGTTCTCTAATCTTGCTTTTCAGCCCTTGCAAAAGACTAAAACATTACACACAACGTCAATCACGGTTTGAACACAAAAGTCAATACTGTAGGCTTGTTTTATAAGGGAATTATTCGCAAACTTTCAATTAAAAAAATCATGACTCAGACTAGCGTTGAATGAATAGTCGACTGCATTTGAAAATGACAACCTGCATGTGTTGCTACTGAAGACCAACGCAGGCAAAGGCTACTAGTTTGCATTTGAATACATCTGTGAAAATCCCACTTGAGGAACATACTGCACAAACGTTTAACTATCTCCAACAGCATTTCACATTTAAAACGAGCGCTTCATCACCAATTTCATGACGAAAATGGACGTTATATTTATGATATAAAGGGAAACGAATATTGGAGGTCTTTCTTTGACTGGTTTCAACATGTGCATATGGCCATTGTGTTCTTAAATTTATCAAATATATTGTTCCAATCTTTTTGCATGAATACACGTTTGCTGTCTGTATCTTTGCCGACATAACCATCAAAATGAATACCAGGTGGTGGGGAAATTTTAATCACCATGTCGTCTGGCATGCCCAATCTGTTTCTTAGTATGCCAGTTATCCAAACATCGTCTAGGGACAGAGGCTGCAGCAGCCTGGATTCCTCGTACAATTGCGCAGTTATCTTCACTGAAATTGTGTAAAGACCGCCATGACAATACTGTGGAAAAGACTTCCACTTGTAAATGGATACTGGCAAGTACCATTTTCTGTTTTCCTCCCGAACTGGAAGTTCCTTTTCTCCATAAACAAAGCCGCAGAGAATAGGAAATTCTTTCCAACCTTCCAGGTCCATTCTGCCAATGTTTTCGTCTATATTCTCCTTCAGTAATCCAACATTAATCATAAAGTCATCGTCTGCCGTGGAGTAGAAGTAGTCTTGTGGCAAGTTTGTGGACGCCCAATACATTCCAGCCAAGGTCTTGCTAGTGATATATCTGAACAGATAATTTGCATTATATGAAGAGGTATTAATGACATTGTATTTCCTTAAAACTGAATATTTTGGTCGGGAGTCCGTTAGAAGAAAATTATTAATGGAGAGTCCACCAATAGAAAAGTATAGGAAACACTGTTCTAGAACGTTCTTGCTGTTCTGTATCAAGCGTTTTGTTTGTTATGCAGAATTGTCCTAACATCAATTACAGATCATTCAATGTCAAAGTGCAGCCTAAAGCTTATATTTCATATTTAACCATTCTTCTCTTAAAACGTTAGATATACTAGTCGTGAATGTGAACAATATACATCCAAAAATGTGATTTGCAACTGGTAGCTTTGCCTGGACTTGCCTTGTTCATATTTTACAGCATTGTGCGTACTACATGAAAAAATAACGTTTACAAATTGCACAACAGCGAAAATAGTCGATCAGATGATGGAACCTTTCCAACATTTGAGTAACATTAAATAACTTTATATCTTTCAACATGTCGTAATTGCGAAAAAGAAAAATGAACAGTAAACACATTTTTCAAAACCTTTTTATAGTTCAGGAATGGAAAATTTTACTTTGGCTTCAAATTAAGAAAATTGCCCTCCACAAGCTTTTCCACGTGAAAGTTGCTACGATGTCACAAAGCGCTGCTGTTAATTGGATCAGTTGAACTCAGAAAATAAAACGGAGCGTTTGATCAAACTAGCAGCGATTGATTGTTCTTATAACTTCATGCAACCAAATGTCATCTGATGCTCAAAACGTACGATTCAAGATGCATAAATTAATTTTAAGCAGCGTAACTTGCTGTTCGATGACATTGCAGCTCTGGTATCTCCCATTCGATAGCAGACAAACCCCTTGCACACATGAGCCAGGAAGATACGGACCACGGAGCTACTGTACGTTATGTAGACAAACTACACATTGGACTACCGGTTGAAGAAGCTGCAACTACATCGCACCAAACTTTTCAGAATCAATTCGCGTATCTCAAGTCAAAGCCCGCAAAATAAATTTTCAAGCAAATGTTACGAGTGGAAGATTTATCGTGAATACTCAACAGTAATTTTAAGTACCAATATACCAAATGTGAAAACTGAAAAACACCATTGTTTACTTAAGTTCGTATTCTACACAAAGACACTTGCTTGTCACCAAAGCCAGTACCCCCGTTGATTTAGTAAAATCGGTAACTTCATGAAACATTGTGAATAGTATATTGAACTCTTATTTTGCTTCTTCACAAAAGACGTGTAAATTATGTTTTCTTCTTTCGTGAATAACCAGTCAATTTGTAATTTGGGAAGAAATGTGCTGTATCTTTGGCGACAAACGCAAGGTGCTTTCCGCTTTCCCAATCAAATCTTTGTTGCTGTTGTTGAACATATAGTCCCAGCAGGTTTTCACTAGTTTTATACCGTTTGACCTCAGATACTGTACATATAGCCTTCTGACGCACAGGTCAGAATACTGCCTTTGCATTGTTAACCGGGAAGACATTCAATAGCTTATCAACATGCGTGAAAATGTCAGTGTGACAAGTCCCTTCAGACAAAAGGTCAGAGAAACGCGTAAACAGAGAAGCGCGTTTCTTCAATTTGAGCTTTCTTATCACAAGAATAAGTCGAATCAGGAAACTTTAACTTAGCACAGATATTGCAAATATTTTCAGACATAAGCTACAAACAAGCAGAATGGCTACAGGAACAAGTCCAAATTAACTTAATTTTTACGCAACCTTAGGTGGTGATAGGGAGAAAAAGACTATCTTAATTTTGTAAGACCTTCAAAGAATATGCAACGTGCTACTACAGCACACCAAACAGCATAATAGATTAATTCTGCAACAAAACAACATATAAGATTTAACTGCTGATTTCACGAAATATGACGAGTTGGTTTTAGGCAAGATTACAATTAAGAAAAACGATACACTTTGAAATGCAAAACAGATTGATTCATGAAAATATGTCTTGAAAATGCACCGTGTTTGGTATTATTTTTTAAATGAGTGTGATTGCAGTCATACTGTACGTGTAATTGGCTGTAACGGCACACCTGTACTCGTCTGGACCGTTGTATTGCAGTATATCTCCGTAACGCTGATGTTCTTCATCCATTAGCACCTGAATGCCTGCTTCGTTCGTTCGACCGATCAAAAACACGGTATCAAATCTCGCCCCACCAACGTAGCCCAAAACCGCCCACGTTCGACGTAGCAGCTCGCGCCGGTGGTAGTTGCCGGCAGTTGATTTGACGAAGACTACATGATGCCACGTTACACCTGCAAATTGACAACGCACCTGAAACATATTTCCATCTGGCGTGGAAAACAGAATATGCAAGCCGCATAAATGGGACAGTTGCACCTCTTCGACCAAACATGGTTTCATAGTGCAAAACATGCAGTTTACAGTGGTGGATTTATAGTGAGGCAAATGTGGGACTTGCTTCGGGCTCCCCTTTTTCAAAATGCCGTTGGGTTTCCTTTTCTTAAAATGGCGATTTGTGCTTAGTTTTTTGTGCTAAATCTGCTTAATAGCAATGTTTCAAATTCACTCAGGTTTGGACATATTATCACCAAGGCATTACTTTTTGCAGGTACAACTCTACAATAGATTTGCAAGCAATATGGCAGAATTGATGGAAGCCAACAGCAGTACATGTCACCACTGCGAAGCAAGTCATGTTATCACTGTTATGCAGGCTATCCAGTTACAGTAGAAGCGACCACCTCGATAACGCGACCATCCATCTATAACCGACAACCTTAACGCATACCCAAACACTTCCTTATGTAATTGCATTACTTTTTGTATCAATAACGGGGCTACGCCGGTATCCAGAGAGTGACCACAACCAAGCTTTTACGAAACTGTTAATTGAACCCCGTGTAGCGCGACCAAATAAGCTAGTGATTACATTAAGCAAGAAAAGCAGGAAAAGTGAAAAGGTGTCAGAAGCAGCTGCTTAGCTGGGCGTTGACCTGCAGAGACCTAGATACAAGGGTTGGGACTTGAAATATTTGTTTGAAATTAAACCTGCGTTCTATATTTACTCGAACCAAGTAGCTCCCTAACTTTATCCTCCACGAGCCCCCTGGGGAGCCAAATGTATCCATGAATTCCCACCTTTTTTCCCACCTCGAGACACAATCTCATTCCGAATTTTACTATGCCACGTTGCCTGCGTATCACAGTGTTTTGAGAAAGATCATGAAGGATTTAACTAAAGTAACGCACACTTGAGGCAGGCTACCTAAAGTAGCTCACACGAAGAAGTTTATTCTCTAAATTTTAATGCAAGTTCGCAAAGCTTTCTCATCAAGCCCCCACGCTAAAAAGCAGGGTTGCAGGGTCCATGTGGACCAAAACACCAAATCGAAAATCGCTTGTCCAAATGTTCCAAATAGCTTAAAAATGTGCCAAATAAGCTGAAACAGGCCGAATTCTGTCGCTGTTAAATTAGGTAGTGAGTATTAGCAACAATGCAGTGTTTCTACAGAACCAAACTTACAAGCAGGGCTGCGGAGCCGAAGCCCGGAGCGCCGGAGCTAGGAATTTTGACTGCAGCCGGAGCTCAGATCAGGAGCCGGAGCTCAGTTTAAAACTCAGGACCAGAGCTGGAGCTGTGGCTATTTGAGAGGTAGCTCCGGCTCCGGGTCCATTCCTAGATACTAACGGTTTTGTTTGCCAAATTGACAGAAAACTAGGCTTACTTCACCTATATCAGTGCTCTTTCCAGCACACTAAACATGGCTTTTACATTACAGTTACTTTGGGCCCTTTGTAAAGTAAGGCATTTACACATTACAACTGCTGTTGGGGGCCATTTTGAAAGCAAATAGCGTACTTATACACTACAGTTGCTGTTGGGCCCCTTAAAAGCAAAGTACTTTACACATTACAATTGCTATTGGGGGACCCTTTGAAAGCGTAGTGAGCCTACTTACAAAAAACATTTGCTATTGTGGGCCTCTTTGAAAGCGTAGGACTTACATATTACAGTTGCTATTGCGGGCCCTTTGAAAGCAGATTAGGCCTACTTACAGGATGCAGTTGCTGTTGGGGGCCCTTGTAAAGCAGAGTACCTGCAGATTACAGTTGTTGTTGGGGCACCCTTTAAAAGCAGAGTAGCCTACTTACACATTGCAGTTGCTTTTGGGGGCCCCTTTGAAGGCAGAGTACTGAATTATGATGTGGTTCGGAAAATATTATATGAGCGGATAATAAATTTTTCACCAAAATTGAGGAATATTTACTCGCGAAATACATTGAAGGGGGCCCCTGAAATAGGGGGCCCGAAGCAAGTGCTTCGTTTGCCTTCACATCACTGTATATAATCCTGACAATGATCTTATATGAGAGTATGAAACCAATTGAACACGTTCTGCTTCATGAGATATGCGTACTTTCTCACCTGATGTGCGCATATAAACACTGTTATATAAAGTTATCTTTGTGTTATTGAACACACTGAAGTTGCTGATGTAATTTATCACTTCAAAAAACACAGATTTAACGCAATTTTTCATAACTAAGCCAACACACCCAGGTGGACTAAAAAACAGATCTGGGTAGAAAAAACCCTCAGTGGGAGCCCTGGATCATATGCGGCAAAACACCTGCTACTGTAACTGGAAGTAAACATTTGAAGATTAATCAGGGCTCTCACAAATGCAACTCCAAAAATCCCTAGAACAGTACCAAAAAATCCCTAAATCTGTGGTGGTGCAGCGTAAAACCGGAGTGCGAATGATAAATGTTACAAATAGAACCAAATATCATTTGCAAAATAAACTGAAATAGTTCATTTCACACATTTTCATACTTTTCCGAAAATCCCTAAAAATCCCTAAAAGGACTCAAAAGTTCCAATCTAGGGACAAAATCCCTAAAAGTGAGAGCACTGAGATTAATTCCCGTGTTATTGTTACGCAATAAAGACCAAGAGTACAACAATCCGCTAGCAAGTTTCGCAACCTGTCTCTGCATCTGCCGGCAAAGGATCGGACATGAGCGAACTGCGCAGTTGCGTGAAGCGTTTCGGGGGCCTCGTGGTCACGACTTTGCCCTGACGGGCCTCACGTTCATTTATTCGGCCCTGCCTACATGCCTAGTTGTATATGTCCAGAAGTCAGACTTCCACTTGATCAACAAGTTTTGTATAGAGATTGTTATAAAAAAATGTACTGTCTAGCCCAGTTAGTCTTCTTTTATTTTGTACTTCATAGCAGCAAGATACCTTTGGTGCTTACGACCAAAGTAACACATTTGCGCATCCTGCTGTTACAGCCAGATGGAGTTAATTGTGTAGTTAGAAGAGTCTATTTAGCAATCATTGCTAGTGCAGTTAGTGGATTATGGATGTTAACTGTAGCGCCCACGTAGGCCTTAGTCTATATTTGTTAACATTTATAGGCGATTTGAGATACAAAATGTTATTAATCAAAACATGTGCCATGCACCAGGAGATTAACAAGTCCTCACATCAGCGAGGTTTATACATGCGTATTTCGGCCAGTAAAAAGCCCAATGCCCACGCTTTATAAGCACATTTCACGCATGGTAAATTTATGAATTTGCGCTAATGAAAGAAAACGTTCATCGCGGCGCACATCCTTTGACCGGTCTCATGCAGGGGCGGATCCACGGGGGTCGATAGCATCCCCCTGAAACCTACGAAAGTACGGCAACTTTATTCACCATGATTTTGTACAATTCGGAAAACAGTATTCGCGACATAAGGTCATTTTGGCGTCCATTGTTTTGTCACAGCAGGGTTGTGAAGTAGGCTATGCTTCATCTNTCTTGCAATAGTGAACCCGTAATGAGACTTGCTTACCAAATATTAGTGAAATCACTCCCCCTAACTTTAATGGCTGGATCCGCCCCTGGCCTCATGTTTGCTGCTGTGGTAATAATGTTTTCATGAGTGAACGATAGGCTTGATTCTGATTTCCCGCAAATTTTTTTGAATTTGCATTTTATTACGACACCTCTAAATAATCGCCGTCAATTAAATGACAATGATTTACGACCCAATTTCATTTGTTAAGCTCGTTGAAAAAATTTAGTTGGAAACTGCGAGAAATATTTATAAATAATTTGCACAATCTGTAAATGCTGTTCATGTTGTGAATTAAATATAAATTTTCAGGATGTCTAACACCCCTGCACAAACATGAAGCCCCCAATGGATGACTTTTTGGTGACGGTTCTGCCCAGGCTCGCAGACACGGGAGGCATTCAGAGGAAGTTACCCTCCAAATCTTTTTCATGCCCCTCAAATTTTGTTGTGCTCAGACAAATTTGTTTTAAACATATGATAAAAACAAAAATATTTCCCCCTTAAAATGTATCTTGCCCCCCGAAACCTTAAAACCTGGCTACGAGCCTGGTTCTTGTCAAAATTGTGTCTGCAATTAGGATATTTTGTTTTGAAGGCCATTCGGCCTCGAGATGTAGCATAACGTCGAAAACATTTTTTTTAATCACCATTAGGGGGCCCCTGTAAGCATTTTGAGGGGGCCCAGAGTTGGGCTGCTACGGGACTGAATAGTAGTATAGTGTAGCGATCTCAAAAGAACTATTAGACTATAATCAGTAGGTGTGTAATATCGACAGCTTTTGTAGCTGAGCAATCATGCTGTTAGCAGCGAGAATGATTCAGATATGATGCCATTGCGGATCAAAGCGTGAAATGCACGGCACGCTATTGTAAAGTAGGTGATTAGAAAGCATTTGGCTTACTAACAAGGTTTACTAGATGACTGGCAAAGTTCACTAGGAACCATTACGTTCACTAGCAGCAACATAACACGAAAGTGATAACTAATTGGTAGCGAACTAGCATTGCTTTGCATGGCAGTACATTTTCAGGAGGGTAGAAAAATGCAATATAAACAAACATGGACGTTTCTTGCGGTTTGCATCTGTGGAAACAAATTTTATATTTTCAGCACGGTAACCAGACTTATTTTCTCCTAAGCTTTGCAAGTTATATTTTGCTTTACTTTGCCATTCATTACTGCTTATTATGAGTGCAAAAGATGACAAATGAGAAGTTTTCAGCTATTTTAAAAAGTCAAAGGTGAATTTCTTGCTAGAAGTCATACTATTTCCTCAAAGGGCATTTGAACACATCTTGACATTTGTGTTAATGCAAATGTAAGCATGTTAGAAAAAACACATGAGAGAGGTAGTTGACTGTGTGTTTTGCGCTCTTTGCATGATTTGCCCGGGAAAGGTTGTGAGCTGGAATAGCCAAAACTACAACAGACAAAACTGCAATAGACAAAGCATGCAACGAGTGCAAAGCCCTTGGTCGACTATTGGACTGTGTCTAAATGCTCGGACACAAATGTAATTTTCCACACAGCCGTTTTCTTGGTTCCGGTCGTAATAAATAACAAAAGGTCACCAGGCATTATCAGCAAAACCAGTGACTGCCTTTCCAGAATTTGTTTATATTACCGTTATCTTGCGTTAACAGTAACTATTCTGAATCATATTCTTTTATTTTTGTGTACTTGATATATTTCATTTTCCATTCAACTTGAGGTACACCATGATAAGTGAAAATACTAATGTGTAAAAACGAACAAAAGTCGGAGTTGGAGCCGGAGCCATTCTATAGGCGGCTTCATACAGAATCCGGTTACGACTTAAAATCCGGCTTATGGCCAAGGGCAGTCTTCCCACATGCAGCAAGAACACCATCATCGACAACACCTGCAATTCGGCTTACTTAAAACAATTTTAAGTAAGCAGGCAGCCGGTCGAAACCGATAAAATTCACAAGATATGGCCAACGGAGCTTATGTGAAGACTGCCGTTGGCCATAAGCCGGATCGTAAATCCGTAACCGGATTTTGTGTAAAGCCGACTTATGAAAAAATAGAGCTCCGGAGCCGGAGCTAAACTTATGAAAACCAAGAGCTCCGGAGCTGCAGCAAGAGCCATGTTCATGAAAAAAAGAGGTCCGGAGTCGGAGCCGGAGCAGTGTCATCTTTAGGACGGCTCCGCAACCTTGCTTACAAGGTACTAGTATCGCATATAAACTAATTATTCAACAAGCATTGCATACAAGTGAATAAACTACAAAGGTACACTCATAATTAAACCAGAAATCATCTTGCAAATTTTGCAACTTTTGGTATCAATGGATTTCTCCAGAAACAATCATATCCGCAACAAATTATACTACCATTTCCTTTTTTAGAAAATGCCTGAAAACATCAAAATGCAGGTTATAAAAATGCAAACACAAACATGCCATGGTTTTTGATCACTTTGAATCTAATACACAAACAAGCTTACAACAAGCTTTAAAATGTATCAAGCAGCGTTTTTTCTTTCAATCACCAATACAAAAATCCAAAAACATGCCACACTATATGATGTACATGCAAAATAGAGTTTTCTCATCCCAAACAACTTTCAAAAAGGGTAAATTTATAGACGTTATCCTTAAAACTCCAACCTGGCAACCCTGCTAGAAAGAGGAAGTCAATGCGTTTTTGCTACCTCAAACCTACCTCAACCAAATGCATTATGACCTCAAAGGCAGTGTAATGTGACATACATTTTTACGTTGCCCGGGTAGAAATATGTAACGAAGCCGCCCCACCCGAAAAACCTACACTCGATCGACACATAGCTTATATTTATTTCAAAAAATGTACTATAGTTTTGACTTTTAGAAACGGTTCACGAACCCCTTTTAAGGGGCTCACGCGCTCAGAGGGATCACGAACGCTGGTTAGGAAACGCCTGCTTTAATCTCTATTACGAGTTTAACAGAAATGAAGCGGTCGTGACAATACGCGAAACCCTATAAGGAACGCAGGAACGCAAGTGTGGTTAAATCCACTAACGCGACAATTTGAGTTCCGTCCAATGGGTGGTTGTGTTATCGGTGTTCCAGTGTATTTAGTATTAGCACATTAAGGCACTTCCATTTATGGTACCTTAACGGTTGGTGCTCTTTGCGCCATCTTGTGGTTGTGAAGCCTTGCTACCACTAGAATTCACTCTGCATCATCAACAGTATTTTATTCCTTTCCAGACTGACTTCTGATCCAAGAACAAAATTTTTTGATATCTTACATGAATCGCCATAACTACAGAATACTCATGATATAATACAGTATATACCACAGTGGCTATTGTGCCTTGTGCCAGTAATTTTGTGTATGTAGTCTTCAAAACACTTCAACTTATTATTTCATTTTTTTTAACTTATTTTTTTCATGAGAAATTTGCATTTGTAGTATAAACACCCTACAATTGGTGCATGTGGCATACCAAATATTGTTGTGAATTTGTTTTTCTAACCTAATTAATTGGGAAGAAAGTTGTTTTATCAAGTGATTCCAGTTTTGATGGCCACACAGAGTACATGGAACTCATTTTTAATTTGTTATGGTTTTTGATATTCCTCTAGTATAGCCTGTGCATTTCTCAACTATAGTAGGCGGTGATATTTTCATGTTTGAAACATTTGTCTGTTCACAGTCACTTTAGGTTAGGGTAGATCTGTGCATAATCTTGCTACATGAACAAAATAGCAACTTCTATTTCTTCAACCAAAGCTCTAACTAGTTTATGAAAGAGTTTACTTCAGTAACTTTATTGACACGTGGATAGCATTAATATTTGCAAAATAATAAATTGAGCTCAATTTAGGAAATACAAAATCTGATAAGAGAAAACTGTTTCAATTGCATAAATAAAGTATGTATATGTCGCTTAAATTCGGTTCATGTGTGTTGCTAGCACTGTAACTAACTGCAACTACTAAACCTCAGAAACTTTCGCTGATTTTTAAAAGGGGGAATTTGCAAATATTAAAATGTTGATGTTTGTGTTCAAGGTCGTGATAAGCGTTAGTTGCACTTGTTTAAGTTTTGAGTCAAACTGTAACCATTATGCATTGCTGAATGCTGATTATCATATTGTTGTATTGTCTAACCGTCGTTGTTAAAACTTTCGTTGCATGTTTTTTGCGTATCATAAAATCAATTACTGTAACACATTATCAAAGTCTTAAAAAACCTTACTTTTCTGTTTTTCGGATGTTTCTTTGTAATATGCATAGTGTAAGGAGCTTGAATAGCGAATCTCATAAAAAGGAAGACGTACCCAAGGCACAAGTTTAATTCTGATGAGTACATGTTATTTGCATTAAAAAGTACAATAATGGCCATTTGAGCATATATGAATTTACAGTGTGAACAGCAAATAACTTGTTTTTGTAAGCTTGTGGTAAAAACGGAGGGCTTGTTAACTCACAACTTAACAAACTGAAGCGCAAAGGGTAATAACATTTCTGATGGTGGTCAGAAAAAATCTATCATAATTTGAAATAGCAATCCATGATTAGCAGCACTTTCAAATGTAGGCTATTATTAGCCTACACTATGTACAAATACTTTCATATAGTACCCATAAGCATATCATGCGATGTATGTACGTTTCATAGTTTCATATATGCTGCAATTTTTAAATTAACCCGAGTGCCTGCTTTTGTTGAAGGCCCCTTCAAAATCTTTACCTCGGCCCTCAAATTCCTGGACCCACCACTGCAGTTTAACAATATTTATGCTGCAAAAATGTAGATATTTTGTTTAAGCTAGATTTGATACTCTTGCAAAAATTTAAATACGCTAAATACATTTTGTTTTCAATAAAAGACCAGTAATGGATGTTTTACGTTAACCCTGCTCAGGTAACCTCTGCCCAATTGGGGCAAACGGTTCTTCTACTTAAATTAAAAATTAGTTAACGTTCACGTAGAAAGCTGGTTCTTTCAGCAGCTGCATTTTTTAGACGCTCTTTCGGGCAGTCCCATCAAAATCTGCGCACGTTTTGTAGTTTTCGATGGGTAACAAAATTTTGCCCAAATTGAACCATGGTTACCTGAGGGGTAACAAAATTCCTTCACAAAGATCCCTCCTAAAGTAACATTGACCAATTTGAGCAAAAGGAGTTGGTGCATGTAGGTCTCTAGTAAGCCACGCCAGCAACCTTTGACCGAAGCCAGCACGGGAGTAGATCATTCGAGTGCAAGCACTGACAACACAAACCAATTTGGCGCGAATGGCTCCTGCTCAGCTCGTGGTTTTCATTGAGAAAGAGGCAGGAGAATGTATGGCCATCTCCGCCAGAGGAAAGAAATTGGAGCGAGGAAGGGCCTGCGCCGTGTGCACTTGTGGTGAAAGGTTAAAGCATTTTATCGAGGACATGATGAATCTTGTGCTTCTCTTTACCTAATTGAAGTTTCTAGAACTCTGGCTTGAGCCAAAAAAGGCTTGTTACTTGTTGTGCGTGCACTTGTGGTAAAAGACCAAAGCATTTTGTTGAGGACATGAACTTTGAGACCAGACAACGCTGTGGAACCTGTCCACCATCAAACCAGAACAAAACGAGTTTCATGTGCCAACTGCCAATGATAGGGAGCACTTGTCTGCATAGATCACTTTCAAGTTTTCTGCAAAGATACTTACACCCATGGAATACTAACCCCGGGTGATTTCCACCCAGACAGGAGTGTTGGCCACGTGGCCCCAAGGTGAAAATCACCCGACGTTATGGCTGATTGTGAGTTCAGGTGAAAATCGCCCGACGCTATGGTTGATTGTGAGTTCAGGTGAAAATCACCCCGCGTTATGGTTAGTGTTTAGCTCGGGTGAAAATCACCCCACGTTATGATGAGTTCAGGTGAAAATCAACCCATGTTATGGTTAGTGTGAGTTCGAGTGAAATCACCCGACGTTATGGTTAGAGTGAGTTTTTGGTTTCCCAGTTAATGCCTTGACATTGTATAAATTGACAAAATTCCACTAATTTATAATTTTCATATTTCAATTTGGGGGGGCTTGGTACATTGTTTGGGTGGGCTTAGCCCACCAAATCCCCCTCATGGTGACGGGACTCGCAGTATGTGAGACATGAAAGTCAATAGCAGTGCCGCGATCAATCTGATTGCCCAACGATTGTCGTAAAGCATTTGCCCACTTTGGGCAAGTTTACCTTATGTGCCTGATTTTCGTAAAAAATTTGCCCATTTTGGGCAAGGTTGATTAATATGGCTAAAAATTGCAATGAAGATCGACAAACTTCATGTCTCAACCTAATTTACTTTTACTGCAGACAGAACCACAAGCTTGAAATGAGGTTTTGTTTAAACCCTAAACCGACCACCAATGACGTCTACTAGCGGAATTTTTGGATTTTTCTTTACTTTTTCGTTCATTTGTTAAAAGCGCTTCCCACATTTTTGTTTGGAAATTTGCTTTTGTTCTTCGTCATATAAAAATTTTTCCAAAATCGACACGTTGTTTTTTTTCTGATCGGATGAGCTTGAGAAGACTTGCCAAGTTGTACAAAAACCCGCGCGCGCGTCTAAACCTGTCAGTTATTTCAGTATAAGCGAATAAACAAAATCTGCCCAGTGTGGGCAAGGATAACAACGGTGCTTGTGTTTAGAGGTTACCTGAGCAGGGTTAAGCATATTTTATGAAACCGATTCAATCATGACGCTAAGTTGAAGAAATATTTAAGATAACGATCGTTTTGATTCATATCAATTTCGAAGCTTAATTGAGTCAAAGTTATTTATTGGTAAAGATAAACTTCGGGAACATGATTTAAACCTTTGGGTATAGTTGTTAACATGGTTAAAACACTCATTTCCTGCTTAATTTTTTTAATGTTAAGAACGCCGACCCACGTTTTCCGCAATCTTTTCAAGTTTATTGTATAACTACATGTCCTGGGCGATCCTTTGTATACGAAAACGAAACTTTTTAAATGAAACAAGCGGAAATCACAATCATCGACCTTTATATCTCTGTGCTATTAAATACTGCAAAATTAAAATCTGTGGAGTCAACTTGAAAATTAAATCTACAGGTTCCAGATCAAACCGTGGCCGATTGATGGTTGTCGAAATTGTATTTGGTTTTGCAGCTGGAAACCATACATAACGATTGTCAAGTGCGAAAACAAATTTTGTCAACTTTCAAAAAGCGGCAAAGAATGTGGTATGAAACTCTGCATTAAGCAGATTATTGCATACTATAGCCTGGCTGAGAGGGTTGATCAAAAGTAAACCAGCCGGTACACTTTAAAAATGCCTGCAAGCAAAACCGTTCATAGAATGAAAGTAGTCGCTTTACAAAATGCTACTACGCGTAGCTAATTTTCCGTATAAAACGCAACGTTAAACAAAAACTCTAAACCCTAGTTAAAAACGTTTGATTTTTGTGTAGTCTGGCTAGAAGATCATGCATCGAATTGCTATAGCAGTTAACATACAGTATTATATGGCAACATATCACTATTGAAGTATCCGTGGCCGGATTAACTAGGGCCGGATTAAATGAGCACCCAGGGCCGGATTAAATGAACGTGAGCCCACGGGCAAAGTTGTGACCGCGAGGCCCCCTAAACGCTCAGCACAACTGCCCAACTTTCATATGTCCTCGTTCCAACTTTGCAGAAGCACCGGTCAAAAACGTCAAGTTTGATACGATTGGCAGCCTGCACCGTAGAGATAATTGGGGGTGACCATGTACGGCGGTTCGTATGTGGTTAATTTGTTGAAACAGAAAGTTGTATCACAAAAAGTGTTATTTTTGCTACCGTGACACCACACAACAATTTTTTGTCATATAGACTCTCTGAACATCTTCACTGCACAAATCGTCCATTCACTTACTGTATGCATTGAGAAAAGATATGTCTGCACTCTCGTAGATCAAAACGTACACCGTTTACAAAAAAAATTCTCAAAAAAATTCACGTAAAAGCAGCTTGAACCGCACTATTTGACCGGTCAAAAACGTCAAAACTGATACGATTTGGCAGCCTACACTTCAGAGACAATTGGTGGTGATCATTATGTACGGCGTTTCGTATGTGGTTAATTTGTTCAAACAGAAAGTTGTATCACAGCAGGGTTTTTTTAAGGTGTTTTAGGGACCCGAATCGGGTCCCTAGAATTTCAAATCGGGTCCTTACAATCAGAGAAAATTAACATCGGGTCCCTAGAATCAGAGAAAATCGGGTCCCTAAAATCAGAGAAATCGGATCCCTACAGGTCCATACTGGGTACCCAACATTTTCCTAAAAAAAACCCTGATCACAACAAACGATTTTTTTGCTGCCGTGACACTACACAACAATCTTTTTGTCATACACTCTCTCACCNTCTTCACTGCACAAATCGTCCATTCACTTACTGTATGTATTGAGGGAAGATATGTCTACACCAATGGCGTATCTATGTNAAACGGCGCCCATGGCAAAGCTTAAATGTGCGCCCTTTTCAATAATTTAAATATTAGATATAGGCAAAATTTTTCGCACAACATATTGCAACTGCAAACGACAATTTCTTTTAAAACGATTCACGTTTAATTTGGATATGGTACATTAGGTCGCATGTGCAAGTGCAAAACCACGTTTAAGCGTGCTACAGCCAAACTACTGGGCAGAAAAAGTTAACTCTGCACAAGACTAACAAATCTCTTTTTTGATGATTTAACACTTTTTGCTCAACTGGTACGGTAACGATACTAACTGCTGATTTTTCGAGGACTAACTAATGCTTTTCCGTGGTCTCTGGACTGGGGCATGGTGTTCAGCCTATTTATCGGACACTAGTGGCCATCGAAGAAGTTTCGTAAAGTCAGAGTGGGCCGCAGCAGCTCTAAGCAATTTGTAAGTATGTGGGAGTTTAACAACAGTTATCTGCGTAACAGTCAGATTCACATAGCCACGGATTTAAACACATCTCAACCAGATTCTGACTGGTACAGTATCTTCTTGCCTGAAACTGAGTAGCACGACTAACCCAGCCTTTCGTATAGCGTGAGAAGAACGAGATGTTGTTGACATGACAAGCGAGTGTTCTTGCTCGGTCACAATCTCTGACTGTTGTGATGTGCACAATACCAGAGTTTTGTCATAATGCATGGTGGTGCCCGCGCAATACGCCCGACTTAATACGTTAGATGAGGGCGCTGTGTTGATGCAGCTTTGCAGTCGAATGGTAGCCTGGGGCGAAAAACAGAGGTTCAAGAAACTGTAAGACACACACTTTAATTTTTCCCAAACAATTTTGCGCCCTCGTAAAAGTGGCGCCAATGGCACGAGCCATACCCTAGATACCCCACTGATCTGCACTCTCTCGCAGATTAAAATATACACCGTTTACAAAAAATGTTTTCAGCAAAATTCACGGAAAAGCAACTTGAACCGTACTGAAGTTTTGCGATGGGAGCTTTACAATAGTTACATTTGTCCCGTGATGGAGTGGACAACAACGCTTCCTTTGATCTAAGACTGTTACCCTCACGATCGCGACAAGAACTTCGCAAATAATTGTTACGTTAGCGCATTATAAGGTAACTACAAAGGCTTTAGATTGCGAAGAATACTTAATGACGAACTTATTGAAGATACCCTGGCCTCTGTCACTCTGTGAAGGTGTTCTCTTTGAAAAAAAGTCAGCTACGAAAAGTATCATGACGCCGCATTTTTGCACGCACATGAGCGGTTGAGACTCACCACTCATGTTGTTCTGACCGTTGATCATTATTAAATTATGACCTGTTTGTAGAAAATGCTCGAAAAAATGGATATTAGGCAGTTTATGAAAAGATAAAGCATTTCTGATAGCAGAAGTGCAGAAACCAATTCAGACAAAAGATTTCAACCTGCACAGACTAATGGGGTAGAAAGGGTAAAGTGTTTTGTGAACGTCCATTTGCATTGCATCGTCAGCAGGGGCGCAGCCAGGAATTTTGTTCGGGAGGGGCCAGTCACTTACGTCGTCAGATTTCAAACTATTTTGCACAAAGATCATTTTGATGTCACTGGTCAATCTCTGGCCTATTACAACAGGATATGACGTCAAATATCTTCTTCCAGTCAGCATCGATAAATTTTAACAAAGACAAGAAAACGTTTGCTTTCACAGTGATCATTATCAAGCAGTTGTTAACCAAACAGTTTTCAAATACAATAAGTAGCAGAACGCGAAGCGCCGTGTAATGTTGTCCTCGAGAATATCATTGATTATGCCTATTGAACAAGTCCAAAATCAACTAAAAGCATGTAAGTGGATTCATAGGAACAAATCAGAGGATGCCAATAGCCAAATTTTTACTTTACAAAATACTTGCGAGCACAATTAAAAGATAAAATTCAGTCTGCGTTTCTTTTTGAACAACTCGTCGATAACCAATCTCAGGATCAATGTCACATCACGATTATTCGTCAAAAAATCCAATCCATCAGACGTTTTTGCCAAGAACCGTAACTATCTTGGAATACCAGGTGGGCCGAAGAGTTTTCCTAGAGGGGCCAAAATTTTTAAGCTATGTCCAATCAGGCCCGTAACCAGCTTGGGAGACCAGGGGTGGCGAAGAGTTTTCTGAGAGGGACCCAAATCTTTCAAACTATTTCCAATAGTTTTCAACTATCCCCAACAGATTTTTCCAGGGGGAGCGAAAGAATTTGCAGGGGAGGCTTCGCCCCGCTTTCCCACTGGTTACGGGCCTATGTCCAGTAGTTTTAAAGTATGTCCAACACATTTTTATAGGGGGGACGAAAATTTTTCGAGCTAGTTACGGGCCGGGTTTTGCCCCATAGTGCTGCGTAGATAGCCTAGCAACCGTTGGAGCGTTAAAAATAAACGTTAATTTGTTGCTGTTGTGACTGGCAACGTTGCAAATAGGTGCAACAGTGTGTGAATGTTTGAGAAAAAGACACAATTGTATTGTCTCTATAAGGTTTATCTCGCAGTTCAGAGTTTGGGTTACTGGCCCAGGGGCTATGAGAGGGGTCCAGCAGGTACATTGTTCCGGGCCCGACAACAACGGAGGGGCCTGAGGCAGAAGGACAGGCCCGTAACCAGCTTGAGACACCAAGGCGGCGAAGAGTTTTCAGAGAAAGGCACAATTTTTTTAACTATGTCCAATCGTTTTTAACTTTGTCCAGCACATTTTTCCAAGACAAAAATTTTTCTAGGGGCGCTTTCTCCCCCTGATACCCCCTATTTACGGGCCTACTGAAGGAACGATTCAGTGTTTGTTAAATAACACACTCGGAATAATGTAGCAAAATTAATCTCGCCCGGTGATAAAACTGGTTTGACCTAAAGGATTTGGTAAGAAGTGTGATGTATTTTAATATGAATTGCTGGCAGTGCATTTTCCTGATACGAGATATTGATAACGTGATACTTGATGATAACATATAGGGCGGTCTGCGCGATAGCCTGTAACGGTGACAATGAGTAGCTTATCATATTAGCGCAGGGCCAAGCAAATTAAGACCCGCTTAGCGTGCAAACCTACCTTTGCACTTCAATAGGCAAGAATCCAGTAATTACTGTTGAACTTGAAGGTTTGCCTACTTTGTCGAATTTAAGACATTCACGATCACTGTCCCAGTGTGTCCATTTAACTGAATTGTCTTTTACGTCTTTCATTTTTAAACATTTTCAAACAAATCTTTAATAAAAACTCTCTCTAATGAACCAAGAGTTTTAAACTAAGAGATACTTCAAATGAAATTTGTTTAGAAACATGCTAGTTCACAATACAATCTAATCTAACAGCAGTAGCCCTCGATTGTTGGGCATATGTGTAAGATAATAACTGAAAAGATTAAAACTAACAAGTAACTGCAGCGCAGGACGCAAGTGCTTATGGTGCACCTCGAAGGTGTGCTGTGCATTTTCCTGATTGTTAAACTTGCGCCACAAGCTGATACAAGGTCGAATCGAATATGAGTTTAGGATTAGCGGACATACCCAGAAATCTGAAGATTTCGAAACATACAGGAGAAACTAACCACTTACAGTATTTCGACAATGCTTTAAAGCAGTGTTCGCGGCCTTGTGGCCCGTGTGGCTTGCGTGCATTATTTCCAACTGTTAGTATTATCTTGAGAATATTCTTGGCAATTCCAGCTACACTAGCATCT
>JGI24159J19872_10001574_pt1 | contig 25530 bp, 18 predicted proteins | sample Ectturendosymbi4_FD_19872 | JGI IMG/M metagenome (IMG submission 19872)
GGGGGGGGGGGGGGCGGCGAGGAGCCACAAAACTTGATGCCGTTTTATTTTTCATGCGACTTCATATGAACTTTAAGCTAAATTGTACTAACTTAATTATAGTAGTGATCATAATCAAATGCAAATTTAAATTCCAAGTTTTGTCAAATGCAGAAAGAACCACTTGAAAAGCCAAAAGCCATGTTTGCTACGTTCTTACTTGTGTTTTAAAAATTACGAAATGTGTAGCCTGTGCGAAGAACGAAACGATGTTTTCAGACGTAACTCTGAAACGAAGCTGATTCCAACTAATCTTTGAAACACGATGTACACACCTGCTAAAAATCGCTTCCTGAGTGTAGTTCCTACTCCGCATGTCACAGAACAGGGCATCCACTCCGACCAAGCCGTGTAGGTGCACTCTGCTGCGTTTGACTGAGCATCTGCATCCATGCATGAAGCTGACGTCATACACTTCGTGTTTTCCATTTGAACCTCCTCGCAAGTCACTCCAGGCGTTGATCGCACGAGCATACGTTTACGAAACGACTGACCAGCTCCGCACGCAACCGGACAACTGGCCCATTCTGTCCACGGCGAATAAGAGCAATCGCTTGAGTCCAGTCCTGCAAAGTGCGCTATTAGTAGTGATGAAACCGAGGCTTGGGCAAGTTGTCAGTGCAACTGGAGGTCGCACAATTGTTAGTTCTGTAAAGCGATCGGAAAGGCGAAATTTCAAATTCATTTCTTTGCAAAAGTTTTACTTCAGAGCAGACTTTGCGACAGCTTTTTTTACACACGATTGCTTCCATATGATGGTGATGTTTAACTTGTTTCACATATCATAACGTATTTGATGAGAATGGGGAAGCAATATAACAGTGTTTGTGAGAAATTGCTTTATCGTCGCAGACTGTTGTTTACCTGTAAACATCACATCGTTCGTTTTTGCTGAAAGACACACATTTAACAATTTCTCACTACTCATTTTGTATTAATGATTTCTTTATTAATCAGCTCTTAAAGTTTTTATTTAATTTGTGTCCATTGTTGGTGACCAAATGGGGCGGTTCTATAAGGAAAGGTTTATCGATTGCAACATGAGAAATCGTAGTTGCTTGTGAAGAATGAAATAGATTTTGGGTTAAATCCGTAAAAATCTTAATCGTGAAATCGTAAATATCACTGTAAGGAATATTAGCCCGCAAGCAAAAAGGTTAAGTCAGCAAAGAGTATCAGCCCGGTCCATTGTTATCGACCCTTTTTAGCAAGCCCACCGTGAACATAGCGCAGTTGCGCGTAGTTTGGTTGACAATCAGCGGAAAACGATTTAACGCTGTATACGTCTGAAACTTTTGAAAGCGGCCAACGGAAAGAAAAACAGAGTTGTACCAGGATCAGTGATGCATGACATTGAAGTGAGGCATTGACTGTTCTGCATGAGCGGTTCGGAACAAGCTTCGTCTGGCGGTGAATACGTCAGGAACCTGTCACAAGATACCATGGAATAAGCGGTCCACGAGCAACCTTCACATGCTGGCAATTCAGCGGTTTTTTGTAAGATGTAGACAAGTCTGATACAGATGTGAAGCAGCGAAAAAGATTTTTCATTGACGAAGAGTAGGTTATCATTCCTGTACCGGTCTAAGCCATTAGATGCCGCCATGTTTGAACTGTTTCTCTAAGGTAGCTATCAACTATGTAGGCAGTCCATAGATAAACATCATGGACCTTTGTGAAATTCACTTCCAATCGCAGGAACGTCGCAGCAGATGAACCTTATTATGTTATCTCCAGTCGACACTCTTAATAAACAACCAACGCATACAAACTTGCATTTATCGCATGAATAGCATTCACTAGTTACATGATAACACAGTCTACAAATTTTGTCAAAAGCAATAATTGTTCAAACCTCTTTCTCAGAGTCGTTCCGAAACCGCAAGAAACAGAGCAAGGCATCCATCGTGACCACGATGAATATTCGCACCTGCTGCTTGCACTGCACGGTGTAAGATTACACGAAGACATCTCTGCAAAGTACACCAGACGTACGGACTTTTTTAGCAATGTTCGATGCAAGCATGCATTAGCAGTACACCCAGTTGGGGAAAATCCAGATTTTGAAAGTGTTTACTAAAAAGCCAGAACTTCAAGGTCTTTACCGAAACGTAACATGAGCGAATTCAAATGTCGCACTTGTGAACAACTCTTGCAAAGGCCAGTGAACCTAATTGAATTGCAGAAATTTTTGTAAACGAGAGGATTTTTCCAGAACGTTCTGAATATTTTATCCAAGTGCAATACGGAAAAAATTAAGCTAAAAGATTTATGCAAGAAAAATGCTTTTTAAAAAGTTTCAAACCCTGCCTAGCAAATATGCGATAAAGCTGTAAGTAAACATGGCTCTACTCCTATTGCAGTTGACGATCGTACTGACGATGTAGTTTATACCACACACAGGGTTTTTTAAATATGTTTTAGGGACCCGATTCGAGTCCCTAAAATTAAAAATCGGGTCCCTAGAATCAGAGAAATCGGGTCCTTACAGGTCCATACCGCGGATACCTAACATTTTCCTTAAAAAAAACCTGCCATACATATTGTGATGGCAAAGGCAGTGACAAAGAGTTTTATCCCTTTCTTAACGCAAACTGTCAGTAACAATATTACCTCATAAATCGAATACTGCCATCAGTTCTATCTCAGAATTCAAAATAGTTCTAGCCACCATTTTTCTCCAGTATTTTGTACCTTTCAATGGTTCGTGGCAAAACGTCTCTTCAGATGGCCATTTGAGAACACGTGACCGAACCTTGGTTTCTTGTCCGCACGTGGCGATGCATTGTGACCATGATGTCCAGTCTGAAAAACAGAGACGGTTTTATCAGGTTAAAACCAGCAGCAAAAATCGTTCTTTCTTTTTCAACTCCTAAACAAAATAAAGAACTTTAAGTGCCACTCGCAACGTAAAAATAAAAATAAGTTGTGGCTGCAGCCAAAAGAATATAAACCTTACGAAGGTCTGATAATGTGAGTGAGCTAGACACGCATTTGTTTTCAGATAATGTGAGCTAGACACGCATTTGTTTTCAGTGGTAACAGTTTACCAGTAAAAAGATTCCCACGCAGAAATCTAACGTTTCAAATTGCTTATCCGTTTTTTTGTACGACAAAATCTTTCTTGCACTAATGTTAAACATTTGCTGCTATGTCGTTCGTGCCCAACGAAGAAAGAGCTTCAACAACATTCTAGTGGTAGGTCTTAGAACTGGACTCACTCAATTTTTACGGCTGTGTAATTGAAAACAAAGCAGGTGCAGCGTCTCTTTTATAATTGGACTTGGTTTTATAGCACGACGGGCAGTGACCGCAGCTGGATTTGTCTTCCGATCATAAATCCCGGTGCTAAATTCTTTGACTCCAAGTCTATTTAAGTCCCATTCAATGTCTGCATTTGGTTCTGTCGTTTTTGAGGTGCCTCTGTTCTCGACAATAAGTTTCACTTCAGACCCCCATGCAGAGCTATCGCTGTGGTATGACATTAGGGCCCTTGATTGTTAAGTTGGTGTGAAATCGAAATTTCATCAGATCTAAATGGATGCTATAAAATTATTTGAGTCAATATGACACACGCAACACGTTTTTTTTTCATTTCAGCTTCTTTCTCTTTTGAAAACTGACTTAAATACCCTATAAATGCCTCTGAACACCACACGATGGGAATTGTCAATAGATCAAACGTAGTTTTCACGGAAAGTTTTCGCAACTCGGAAGGAAGAAATAATGAAATGTTGAACTCTTTTAGGTACAATTTTGTGAACGCTTAAAACAATGTTATTTTGAATTTCACAAGTTTACTCAAAAATCCACTTAAAAATCTCTCAAATGCATTCACAGTTTGGAAACATTCCTTTTCTTTCTTTAAATAAATTGCACCATTCCAAACAGGGCGCTTATGTTTTTTCGAGTTACGCAAGGCATGTCACTCGTAATTCTCAAGTACATGCTTGGCTGGCCTCACTGTATAGCAAACGTCCTATAAATTTATAACGCCATATGGCATGTTGAAGGACCTCAAGAAATGAGCGGAGTGTCTCGCAAGTTTTCAAACTAAATTTCCGGATGACAAGACCCTGTTCAAGAAGACGCATAGTTTTGTTCCGCTGTTGGTGAGGTTCTCTGTAATTTATCAATATATGCTAAAATTAAAATTAAACTTTTTGGCAGAAAATCGTTATCTGTTTTGCGCAACAACAGCACTTCGTCTTGAAGAGTTGCACGCTAAACTCTGAGCCAGCGTGGTCCAATTACTTTTGACCTACGGTCCATTTTACAAAAACGTGACAACTCGCGGGCCACTTCCAACAAAATGATGTATAAAACAACAGATTCACAACATTTAAAACTGAAAAACGGAAAATAAGTGAGTGTGTCTTTCAAATTATTACACAGTTGCAAATAGCAATTTATTACAAATCTCTATTAGTGGGATGCCTGTGGTCGAGGCTTCTCTGACACTATCGTTCCTTTATCAATACTAGTGTTAGTGGTGCAAGTCGGAGACTATCGTCCAGTGTTTCGGCTGCCATTCGACTTCTGTTTTTAGATTCGATGTACTCCATCGTAGAAAATGTACTCTCACACACGTATATGCTTCCAAAAATCAGTGCATTTTTACTGCGAAATCTTTCAGTTTGAGAAATCTTTCTTTGCTGTCTTATTTCCAGTAGCTCTCTGCAGTCTCTAACACCGTTAGCATTGTATATTGCTATTATAAGTGCTATAGGTGTTCTAATTAAAATCACCTATTGCAGGAATGGGCATTAAATTTGGCTCGAGGGCCACTTTAAGAACACCGTGTGTAGCTGATAGATAAGCAGGTTTATTTGGTGGTACCTCGTTCATTAAACCAGATGTACTCTTCAAGACAACGAACGCCGGGGCAGCAAAAAAACACCGAGATTATCCAGAAAGGTACCCTGGTGGCGGGCCGTATCTTCCAATTTGATCGTAAAGTAAATGAATAAAACGAAGTGGTACAAAGAAAAGGTATTGTTCTTGTGCAAATGCACTTTATCCAGCGCAAGCAATTCAGTGAGACAAATGTAACCTCATACGCTTTTCAACAAATTTCAGATTATAAGATTTTTCCTGAATGCTTTTGGCGGGCCACTGAAAACACTGTGGCGGGCCGTATGTGGTCCTTGGACCTTTAGTTGGACCACACTGCTCTCAGCTCTTTTTTCCGATTAGGGTCCCGGGGTAATTTATGGTTTGCAAATTCCAAATTGTCATTTATGTGCCGGCAATAACAAGACAAAGCAGAGTTAAATCAGTTAAATCTAAGTCAGCTCGGCAAACATTTCACAGCTTACAAACTTAGACGCCGCACAGCAAAAATTTTGTTGAATGCTCACCGGAATAGAAACACGCCGTGACGTCGCTGTTGCGCTCGCACGCTTCACTGCCTTTGCAGATTTCCTTCTGCATTGTTTCTTCGCAAGCAGCTGAACCACTTCTGAATTTGACCATTCTGTTCCTTTTTTTGATTCCCCAACCGCAAGTGACGCCGCAAGCAGACCAGCCGGACCACTCGCCATACATGCAAGAAGTCGTGTCTATCGCACTGACCGATGACTCGTCGACGTCCACATCGACTGTTTCTGGCACTGGTTCGCTTTCACCGCATTGATCATCCTGGGTGAGGCGTTTTAAGTTCGATGTCAAAATCAAATTCAGTTTTCGAAACTCAGAAGTTATGACAAAAGCAAGCACTTGGCTCCGGAAAGAAAATGAAACAGGTCAGGATAAAAATCGCTGTATCTGTTCTGTACAGATAGAGATTGCTTCAGCTTATGAAAAAAGTGACATTACTGTTTGGCAGACCAAAACTCAGCTTGCTTGCAGACTGTTTTTCAATGGACTCCAACTGCGGGATGTATGTTTCTGAATATAACCACCTGGATCAGCTTGTTAGCGATGAGCACATAACATTAAAAAAACTTTCGAACGCGGAGACGACAACTGCTTTTAACCCGAGGTGCCTTCGAAGAACGAGGCGTGCAAGTGGCTGTGCACTGCATCACGTACAGCACAGAAGCTCTGGAATGACGAATGAGAGCTGGAAGGAACTCAGTGCTTCAGCTGAGCTTGGCTACTGATGTTAACAACGATGCTTTGTCTCAGAACGTTATGCCGACATGTAGAAAAATTCCTCGAGTTCAGTGAACTAGAAACAGCACCTCTAACTTGCGCACGGGACTGCGGCAGAAAACGACAAAAATTGCATTTGCAATGAAAATTTCAAGTAAATTTGAGTGCGTTGCTCTGTTGGGTCAAAGTTACGCAGTCTCGTCAAACAACTCTTCATGCACAACCAGTTTTTTTACGTTTGATCTTGCTGACCGCAAAGAGATTTAGAAACCGCAACTATTTTATCTGAATACCGAGATGGTCGTAAAGCAAGGTTTTAGTGTATTTTGATGGTGGTAGTAAAGCGAGTTTCTACTGTAGTTTGAGACACCGTTGGAAAAAATTGAGAGACCTTTTCGGTCTCTGTGGACAACTACCTTCTCTTGCGACGTCTGGTAATCGTGACTATGAAGCTGAAAGAAGTGTCGTGCATGCCATTCGCTATGCCATATAATCGTCGTAACCGGTAGTGTACTCAACAAGAAACATACCGCTAATGCGATTCTGCGAATAACAACTCTTGCAACCGGTGGAATATCTCCTCCTTCTGGGTTGTAAAATGGTGATTCTGGGTGGTCCGATGTCGTCAGAGGCCGGATCTTTTCATGGGGAATAGTTGGCGAGTTGGGAGACATGTAGCTCACGCCACTGTCCGTGCCGGCGTCCCACGGAGTTAAATTATATCTAAAGTTTGTCCATGAAAAACAACTGACGTTAAAACAAAACTTCGTTTGAAAAGCAACTGCAATTTGCGCTGGTCTTTAGAACAAGCGACTGTTTCAGCTGTGATGCATTTTTTAACGCAGCATTTGAACCAATTAGCAACAACCTATTCTATCGAGGAATCCAAATCCAGCGACACACCAAATCTCAAGTTTACCAAGGAAATTTTGAGGTATTACAGTAATTATTGCAGGAAATAGTTTCTATACAAATCGAGACGACTTGAAACTGATGTAATTTGCGGACAGATCAACACTTTTTCAAAGGAGTAAATGGACTGCTGCAACTGATGATATTTGGCCTGGCCGCAGGTGTAAAACCCAACAGGATGGAAATTACGACTTCGATCAGACATCATTCAGCAGCCCGAAAACAACGTACGTTCTTTCTCCAGCCCAGCCGCAAACTTCGGTACACATTGACTGCTTGGCTATTCCGACGTTCCAATCAGGACTTGGGCCCAGCATGGTCAACAGGGACACGAGAGGCCGATCAGCATCCACCTGAAACGTGTCAGATGGCGGAGACCGTCTGCAGCAAAACGAAAAATATGTCTTGCATGTATCACAACGCGGACGCTTTACTTGTGGATGGATCTTCACCTTTGGTAACACAAGGTTATAGCGCCGCATATAACCTTGTGCTACAAAAGGTGAAGATCGATCTTTTGCTTTTGGTTTGATGGATGCTACGAATAGAGAAGATAGGGTTTCGCTGCTAGCGGTCACGTGTTTGAGAAAAAAACAAATTTCGAACAGTGATCGTACAGTAACTAAAGCAAATCACAGAGTATCTAAAATCCACGAACGAGACAACTACTAACGAAGAATCCAAGCTTTGTCAAACTTTCCGGCAGTGCAGTCAGGCCCGTAGCCACGGAGGGCATTCGGGGTAATGCCCCCCAAATTTTTTGTGCCCCTCCAAATTTTGTTGTTCCCAGAAAATTTTTATTAAAATATAAAATAAAAACAAAAATCTTGATCCACTAAAAATGTTTTTGCCCCGCGCAAACCTTAAAACCTGGTTACGGCCTAAGTGCAGTTATCCTATTTTTCCTTTTTGATCACAACGGTTTTACGGAATCAATAAGCTGCTTGTGAGGAACAAACAACTCACATGTTTCGTGGTTCGTACGCCGGCCACTGAGCTTTGGTCTTAAGTACGGACAGAACATCGTCTCCTTGAGCCCTGATTTCGGTTTCCACGTCGTTCGGCCAGCCCCATTCAGCCACTTTCTGCACGCCATCGCTCGCATACCCACCGTACTCCCATATGACGTAGTTGGGGCTGTGTGATGCACCGACCACATTCGACCAATGAGTAGAGTAAGCTAAATGAAAAATTAAGAGAAACAGCATAACGTCACTCTCCTCGTTTTGTCGAAACACTCAACTCTATCCAACGAAACGTTTATTGATCATCATGAGCTCATCGACTGCAGGAAATGCAAGAATGCTGTTTTGTCATTCCGCCAATAGCAACCAGTCTCGCTTTGGTTCCGCATAGCAGCCGCAGACGAGTGGTGAAAGAAATTTCTGCGTGTTTTTCATGCTACGTGAGGCAATAACAAGTTTTATGTAATAAATTACAAAGTAACACAAAATAAACAGGCTAGCAATTTAAAATAAAAACCTTCCTCCAAGTTCTGGTTCTCCACTGTGAAGTTGAACTTTAGAATGAAGCCTGTTTGAAAATTCATTTTTTCGATGTTTAAACTTAAGTCTACGCCTAACGCGATCATGGAAAAATGCAGTCTGAACCTAGCCACATGAAATGAATGTTTCCAGGAGTCATTCCAGCATGAATGCTGAGCGAAAAGCAAGTTTAATTTTCTGTTCACTCACGTGGGTAGTCTCTTGGATGAGATCGCGGCGACCACAGGCCATAGAAAGTCATTCTGTACATTGCACTGCCGCAAGCACAACACTCTGTCGTGTCGCTGGCATGCGCTGCCGAGCTTCTCTCGCACAGAGTGACTGTGAGTCTCCCTGAATCCTTGAACCAAATGGAACCTGCACGTTGCATTTCGTTTAGATTAGAAGATGCAAACCAAGCAAAATAATAGGTATGTTGTGACTTGTGAGGGTGACGTTACAAGAAAAAAGCTTCTCAGATTTTCAGATTCATTTTGCCAAAATATATAAAAACAACGTTGAAACAAGGCCAGACCTGTCACTTTAAAAGTAATGATCAGGTGCTTGGTCTAAGCTTGTAAATTATTAGTTTTAAGAAAACCCTTGCAAAGATGAAGTTGGAATAGCAAAAGTTTAGTCAAAATAAACTGACGGAGAAGCAGAATGTCCGACCAGTGCATAAATCCAAGCGGTCGATACGAAACTAGTTTTGGTGCGTAAGACAAGCGGGAGGAGTGGGGTAAGAGTGGCTATCTGCTCTCCACAACAACAAAACTTGCTAAAAATTCGGCAAAAATCCAGAAATTTTCTTGTACTTATATAATAAACCTTTTGTAATGTCGCAACACAACATCTTTTTTGACCTTAAAACATCTAATATTTTAATTACTTGCACATGAATCCAATTACTGAGAATGAAAACCTTTGTTTAAACATCTTATATAGATAATAAGGTGCTTATGTATCATTATGAGTTTGAGTTACCTCTGTTGAAACAGTGATCACTTGTATTGTTCATTAGTAGTTCGTTGTACAGGCCATGGATATTTCTTTGAACAATCTACCTTTCTCAGACAAAGATATAAAATGATTCCTTTTCTCAAATGTTTCCATCTACCTGCGGCTGTGACTGGTGTACGGGGCCCAATTAGAAACATTTTCGATGGCTCCCAAGTCGACGCCAATTTGCTCCACTATCTGTGTGGTCATAAATGTTAGTATATCAAGGCCATTATAAATTTGTCGTTTGCATGAAATGAAAAGCGATTGATATGGGAGCTTAAAATGCGAACCAAGTTCTAGACAAGCAATATGAAGACACATTATTCGTACGAGTTTGTACACAGTATGTATGCCTGCAAGAAGCAAAAGCATTCACGCCACTTTTTAAAGATACCTGATTGCAATGTCGTTTGGTTTTATGAAAAGATATGGCAAAAGCCCTAATGCTATTGCGCGTGATGCTTGTGATGAACACATCCTGCATGCTTTCTGTTCATGTACAGAGGACAAATTGACAGATGAGACAGAGACGAATGTAGTTGCTTTTTAAATTGTGCCAACTATTGAAAAAAAATTACGTCGTGCAACTTGTGTACTCCTGGAGCATCCCTAGAAAAGTCAAACATGCATTTTCTAACGACCTTTCTTGTTGTTAGACTTTACATTTTCTAAGGCGCAAACATCCAAACGTCATCACTTGCCAGTGTTATTATTGTACTTGCCAAATTATATCTAATCGAATAGGCAGGTAGAGCCAAGCATGACTATCGAAGCATATGTAGTGCAAAAGGACACAAGTGAGTTTGTAAAATGATCATAAAAACTCATAGATGTTTTGGGTAAAAGTTGAATTGTTGCAACGTATTCTTCGCGCTGTGATGAGCCGAACGCAGATACGCTCTTGAGTGGAACCTATTGAGCTTGGAGCCAAATCGGGTGCAGAACGTCCAGTCAGGTTGATGCCCGATCAAGATTTTGTTAAACCACCTGCGTGAGCATTAATGACACATTTTTCGAGCAAAATCGTACCTTTTTGCACCACACTGGCAGATATATTCACGCAACCAAAGCCGGTTGAAGGAGCAATCCATCGGATCAACACTTTAGTCTTCTTTCCAGTATGGACGTGAGTAATGACGTTGGGACAGAGTGACATTGTTTGCGAGATGTGAGGATTGGTAGACTACAAAATAAAAAAGAGCGTATGACAGAGCATGGCATGCCACCAGGTTTTCTAGAGTGTTTCTTAGTTTTACTGAAAAGTTGTAGCAAGGGTCAAACTTCTGTTACGAATTTTTGCCAAGGATTTATTTAGTTAAATCAGTGTTTTTCAACCTTTTTGCTGTAGCGGAACCTTCCGCAAATGTTTATGTTGCTCATGGAACCCTACGCAATGATCCATGTGTTCATCCTACTTTCTGTAATAACCCAGATGGGTAGAAATGCAGCATCTATGTTTCGGCGGAACCCCTGGCAACCACTCGGGGAACTCTGAAGTTCCATGGAACCCCGGCTGGAAAACACTGAGCTAAATCACGGAATGGTGACTTTTTCCTAGTTACGGGCCGCTTCAGCCGAAAAATCCCTTCCTTTGTCTGTTGATTCACCATCGTAACTTGACTTAACATATTAAATCAACGTCACTACATCGAAAATAGAACGATTAGCTGGAAAGGTTACATTGAGCTGCTACATTATCTGCTGTCTTGGCCATAGTTTGTATGCGTAACTAAAGAAAGAGGCACAAAATGACAGCAGAAATTATAAATTAACACACACAGCACGTTTGCGACAATTTAAATATAGGCGACACTAATACGATGATTAAAAAGTAAGATCCGCAGCGATGTGATGCACCGAATTGATATGGCATGACAACTCGTAGGGTGCTCCTTATTATGGGTGCGCCATCACCAGGTTTCCGAATGTACTACTATTGTGTGTCTTTTCCAGGGTCAAAAGGTTTTGCTACATTAGTGCAGTCTTGAATCATAACTGCAGTTGACAGATATGTGACGTATAGTTTAATGCCACCTGTCCGGGTTCGACGATTCGTTCTTCCATTGCATCCGTTAGCAGCGTTTTTCCATTTCTACTCGTGTAAAACGCGCTATAACTTTGTCGCTTTTTCTATTATTCATTAGTGATCTTTAGGGCTCGAAAGTGTATAGCCCAAATTCTGCCATTCGAAACAGTGGGCTTTCTGATACAACGTAAAGACCGAAAGTGAGAGTTGAGGGAAACCACATAGTTCGGTATATAATTAACACACTACGCCTTTAGTTTTGCAGTTGAAGTTAGTGCGCACGCTGATTAGTGTCTACGTTAAACCAGTTCGGTGTCTCATTTGAAGTTGGTTGCAACTGCGTCTTAGTTGCGGGTTGGTTTGCTGCAAATATTTATGCGATTGTGTGTTCAGCTAATTGTTAATTTTTTTAACTGCGCTGGCAGAATTTTTAGTTTCATTGCTGTTGTGTTTCAGAAACCGTATTGGGCGATCGATCACTGCTGAAGTTTGCTTAATTGGTGACAAGTGTTTTTGTTGACCATCTTCCGCTCCGTAGGCAATTTCTGTGGGGAATAGGAGGCTGCAGGTCTGTTGATGCACGGAAATTGTGAGGCGTTGGTGAAAGGTTGTCGAATATGTGTTGCAAACCCACTGACTGCAAGCCACCTCACAGGTCGTAAAATATGCCAGGCGTCACAACACTTAACTGTGTCAAGTGATTACGAAAAAGTTGAGTTGCAGTTGAACTACAAGAACTATGCAAGCCCGTCATAAATTTAAGGTTAAGGCTGAGATCGTTTGATTTTCCATAACTCACGTATTGGACACAATAACTCAACCAGTGGTTCACGAAAATGGTGATGGATGTCTCAAAAAACAATTGGTTTCAATATCAGCAAAATATCGATCATCATTGGTTGTTGTGTTATTTTTCTTATACGATTTTGCAAGACTTCCATATTTCACGTTGTTTCAAGCTCACGTCTTATTTCGACAGACTCAGGGGCGTTCCGAAGGGGTAAGAAGGAACAGTGCCCCGGGGGTCAAACCAGGGGGGCCGAAAATTTCTAATAATGTCGTAAGTACTTTCTTCAATAAAATACATTTGCTCCCGAAATACCTTAATTTTCGCGAACTTGTTTGGAAAAATTACCCGGGCGCGCGCCATCTAATCTCGGTACGCCCCTGGACAGACTACTATGAACTATCAAGGTTGGTTTCCACAAGGACATCGCAACTACCCTGCAGGAGTCAGGCCGAGCGACACTGCGCATCCTCGTGTCGCCGAAAATTGGATTAGACCTCAACGGCCGACGACTTGGTTTGCACTGTTGTGCTACGCTCGTCTCACCATGTCGTTGGAGCCTGTGGTCAATTCTATTAAAGTGGATCGATGTCTGGGAGGTACGAAGCGGTTTTCTACACTACAATTTACAGCTATTTACAAAAACTGGAAGAGTTCTAACTGTGAATTTTTCGAACGTGAAATCGTTGCACACAAACTGTTTTTTCGACGCGATTTGCTAAGGTTGTAAATTGATACAACAGGCCAAGACGATTGTTGACTTGTCTTTTCAAACCTTGATTTGCGTTTATGAAAAACATCGTAAATTTAAATGGCAGCACAATAAAACCCAAGTGAAGTAGCAGTGCATGAAGCAAAATGTGCGCACCGTTTTGCGTTCGCATTCTTGACAAAACAAGAACAAAAATGTTGCGATTCAGTCGCACGACGAACCGGAGGAAGTTAGAAGAGGAAGGTTCTCAGTCGCCATTCAGCGCATTTGAGGGACTGCAAGCCAGCTGTAAAACCGTTTTTAACCTTCTTCCATTTAATAAAACTAACATCGAACAACGCACATCAAAAGCAGTTTTAAACACTTGAATTCGAACACTCACCACAAACCTCCCGGCGGGAACTGAGGCGTCTCTCGCGTTAACCGCCTTCACGGCGAAACCACGGAAGTAACTGGGCAAGGTGCTTTGAAGATTCACTGTGATATTATGAAGCTTTGTTTACTATTCCGTCCTGATGTATGACTTAAAACGTTATTGCAAGCAATACAAATTATTCCAGCTTCGCTATGCGCTTGGCTTTTTATTGACAACCTCCGCAATATCGATATACGTAAGTGTAGCACAAAAAACACTACCTCGAAAGTATAGCCATAGACTATAAGATATTGTAAACAGGATCAAAACTTATTGACCAGAGTAACCGAAAACTTTTTATGGTATCTTTTTGTTACTTCACCAGATAAATAACTAGCTATGCCTCCGACCGGATGCTATTCTTGATCAATTTCGAGGTATCACTATGGCAAGCCAAAGCTGTTCAAAAAAGTGCATATTTTCTTCCATGCAACAGTTTACCAACTTGTTGAATATCCATTCGCTACACCCAAAATACCGCGTTTTTTTTTGACACTGCATCTCACCCATTTGCGCCAAACCCTTTTACCACTTGAAGGCCACAAATTTGAATGTTTAACGTTAGGACTAGGCGATCCAAAGTCTTATGCAACAAAACGCCCAAATCATGTTTGTCATTCTTTTTCCCAAAAACTTAAATGTAAAAATTGTAAACATCGAGATTTTAAGAATCATGCACGCAGATGTTTCAATCAAATTACCCATTCGATTTTCATAAATATTCGTATTGCTAATTAATTATCTATAACAAGGTCTCCACACTTTTTTGTCAGAGGTACACATAAACTATCACACAACAGTTCGAGGGCTGGACATCTTGCATAATGAGATTATTTTGGGATATGTTACATTCTTTCAAATCAATAAATTGTTTGTAAATATTTATTTTTCATTATTGACGAAACGTCTTCGCGGGCCGCATCTGGCCCGCGGGATGTAGTTTGGAGACCCCTTACCTATAACATCACAGAAATTGGGCTTTGAATTTAGACATAGTAATATGATCAATGATTACCTTGCCGACCAATCAAGAAGTAAAACCACGTTATTCCTCTGAAAGTATGAGCACATACAAGCAACATAACACTGCTACTGCATAGTAATTTTTAGCGAAAAACAAACTAGTTCAGAAACTATTATCCTGTGTTACTTAAAATATTCGTTTTGGGGGAGTTTGTACAATTCGATTGACGTCACAACATTCATTCCAAACCTGCAGAAAATGTCAACCTTGGGGGAGCAGTTTTAGAAAACCCTGCTCGTAATATTAACAGTTGCATTCGCCTCATGAAAAAATGAGGTATGCAAAATATTACCTTCCTATTACAGTTAAATTTCCATGTCACCCAGCCTGGAATTTTCAGGGTTGGTTATTGTTGTAAAAATTCTTCTCTTTCCTGTTTTTTGTTATGTTTCTAACAATCAGCTGTGTGACGTCATTTTTGTTTGTTCTGACACTGACCACATTGCCACAAAACATGAGTGTGCTCGAGTCCATAGACGTATCCAGGGGAGATCATGGGGGCTATGCCCCCAAAAATTTTAACATATCTTGTCATTTTGTGCTTTGCAAGGTGGTGTAAAAACTGTGTTGGTCGCTTAAAGTCAAAAGATTTGCTCCCCAAAAAGTTTTGAGCTGGTTACGTCACCGCTCGAGTCCGCCGCAAGGCGACGACTGGTCAAGAACGGAAATTCGAGCAGTAATTTTATCATAGCATCCTACGGTAATTACGGTATGCGTTGTGTCGCACTACTTCAGTCAATTTCCAGAACTATTTACTGGTTTCTTTGCGAACTCAGTGACTCCAACGATGCATGTTACAAGCTGGTGATCAGCACAGCATCACCGACACACATTTTGAATACTTCAATCGACAGACTCGTAATTTTTGCATTTAAGAATGGTTCCACTACGCATAGTTCAAGTTGTTTGACAAGCAATTACAAAACAAGTCAAGCTACAATATAGCAAGCATACATTCTGCTAAAACTTGATTAATAATATTGTCGCAAGCATGGGTTGCTTACCAACTTGGCGTTCAGGGGTACCTAACAGTTGAAGCAAACGAAACACAACTAACAGGCACTTTATATGTTTTGGGGATAGCCAGCTAAAGCAAGCACATAACCTTACCGACGTATTCTCGTTCTGGGTCGTACGTTTCAGGCTCTCCTTCTATGCGAATTCTGAAACCATTATCTCCAGGGCGCGGCCGAGAGGACCGCAATGGGGGGTCACCGGAGCATGAGAAATGGCTGTGGGTGACTGTCAGGGCTCGAGCACTGTGAGTTCTGCTTCGTGATGCGAGAGCGAGCGGACTAGCAAGAACAAGTGCAAGGAATCCAGCCCACGAAATGAACAGCTGTGCTTTTAGGCGGCTATGCGGCATTTCTTTCAACACCAGCAAGCCCTGACCAATTTGCACAGAGAACTTAGGCAAACGATATCACATCGCTACTTCGCAGACTAGGTAAAGCACATCAATGGAAAACGTTTCTGGTCCCTGGCCTGAAAATGAAACCGAAACAATGAACGAAACCCAAGCTACAAAAATTCAAATAGCTGACGATTGTCTTCAAATGTTGAGAGCAGCCATGGGAAATGGCCTAACCGTTTTCGAGTTTTGACAAAAAAACGCTAGTGAAATTACTTATGCTATACTTTTAAGAATATTACTGATACTTTTCCTTCAATAATATTACTTTTACTTATTACTTATACTGGCAAATATTACTTATACTTTTCCTTTAATAATATTACTTTTACTTATTACTTATACTTGTAAATATTATTTATACTTTTACTTATACACTTATAATTTTAAGAAAACGCGAGTGATGTCGCTTATACTTTTACTTTAACTTATAAGAATAACAAAATGTTCTACGGCAACAACACGGTAAAAAGCTAGCAAGACCATAACTCTTGTAAAGAATCCAAAGATTGTTACAGATAAGATTCGTATTGTTCGTGTCTGGCCAAATTCCATTGCGAAAATTGATCAAAAGAAGTGATTTTGTGAGGCTATTGCAAACACGAAAATAAACACAAGAATGCACGTTTCATGTTCAGCATGTTTAACGAAGTTAAATTCACGCAGTTCACTGCGCGCTTTCGCATTAGTTTTATTCTTGAAGAAGATTTGCGTGGTTCGGAAAAGCGTTTGTGTTTTCAGCACATCTGCGACATCAACAAAATGGAATGCAGTCAGGAAGCAAACAAAGTATGATCAACGTTTCGCTGTTAAAACACACTGTTGTAGTTGAAGCCTTCCGCATAAGCATGTCAGAAAAGTAAGTACTTAGAAATGATTTTCCGATCTATCGTTCGTTTTGAATGTCAGCACAACGCTAAGGCGTCTCTCAAGCACGTTAAATTACGCATTTAGCAAAACAAGTTTATTTCTGCAATCAACATCATTTCGCTCAAGGGCCTCAAACTCAAATTACTCTGAGGGCCAAATGTGGGATTATAAAGTAACCTTAGGGCCGCATTACGACGCTGACGCAACAATGGCGGTATATCTGAACTTTGTTAGAAATGGCTTTATCTTATAAACAGCTTTGTGTAGAACTTTATATTACAGTATCTTATTACCTGCAAAAGCTATCACGAGTTACAGGCAAATCATTTCTAGTCGTTTTTACGTTCATTTGAAAAGAACATGTTCACTCGCTAGCCAAGCACTTTCAAACATCCGTGAATAAACTAAATAACGTTATTTGAAAATTCCCAAAAAGCATCGCGGGACGCACAAAACGCACTCGCTGGCCGCGTGTTTGAGACCCTGATTCAGCTCAAAGGAGGCACGGTGCAGGTGGAATCACTCATTGCCCGGCTTAACCCACGATCGATACTCCATACGACAGGAAGCTGTCAAAAAGATTGCACCGCTGCTTTCACAAGGAAAGCATCGACGCCGTCTTAATTATTCATGGATTTGAAGTGAAAACGGTGGTCAAAATGGTAAAGAAGCCTAAGCGACTACACTTCTACGTAAACACGTTTATTGATCGCAAATAACAGAACACTGGCGTTGATAGGATAATGATGTTTTATCATTTTTATGCCACAGAAATGAAGCATGAAGGCAGCGTCTGTTTGAGATTCTGTCACAACGGTTCACTTCAGGTTTGTTTTGAAGCGATGCATCACCCAATGAGAAATTGTGAAAACAATGCGGTTATGTCACTTTCCATCACAGCGGTAACATCACACGAAAATTGTTTTCTTTGATCAGATTTAAACGCTGCTGTTTACCGTCACTTGGCAGCTTAGATTTGCACTTCCATTCCACCGTAAATTCCCGTGCTTTTGGGTTTTCGAGTTAGAGGTTATGCGAGAGTTGGCCAAAAAAAAAAATTTTTCAAAAGGCGTAAACTTGAGATAAACCGGCGTTCGAAACGCTTATATTCCAATCACAAAACTAGAAAAGGAGTTGAAACTTGGAAGCGGGCGGAACTCATCTTACTGGCTTTCGCCCTATCTTTTTTCCGTTTGCTTTTGTCTTGCTAACTTCTTCTTCAAAGCGTATACCTCTATCGTGTTTGCTGCCGCTTCATTTGTACGTTCATCCAGCCAGGCCATTTAAACAAACCATTGTAGAGATCACATATAATTGTTCATTTCCCACCCCTTCCTGGGCGCTGGAGAAGTAAGCGATGCGCAACGTCTTCAAGCTGTACTTCCTTAACCAAAGCGTTCCGCCGAAGCTTCAGTGCCACGCGGCAAAGCAAACCCGTGCAAACGCACAAAACTCACTCTCGGTGTTTGCGTGCAGTTCAACACTTGGTCTTCCGCACCAGGTCGAACCACCGAGCACTGGGCGCCGCACTGGGAAATCTCGAAAATCGACGGGTGGCTCTGATGCGGCATTAAACAGCGCTGCTCTCAGTTGGTCGGCGACAGTGAGGTTCCTCAAACAGAACGCTCTTGTAATTTGACTATTGGTGCGTTGCGCGCAGACGCACAACCAGTCTTTTGCCGCAGTTTAACAATACAGCAATACGTGTTATGCCCCCAAATGGCTAAAAAAGTTAATGCACGTTGGAAAAACAGGCGGTCATTGATGTATGCCTTTTCTCAGACATATCAGTAGCTCTTTTTGCAAGAATATTAATAAACTCTTGTGAAGCACAAAATTTCTAGCAACTGTTTTCAAAATCGGACGCAGGAAAATGTAAATGCTCTTGCTATTTTGCAGATACGTGTTAGTAACCACCTACGTTTCTGCTTTAAAATGTTTTATCAAAACTTTGCGTTATTGATTTTTTCCCATGATCAATTCTTTTTCCGAAAAGCCACTATTAAACAAAAAATTTTAACCAGAAATGTTCCGGCAAGTGTTTCACATGTGGTTCTCTTGAAAGGTGGTTCTCTCTCTACTAACTACCTCAGCAGAGCAGTTCGTCGATTGTTCACCTGGCTGGTTCCTCATTCTGGTTGTTATATTGTCAATAATTTATAACTAACAAGCGCGGTGTCCGTTTCGTTTAACCCTGCATTACGCTTCGGGCGAAGCGCGCGTTGTTTTAATAACTTTTTAATTGTCCAGATGTGTTCCAAGTTAAACATCCCTTCAACTTCCTTTCGTTTTACTGTCGTAATTTATAATCCGGCATCGTGTTCTGAACACCTGGTTCTTACTATCCGTGGTGAAAATATTAATGATCGTTTGAATGTTACTTGAACATTTCAGCTGAATTGAAACTTAACGTTTGGTCTTCTTACCAGATGATCAGCGGGAAGGTTGCATAATAATCAGCTTACCATTTTTATCTCGGTAACTCTTGCCCTAATATGTGCCGCAAGGGAAGAAACTTTGAGAGCTTAATAATAATAAGCGGATATTGCCAAATTGTGCAAATGGGGAGCGCCAACGACGTCAGATGCCAGTCTGCCACCAAAATGCGGGATTGATAAATGGCACTTAGAAAGGAAGAACATTTACGTTACACACCAGTTTAAAACAACTTACAACGAATATGGCCAGTGACTGCTTTTGAATTTCACGCCGTCAGAGCATCGCAAGCTCAGGAAGGTTGTAAGGATGAATTATCCTGAAGCGCATATGCTGAAATCAGTGACTGTTCGGGAAAGCATCGAGAGAAAAAAAACTTGTACCACAGTTTGTATTTAGAATAAATCCAAGCTTCGCAGTTGAAATCGAAACGCTAAATAGCAACAGTGATAGACGAATTGGGTCAAACAAACATACAAGGGTGAGTTCTCCCCGAGATACGCTTCTGGTTGGCTGGAGGCGTTTTATGCTGCTTGTCTGCAGTAGCAATTAAAATCAGAAGTGGGAAGGAAAAAAATGTGTATCGAAAGGAAACCTTTCCCAGCAAAAATCAGATACTATAAGATCTTACAGGAGTAAATAATTCACCTACTAAGTAGGCATCATGAGCTCTTATTCGAGTAGAATCAAAGGAAAAAGAAATATTTCTGATTTAACAACACATTTGTCATTTGGACAAAAGCCTCTTGCATGTTGACATATTGATTTAAAAAAGAACGGCGACATTTACATACAATCAAGATACTGCGGATGCAAAGTCGAGATCATGTTTCCGTGCGCAAGACACAAATCATTTTGCAATGGATTACCAAACTTATTTCAGTGTTGCCATTTGTGCAATAATTCACAAGTTCAGTTCAGGTACAGCCACTATTTAAGTTGTGGCAGGGGTCAAGTGTGTCCTCTAGGCGAAAAGTGACGCAGGGTTTTGACTTTTTCACATCACGCGGCTCATAAAAGTGTTGTGAGAGCAAATTTTCCGTCTAGCTCTGGCGCCTTTCTGGTTTCGAACACCTACTTATTGCTTTCATAGAGTGAGATCATTGATTCAGAAGAGCCCACTCCTGGATTTCATAAATATTGCATTTTTCATTATGTTCACTTTTAACCTTCAGCAACTGCACATAACTGCACGAAATTTAAGAAAACTGTATCGTTTTTTCTTCATAATCAAACAAAACTGCATGGATGCCTCCCTAATTGCTCACACTAAATTACATTTTCAAACGTAATTTATTTTACTTCAGCGTAATTTATTTTACTATTTTACTGCTCTCAGAGCGATGAACCGAGCAAACACTGGTTTTCACGCAGTAAAAGTGACAAGGTGTAGCTCAGATGTAACAAAAACAGCAGCCGTTCTTTGGAAGCATTTTATTTCCGCAGATGGATGAATGTTCCGGTGTGAACTTAACAAGGTTGCAAAACTTGAGTTTTTGAAGACGTTGAGCGTAATCTTACATTTCATGAGAGAGGATGAGAGAGGGTTGCAAAAATTTTCAAGACTATCAGCGCCTCTGATGATGTGATCACTATTCTGTCAGAACATCATTGCTGACTTGGCTCTCTGCCACATTTTTGCCTGACTTTCTATTGCATGTGGGTTATTGTGGAGTTATATTGTAATAAAGATCTACCCTGCTAACAATGAGATACCGACGCCTGATCTTTAAAACAATATAATTAGCCATACGGCAAACAACGTGAGTGGCGAGACAGCTAGACGGCTCTAGCTTCAGACTTAGAGTTAATTGTTTTGAAAACATCTCCAACCGCTGTAGAAAATCTTCGGCTTAAAACGCAGAGTGCAGCTAGCTGACATAACTCATTGATTAGGATTGCCTGGTTTTACCGTCGCCTTCAGTCGTAGGACTATAGTTCTTAACGTTTTGGTTTGCTGGAGTGAAATTTGGAAGTCTTTTTCGTGCATGTGATAAAGCGGTTGAGAGAGGGTTGCATCGACAACATACTACTACGTGAACGTTATCACTAAACGATATTTTTTGCTTGTTCTTAATTTTTTTGATCAACAATATTTTGAAAACCGTGTGAGTGTTTTAGAAAATATAACGGCAAGTGCAGTGATAAAGCATAGTTGCAATCATAAGCGATATTATCATGATGTACCTGCTATGTTAAGCAGGGGCTCATTAACGTTGTATGAGGACCCTGGCTGAAACTCAGAAAGGGGCTCTTTCTTACATACATAACTGTTTACCAACTTAGGGATTGGGGGCTCCTCAAATGTTGGGGGCCCCTGGCTGTAGCCCAGTCAGCCCCCCCTTCCCCTTTAATCCGCTATTGATGTTAAGCCTTTTAAAACCAGCCTCGTCTTCTTAAAAAACGCTTAGTAGTGTTTGAGAGAATTTCTACTTGTTTCACATTTTAGCGTTACCCTGTTACATAATCACCCTCGTCGAATGTGCGATTGTTTGCATTCTGTTTACGATTTATGATGCAGGCCAGGTGCCCAGTTTAATGCTTCGCAAGAAGCCTTCTGGGTCAACTCTTTTTGATGTAGCTGCCGTATGTCAGGGAAAAACAACGATTTTGCGTGGACGTCGGCTTGCTGATGGTAATGAGTTGATTCATGCATTTATGTGGCTCAAATCACGAAGTAACACGAAGCAGGAACTTTAGTGTAAAACCGGCACCACATTATAAATCGCGCAGCGTTTGAAGTTATAATCGGTTTCAAAAGAAAATCTGACCGAATCACAAAAAATTAAGGACTATGTGGGTTAGAAATAATGTGTTAAAGGTTAGTCCAAAAACTTAATTGGCAAGGTTTATTTGCTTGACTGTATCTGACCAGGGTCTTTTTAAGGTGTAACCTGGCTGTTAGCAAACACATTTTGAGAGACCGCAGATATTTTATCTAAGCACCAAGATGATCGCAAAGCAAGGTTTTAGTGTATTTTGATGGTGGTAGTAAACCGAGTTTTTACTGTATTTTGAGGGACCGTTGAAAAACTTTGGGAGATCGTTTTGGGCCCTCAAAGCACTTAAAAACACTGCATCTGACTATCACAAAGTGCCTTGAATCAAAAAGCTTACTCTTTCATCAAGCTACAGCTTCAACATACAGCGATTTACAACTTTCTAGAGGTGAACCACCGATGATGGCAACTGATCGCCCTTCTGCGTTTCTTGTGAGAAAAAACAAACGCTGAATCCGAACGACTGCAATGGAAACTTTCACGGGGCAGCGACTTCCAACATAGGCGAGATATAGCGCTTCGTGCAACGCAAGCGACGAAACAGTCTCGCAGAAGATTTGCGCACTAAGCTCCGAAATTTAGTTACTACGCTAGCTTTGCGTGTGAAACACATCGGCTTTCTTTGTTTCTTCCTTTTCAGATATGCAGATTGTTTCCTTGCAGTTGAAATTAGCCACTACAGTATCTTTCAGCACATTAACTTTAGAGGCTGGGTTATGTAGTGCCTTCACACGATATCTGTTATATTTTACCAGATTTATTCGTTTGTTGTTTTGGTGCTGGGGTAGATGTATCAAACAAACCTTTATTTAGCCCAGCAGAAAAAGCGTTTGGAAAAAACGCGAAAAGATTTTTGAATAGTAACATGCAAATTATGACTGTATCAAAGGTATTTTTTATTGCAAGAAAAGTTGGTCTGAAAAATATCAGCGTTTTAAGAATTTATCCAATGGAGAAATTTATATTAAAAGCTACCGTCAGCAGGTTTTGAAAAAACTGTCGGTTTGTAAAGTCTCTGTGGTCTTCACCGCAAGTTGTCGATATTCATATTGTACAAAGACAATCGCAATGTAGGGGCGCTGGCTGCCCCCAAACCTCTACATACAGAAAAATTCACCAGAAAACACGTTTTGGCAGATTGTTTTCTGCAATTCATTAAGTCAACTCTACAGCTCTGCAAGATCTTCCAGGAAATCAATAAACATTTGTGTAGACACAAGCACATGTTTGGTCTCAGGTTACTGACAAAATTTATACGAAACTAGTGCTGATTTGAATTTCCGATATTGCGCTTTTGCAATGTACGTACAGAGATACAGCGTGATGTTATCAGCAGACGTTCTCCTTTTGGTGAAAAATTGTGTATTTAGTGACTAAAGGCAGTTTTGTTTAATTGGCAAGAAAAAAACGGAACTATTTTGGAACCTGAAAACAACGTTTTTCTGTAAAGAGAATTAAGTCAGTTGCCCATGATCTGAAGGAAACCCTGTCGCACTTTCAAAACAATAACCTCCTGTGATATTGAAAACCTCACGAACCGTTGCTGCTATTGGCCTCGGATGAAACTTTTCTGTACAATACTTCACTTAAAAAACTGGCTAGCGCAGTACCTCTAACTCGAAGCCTCTTTTTCAAAACATTATATTGAAATTGAAATCATTATATGTCATCAGCACAGGACAAGTCCGTACCTGAATAACAACGCAATCTACGCTGGGACGAGAGCAAGCAAAGCGTGATACGTGCCTCACATTCAAACAGCCGCAGCGCGTTATGATGAATGATTAACTACAAGGCTTGTTTACTCAAATCCCGTGGGCAAAAGAAGACTTCTATGGATCCTTTTTCTTTTCTCTCGAGACGTCTTTCATCTTCGTAGACTTCCGCAAAGCTAAGGCGAACCCAAGCGTCAGTCGAGATAAAAGAACACCACGCGAACCCAAAAATCCAAGTGGATCAAACCGATCAAACTCGTAGTCACACGCGCTTGTTGATGCCGCGTTCAGGCTGATCAGTGCGAAAGCAATCGGCCAAAGCGAACAGTTTTTTGCAGAGAACACATGGTCAGCCCACAAAGCTGAATGAAGCTCGTTTTAACGATATGCGTCACTGCGCAGACGCATTCAACCTCCTGACAAAGTTAGGAGCGAAAATCTACATGTAGAACGTGTAGCGTGCAACTAATTCTGTACACAACACTGTCTCAAAACAACGGACGGACTGAAACACAGACGCCGAAAAGGGACAAAACGTTGGGAAAATCGTCGAAACCGATAAAAAAACGTTACAAACCTGGAAAAACTGTGGAAAACCGTTACCAAACATATGCCTTCTCCAGCCCTCTGTTGAAATCCACTCAAATATTCCAAAACCGCACAGTGTGCCAATTGCAAGATCTGCGCAATAACAACCCTGTTTCATAATATCATGAACGGTTGTGCCACCACATAAGATACGTGAACTCATTGGCATGCTTGCTAACTATGAAATCACTGCCTTGTTAAGAGACTGAGCAAATTGCTTTCAAATATTTTTAAAGCTTTGCTTGCTTGCACGATTCCACGCAAAAAGGTATTCGGAATGAAGTTGTCATTGAACGCAACCTGACGCCACAAAACAATCTGTTTTCAGAAAAATGAACATCGAAGCAGCACCCACCAAGAACTGCCTACACCACTGCACGAACAACACGAGATCCAACGTGTTACCACCATCTGGAAAGTGATGATCGGCTGTCCCTCATAACAAAAAACAGGGCAACAATTTGGAAAAAAATCGTGGCAACGCCGCTTCTTTCAGAGCAGTTCCTTACATGTTACCGGCTGAACAGAACAGCGTTTCACCCATTACCAAATGCAGTCTCCGCTCAGCATGCACGAAGAGCGGAGACGGACCGGAACGGCTTGGTAAATGTCGCTTGTTCTATCGTCGCCATAGCGCACAAGCGCATCTGCATTCTGCGAATAGAGAATCGTAAAATGAGTGCAATCAGCTCAATTTTTACGGCATGAAAATGCGCTTAAAATCGATTGTAGGCTAAAGCCACGCGATAACAGTAGATGGCTAATCTTTCACAATTGCTGTCTGATCGAGCTATTGCACTACAGTAGGTGGCAAGGTGAGGATTGACATACGTAAATATGAGTTCGAACGAGACGTTCCATAGTTTTTTTTGCAATATCGCGGTTACATCAGCAGTTTCTACTGGTTAGTACCAGTTAATGATGTTGTAGAGCAGCGCTTCATAAACATTTCTGGGTCACGGATCCCTAGTACATCCTAATAAAAGTTACGTACACCTCAAGAAAAAACGCTGCAATAAGAAATACGGTCACACTCAAAACCACTAGTGTTTCTGTATGCTTTCGAGGAATCAGTCGACTGCCATCTGAATGGAGTAAATTCAGAATGGAGTAAATTCAAATAGAATGGGATAAATATTCTATTTGAATAAGGACTGAGGATGCGTAATTTTACGTGAAATCGATTTCCTATTAAAAATTTGCTGATCGATTCCTTGCTTACACCCATCGTGG
>JGI24159J19872_10001575_pt1 | contig 25524 bp, 14 predicted proteins | sample Ectturendosymbi4_FD_19872 | JGI IMG/M metagenome (IMG submission 19872)
CTTAGTATCAATTACTATTTGATTTCAGACAAGGGGTACGAGAAAATTTGACGAAAGCTCAGGGGGTACGAGTGGGTAGAAAGGTTAAGAACCACTGGCATAGAGTTATACGATTCTATTGACTATCCTGCATGGCACTTGGATTGTGACTCAGATATATGGGCATTTTCATCATTTGTGGTGCTTTGCTAACCAAGTCTTGTTTTTTGCTGATGAATGTGCTAATATTTGCAGTCTCATGGCAGTTAACGCGCCATCTATACTTGAAAAGTTCTGATGCTGTGTCCTATTCTATTTGTTAAAGACGTATGGTAACAGACTAAGGCCTGTTACAACTGCTGGATGCTTTCTTTTCACAAGCAATGTTTTTGAAAGAGTAATTCTGATGATGCGTTCGGAATTGTTTGAAAGTAGGCTACAGTAGAATTGCTCTTAACGTCACTTCATGGGACCGGAGAAAAAGCATTGTTATAATAGGCGAACTGTCGTTATACCCGAATTGCTATAAATCTTTCCTAAAACGGCTTTTCAGTTCAATGCCAAAGTCTGGCAAAAGTTAATAGTGTTCTTTGAGCAGAACTGCGCTTACTGCATCTTGTTTTCGTGTATAATCTGATAAGGAAAATAAGAAATTATTTTGTCTATATTTTTGAAAATTGTAGTCAACGTCGTTGTTGGAATATCGAAATATTTTGCATGTTTTGCCACTTTCGTAACATTTTCGCTATATAGAGCGAAACGACGATGTCATATTTTTTCCATAATGGGGTATTGCTTCTTTTGTTCGACAATTTGTGCGCTGTTCCACCAAGACTATCGATCGAATTGTCTACAGTCGTAACAATCCCTAATGTAGTAAAACTCATGTAAACATTTGCATTCATTGCTGCTAGAGCTGATGGTACAATCCTTGATGTCATTCTTACGTCACACCTGTCAGGGCTCACCGATTGGCCGTTTAACTTCAACCGTGTTCATATTCGGTCATAAAAGATTTATGTGGTTCTTCTTCTTTCGAGCCAGTTGTTAAAACCACTGCTTGGACTCACAAGATCTCGGGGCAGATGTTGAGCAGCCATTCGGTTGTCTCATCGTCCAGAACCGTCAGGCCATGCAGTCCATGTGGAGGTCGATGGATTGGACATTGGAGGACAACGTGGTCGACAGTTTGTTCTTCTGCGCCGCAATCACAGGCCGCAGAGGAGGCCATACCCATTTGTACAAGCAGAAGCGGAAACGTTCGACACCGGTGCGGAGGCGGTTAAGCCGGACCCAAGCTCTTCTTGGGAGGATCATTCCGGGGGGTGCCGGTGTCGCTGATGAAAATACGGAGCCTTGTGGGGTTGTCCGTCCACTCCGCATTCCATCGGTGATCCACCCAGGGCGCCGCACGTATGTTGTTGTTGTCAGATGAACTGGGGATATCAACCGCAACTCAGATTTGTGTGCTGACCCCATATAGTCGAGCTTAGACTTTAAACTGGAAAGAAAACCTGCAACTGTGGTTACAAACGAACAAAATGCTGAGGGGACCGACAAAAAGTGTCGCTGTAGGCGCAGTGACGATATAGCCGAAGTCGTTATTGCCGATCTCGAATGCACGTAAAAGCTAGGAATTCTGCCGCGGGACCGACGAACAAGCGTTGGAGAGGCGAACTGCCGTTATAGCCGAAGCCGTTATAGGCCAGGAGTTCCCGATCTGAGGTGCATGTACCCCTAGGGGTACATTTGTCTATCGGAAGGGGTACATTTAAGGTTAGCCACAGAAGGGAAAATTATATTTATATATTATTTATTTCCAAATATTTATACATACATCAGTGAATACCTTTTTCAAAAATCATTAAATGCTTATTATTAAATATATTAACTTTGAGACATAGAAAGGAGTCTACCTTTATAGTTCCAAAACTATAAACCTTCTATTAAAAATTCAACTGGATTTTTGTTTATTTACTCAGCCTTTTTGTCATAAGAAATTTTAGGGTATATGCTCATCTGTCNAAGTGCTAGANGGGTACATTGTCAAAGAAAGGTTGGGAATCCTNTTATAGGCGAATTCTACTGTGCTAGATTTTTGACACTTTGAGACCCTGCGAAGGCTGCTTNTCTTTACTTTTAAAAGAAAAAGCTATTCTGTTTCATATTTGGTGTCCGGCCGCAGATGGGCACCAAATATGTAACAGACTATTTATATATTTTCTACTGGTGCACGACTAGATAAGCATAGCCCGTTGTTTCAGCCAATACCCGTGGTTTTTTATTATACTTATCAGGGGTAGACCAAGGACGAGGTGGCGCGATATCGTTGCGGCTTGGTCGCATATGCTGCTGGATCAGCACAGCCGCCAAAGTTCGCTGAGACCTGCAGGGGCTTAGAATTTTTAAAACTGCTGCGGATACTGTTGACGACTGATTGTGTGCAACGCCGACCGTTGTGTGTATTGGTTTATGTTATTTTAATGCCACACGTTGAGATGTAATGTCGCGCATGCGCAATGGTCTTTCTGGTTCGTTAATGTTTGTAAACAGGCTGTGGAGTTTGGTATCTGAGTTGTGGTTGATATCCCGAGCCTTTTCAGCTAGGCAAGCTGAGCCACTTACCAAATCTAAGAACCTAACGAGCATCATTAACAGCTACGACCCTCTCGAAAGTAAATTTTCGAAGGTAAATTCTGCAAACCAAGGGTCTGCAGGGGTCTGTTAGAGATAGGAGAGAGAGACAGAGCCAGATAAACAGAGAAAAAATAAAGTATATCATAGAAAAAAACAGAAGAAGAGAAAGATATGTATAAAAGTGGTGAAAGTCGCAGTACAGCATGTTTTGTATGTCTTAAGCGAGTTAAATGCTGGTTAAGGTGCATGTGTTCCGATTGGAGCAAAAACGTTTGCCTCATGCGTAACTTGTGTGTCGGGCGGCAGCCGCTGAGAAAAACGTTCATGTGCGTATTCAACCATCCTCGGTAAAATCAATGCGTCGAAACACATTTACTGCAGTTAAACTTCTTGTTGCGCCTTTGGTGACGCCGTCTGCCTACGTGGTGAGGTGTTTTAGCTTCAGGCACAGGCGAAGCCTCCAGAAGACACGATTTCGACGAGAAAACATATCGTTTCAAGTTGGCTCGAATCGTCNCCGGTCAACTTTGCTCTGCGTGATCTATAGATTAGGAAGTCCACAGCGANGAAAAAATTGCNTTCTCATGCCCGGTCGTTGCAACCGTGTAAAATGTCNTTCCAGGCGGGGCGATTGCACTAATTGAATTCGATTTTACTTTTAAAACTTCCGTGCTTTCGAGTCTACAGCAATCGATAGCTCCTACAGAACTCACGGTGCAACGCAGGTAGCACGTCCAGTGCCACACGTCAGGACGAACATAAATTTAGCAAAGCAGGTCTTCATCAAATTCCTATCTGTTGTTTGATTCTACTGCGCGTTTACGAGCCGCAAATGCTTGCCATAATGCCAGCGATGGAGANGGGGATGTTCCTACTAGGAACCCCTCTGCTTTCAANATGCCTTTTCNGCGCAGGACAGAATACACGTGGTGGTAAATACAACAAAGCAAGTTGATAGTGTCTTGGCTATCAGTGGTCNATGGCACCCGTCACCGTGAACAATCTCCATGGACGCAAGTGTATCCTCTGCTTTTGCAGAGTCAAAGCTGATTTAAACACTATGCAGATAACTTGAATTAAGAGTTAATTTNAGGCCCTGGTATTAGTTGCCTTTGTGCAGCACTATATCAGCGTCNCCGAACGAAAAGCAGATTTAGCTTGTGAAGTGAATTGATCGGCATCATTTTTCTCCACTAGACCCAACATACAAGGCCCTGAAGTCAAACATACTGTAGATTTTACTGTTTCATTGTGTGTTAATCGTAAACGTATCGGCAACTGTAATGCAACTCGCTTTCTCGTTGTTGTAAACTGCGTAATAGACTGACAGTTTGTGAAATACGCATGTGCTTATTGCTTCAGTTAGAATCATCTTGATAACTCAGAAGCAAAACTAAACACATTCATTTCTGATAATTGACCTTGTATAGGTTGTTAAGGAAATTAGCAAACTTCAGCAATTTTTTTCCAGTCATACGTTGTAATTTGCAGCAAAATAACAACACCGAAACATTGCTTTTCTCCTAATATATACAAAGCTAAGCTTAGTGGCTTTCAACTAAATCTTCCCACAGAATCGAAAATACGATCGTAATACTCCAAGTGGCAAGATGAGAGAGAGACACGTTGATATTGAAAAAATACAAATTTTCACACATTGTTTGCTATTGTATGTCTGCAGTGCATGGTAATCGGGAGAGGCTCTTTTTTATGGAGAACTGCAAATACCTCAAAATACAGAGCTTTTAGATTTTGACTAATGCACTTACACTTTTTGAATGAGCGTTGTAAAAATGATGGGCTCGCAAATGTGCGTCAGTTGACTTCTAGCAACTCATCCCACTCAACGTAACCGTTACTCTAGCACCTCAGCAACTTCAACAATTGTAAAGGTGCGGTTTTCATTATCTTACAGAGATTGGCTAGATTTTGAAGAGTCATCTGCCAATTTTACCTAGGCATCCTCTGACTAGGAATGCAACCACTTGGTCTGCACTAGTACTCTAGAGTCTAGACCAATAGGTTTTACTCTCTGGGTTGCTTCTGTACGACTGCCACTATATTGTGCTTAGGCTGACGATATTAAAATTTTTCTTAAATTTTTTGATATTTGGTATTCTCGAAGGAAACGCTACAACTTTTGCACGTCAGACAAGGTATCTGTTGAGGCATGCTGTGAGTCATGAAAAGTTGGTCAAGGCTCCGCGCGCACCAGAATGCATTCCTGCTGCGCAGCTTCGCTGCAATTTGTTTCAGATTCAATTAGGTATGATAATTAAAATTTATCTTTGGTCTCAATAGCAGAGTTACAAAATTTCTTATGCACAATGCATAGCTGTAGAAGGCGAAAAATGGAGAATTGTAATTCACGTGTTCACGTTTTCTTGAAATTTTTTCAAAACTATATTTGCTTAAAAATTTGTCCTTTCACAAATTTGTTATCTGTAGTATACTTTTATGAAAACAACTTGCAGTGCCAGTTCCAATAACCGTAAAACAGCATTTGGTAGTATTTTTAATTTGCAAAAACGTTTTTCTCAGTGAAAATTATTTTTTCAATTAGTGTTTAAAGATGCACGTATCTAACTTCCTAAAAGAAGTCTTGAAGTTGTGCATTTTTACATAATCGAAGTTCTGTAATAAATATAAAAGCAAGCTCATATTCTTTACAGTAAAAGTGTTTAAAATTAGTTTGATTCAAGAAATGGCCACGAAAGCGCTTAACCCTATCCAGATAACGTTTTTTATAAAATGTTTAAAATATTGAATTGCATGTGGTCTAACGAAGTTTTATTAACGAAATGCAGAGCAATACAGCTTTAGTACAGTTCAGAATTTATACAAATATTTATTGGAACAAGGGTTTTCTTACGGTGCGTCCTAGATTTTGGGCGTAACGACATTCATCAGGCGCCAAATTTTTTCATGCAACAAGCGTCGAACACAACCGCTGCGGCTTGTTTCCAATCCAACCAGTCAAGTTAGCCGTTTATGCACCGGATATCCGCTCCCGTCAGTCTATATTTGTTTTTTCTCTTCTTTATTGATTACAAGATTTTTAGGCCAAAAATCTGAGTGAACACCACATTAAAAAGGTATACGACATACAGTTACTGAGGCGGAAAACATTTCCTGAGTTTGGCCTCATACCTCACAAGCCATTAAAACGATGAAAATCCAAAATAATGTAATTTCCACAGCACACTGTCATTACATGTAATTTCGGAAAAAGCAGGTACTGAGAACTACATTTCTGCCACTACTTCAAATATTCCAGGTAATTGAACGTGGAAAAACAAGTGTAGGCTACTTGGCCCTAGTTTCAAGGACGTGGAAAACCCAATGTTCTCGACTTTCCAGGGTTACTTGATCAACATTAATTCATTATACTTGTTATTCAAAGTTTTTGCTCAGAAATATGATCCTTATCACAGGGGCAGTCAAAAGAACACAAACGTAAAAAATGCTTAGACGCAACGCATCACAAGCTGGACGTTGGTTGGTACATGCATTCACTGCTTAAGAGGAACAAATACCGAAGCACAGCATCAGCAGCATTAATTACGTTTGGACATTGTCATGCATAGCGTTAGATATAGTGGGAGAAAAATGAAGAATTGTGAAAAGCATCAGACAGATGAAGTGAACGGGTAAATGTTGGATGAAAATGCACATCGTTGGATAAAGGCATACATGTCATTTCTAATCAGGGCATCAACTGNCGTGATCAAATGGGTAACTTGATGTGTNCTAACACTGANAATCCTGAGGATAAAATGCAAAATTCGATAGGCACTGTTTTTTTACGTGTTTGTCTCAAAAACAAGGTCCACATCATATTACTTAAAAGAATACAAGGATACAGAAATGTTTATACACAACTCTTCACAAGGTAGAATTTACTTGGTAAGCTTAATGGATACCGAAGACGAACGAACACTGGAACATGGCACCAGAATTCAGAAACTACTGCATTCAGTCATCGTCATACAGAAGAATTACGGTACACAAAGGAAGAAAATAAGACAATTGGAGTGAAAAGTTGGATGAAGATGCGCTTCGTTTATTTAAACAAAGGCATACAAATTGTTTCTAATCAAGGTATCAAACGTACTGACGAAATAAGTAACTTGATGTAGGCGAGAACTTACAATCCCGGGGGTGTAATGCAACATTCAGTAAGCATTGTTGTATAGGTAAAGTGGTGCTTGTAGGCTGTGTTACTTGCAACTCAGCTGGCATACACTGGCGAGCAAGAGGCACGAAACAGTGTTTTTAACTGCAGAAGAGCACTGCGCTAAGTTGTTTCTGAACTTGTAAGCTTCACAATAATGTGATTTCACTTGCCTCTGGGCATCAGGATCATCTTTCAGTGGGGCAACGCGGGGGCGTTTAATACTAGGCTACGTATAGCTGCACCAAATTGGCTGCACCATAATTGGCAGGCATACATTGGCATGCAATAGGCACAAAACAGAGTGCATTACCAGTAGAGCATTAAGAAAAGGGTACCTCTGAGCTTCTTCGCTGCACAGTAGAGTGATTTCACGTGCCTCTGATTTTCATTGTCATTACATGAAATAAGCACAAAGATATTTGACAAGTTCGGTAGATTTCACGCGTTTGTCATTCAAAGAAACCACTGGTGTGGCAGGTTGTTTATACTTTTTAGGGGGAAAACTACATCAACTGTCTTTGTTACAGTTAAAAATTATTCCCGATTCAACAGCATAATCACAACACGTATTCAGAAAACGTTGAATACCACTTGTACTGGGACAATCACACATATATTTTCAGCAAACGGTAAGTAACAATCACAATCATATTTCGCACAGTGCAGTCCGCTCTGGCAGTACCCAGTTGAATTGACTGTTCATCAAAGCAAACGGCAAATAAATATGAATTCAGAACATCTTGTCTTATCCCGTTGGTTACGGTGAATGGGTCTGAAAGGGAAGTGCCCCACTTAATTGGAGTGGTCTGATTCAGTAAAGAAAGCTCCAAGCTCCCCCAAATGGAAATGTGAAGCACGATAAATCAGTGGAGGTTTGGTCAAATTTTAGAATGCCAAGCCCCCTGCCAGTGGCGTAACTGACGGTGGGTGGCAGAAGGGCGACCCGCCCCCTTGACAAGCCAAGTGTAAGAACTGGGCCCCCTTTAACTGACATTTTGATATTTAGTATTCTTTTGGTTTTCAGTAGGTTGTTGTTTTTTGCGTTTTTCTGGATTTTTCGTTTTTTTAGCTAGTATCGACATTCACGACATCCGAATTCACTATCATTTCTTAACTTTTTTCTGACTTCTGAGTGTAGGCTAGTGGTCCCCCTTCAGTAAAGTTTTGCCTCCTACTGAAATACTTTCTGGCGACGGTTCTGGTCTGATTCCTATATACCAACTCAACAGCAGTCTTATTATGCACTTAGGTACATTGCGTTTAATTAGTTTATGAACAATAGATTGTAGTAGGCCTAATTAGAAGTATTTCTGCAAAAGTATTTGACTGCAAACTATCAGCAGGTGGGTGCAAGTAGCAATATTGAATTTGCGCAACAAGTGATGAAAGCTATTTTTTGCCTTCGATTTGGTGCCATTACCTTCAAGTTGTCTTAAGACGTGCTTGGCAGTTGATGTGACAATCTTTTCCTCAATAATTGGATATAAACGGAATTTTTTATATGCCAGTGATCTTTCTTCTTGTGCAATAGTCTCGTATACTCAGTGACTCTGTTCCACTTTTTTCGCAAAATTCCTATTCTAGTTTTGCCGCATAAAGGAAATTTCGGCTTTTGCATGGTAACTACTTTGGTCTATCTTTACAACTTCTCGTCTTGTTTACAAATCAGTCCAGTGGCAGCCCTGCTGTATTGTGTTGTATGCGGCAGAACTAATGCGAAATGTCGCACAAAGTTGGTCGCCCCAGTTAGCACGTCGACTACCGCGTCATCCTGCAGCAATGAATTTGTTTTCCAGGCCCTTGCTGCCAACATTTTGGATGCCTTTATGATCGGAGCGCTCTTCGTCAAGATTTCCAGGCCCAGCAACCGAGCGGAAACTTTGGTGTTCAGCGAAAACGCCGTTATTGCGAAACGTGACGGAAAATATTGCCTTATGTTCAGGTAAAAACAAGGTCTTTGTTCGATTGTGATGCCACAACCGTGTCTCCAACTTTTCTTAAGATTACAAATTGATTTCTTTGCTCTGCATTTAATTAAAAGAATAAACGTTGTCCATACCAAGAAAAGCCACGTTAAAAGCAGCAAGCAGAGATTACTATAACACAGGGGGGTATCCAGAGGGGGCGATTGGGGCGACCCAACCTAAAACCTACGAAAGTATCTTTATTCGGCGTATTTTTTTACAATTCGGAAATCTACATTCGCGATATAAGCCCATTCTGTCGTCCATTGTTTTGTCACAGCAGTGTTGTGAAGTATACTTCATCTCTCTTACAGTAGTGCCACCAGGGTTTTTTTCAGGGAAATCTGGGGACGTTACCACAAAAGCCTCTATGTCGGAATAGGCGAAAATTGGATATTCTACTATTATTTAAGTGTTTTTGGTCAGTTGAAGGTCAATGATTTTTTTAATATCCCGTTTTTTCACAGAGTTGGCAATAAACGGAACTCTCTCATAGTCCAGTGTCGAATACGCGCCAAGTACGTCACGTCCCACGTGACACAAGAAGGAGTTGATCTGCACCAAACCGACATAAATGTGGGATTTGACACAGGTTGGTCGAGCATCATTAAATGACACGAGACTCTGTGCACTAGCTATTTATCTTGACATTTGTTTACAGCCGGTTTATTTCTTGTTATCTATAGGAGAAAATGATAACTTAATGTTTTTGTCTTCTCCCAATATCCTAAAAAAGCCGCAACAGTGAATTTCCTCTAGCCTAGTACAAAGCAACAGGAAAACGTCGATGAAGAGTAATAAAAGTGATAATCCGATAACAATCCACATGTAACTACTATATCTAACAGCAAACAAACTGTCTTCTCAACTGCGCACAAATACAGCACACATAAGCGGACACGTTATTTTCACAACTCAGCATCGTTTAAAGCAAAATTTGTGCATGCATAAAAACCTGCTGTACAAAGTACAAGCATTGACAAAAAGAAGCACTGCCAAACAAAAAAGCATACCAAAGTACGCGCAAATTTATAGCCATGGGTGTAATGCTACAAACAGAAGTGTGGGAAGGCACCAAAAATCTAGTCATTTATGCAAGGGCCCTACGCAAGAGATAGCATGTCATTTATTAGTTTATTATTTTATGCGACGTCTGGAGCTGCACATAAGAAATTGACTAAAAAGACACATCTTCAAGTCAGGTTCCTATGAAAAAAGTATGGTAACGTGTTGGCCGGGCCACCCCACATTTGATGATCTTTACAAGTAATTTTGTGGCGTCTTTTACTTCACATCCCAATTTTGTAATCGCTGCTTGTTTTTAAGTTTTGTTGAAATGTTAGGCCGAATGCGACATACGTCACAGAACGATCTAAACATTTCTTGAATTGAGTGTTCACCACTCGGTCGAAGAATAGCGCGTTGTTTATTTCTTTCATTGTTTGCATGCATTCAACCTTAAACACACCCTGTTATCTGAAAACGATTACTGAAACGAATTATCTTAAACGTTATCAACAACAACATTTCTGCTGACGTATTGCACACCGTCATCAGTCAGAAAAGGAAAATGAAAGTTTTGCTTTTATTTCCATCGAATCTAATCTTTGTTTATTATTTACTTGTCAACTGTCCTCCGGTCATTTTGCTGGGCTGTTTGTATGATATGTCTCATGACTTTTCCGGGTGTCCTTGAATCATGTTTTTTTTTCATTTGGTAAGCTGAGGCAAGCACTCTACTTCTCACCGTTTCTTGCTTTTTGTAAAGCCAACGCCGCCTAGAGAGACAGCCGCCTGTCAGTCATGGTGGCCTTGGTAAAGCACTGAAAACTTCTGGATGGCGCAACACGCACAAGTCACAGTGCACGTGGCAATCGTTGGCAAGTGCTCTTGGGCCATCATCGTCAAAGCTAAACGGGCATTATGTAACATCTTTTCGATTCGAAGATAGCTTTTTATATTCATTTTAATGTTTACAACAGAATCCCAGGTTGCTCTTGACCAACACCAGCATGAATTTTCCTCAAACATACTGTGCTGATAATGTGTTGCCCTCTGCGATATTTTCTATGGCTGTAAAAAACACATAATGTTCAGTGTTCTCGGGCTTTCTATTTGTAGAATCCGCACGGTGTATGATAGACCTACAGTACAAATGGCTGTTGTTTAAAACGATGACTATAAAATCAGCTCTTTATGTGTAATGAATGTCTAAACTAAACAGTCGCATAAAAGTCTTGTCGAAGTCAAATATCAGGAGAGTGCAATTACCACAAGTTTTTTCATACCGTTTCTTCAAATGTGGCAAACAGACTTTTCGCTAGAAAATGAAATGCTTTAAGAGTTACAAAAACTGAGTTCTTTATGTCTTATGGGAAAACACAAAGTCACATCATATCTTCATTATCCAAGCTTTTCTTCAGAAAGCAATTTTAATGCCTATATTGGCACTTTGAGGTGAGCCTTTAATAAGAGCCTTATTTCGGACTTTTGAGTCAACAACATTTCCAATTTACCAATTTCATCGTCAATTTTTGAAGGTATTTTTTAGATATTCTGCTGGATTTTAACCACTTTAGGTTAGAAACTTTGCCAAGCGATTGACAACAGGTAGGATGTTGTGTTTTCTGTACAAAGTCATCAGCGCTGCTGTTTTTGTTTTTGAAATATTTAAAGCTACACAATCCGGGTTCTTTTCGAGAAATATACCTGAGTTGTATCAGTTATCTGCTTCAAAGAGGACTACGTGAACTCATACGAAAAGTGGTTGGCCAGGAGACTTTAACTCAGCAAGAAATTGGCTAATAGAATGAAAAAGCTTTTTGGCCCATTTCTGGAAGAGGTGAACCCGAACTTTGACATTGGTCTAGAATAAGATTGCTAAATGGCTCTTCTTATGAATTATTGATAAAAATGGAATATCACGTGGGAAGGGATAGTGGTGTACAACAACAATCAAAATTTTAACTAGTATGACACAACTGAGATCTGGTGTTGCTGTTTCTTTTAAGTGCCGCATTTCAGGCTTGTCCACGGGACATTTTTTCTGTTTCATTCTATCCCATGGGAGACCCATGAAACTAGTAATACAAAGTACATTATACCATAATGGCAGCATGTATATTTCTGATGCCTAGGCTGTACATAGCCGTGGCTAAGGTATGCCAAACTTCCAACTGCTGGGCCAATAAAAATTAGGAGGTATTTTTTTAGTTTTCACCTGAAAATGAGTCCAACAACCTTATTTTCAGTGCCTCGCATCATTACATCTTGGCACTGAGTCTCTACGTCTAATACTTACTGTGCTGTGAGCGTGACAAATTATATTAAGCTTCAGAAGATTCCTGCTAAAAGACGCCTTTCGTTGGGACGTGGACAAATTTGAACATCCCATACCAAGCCATGCGATAATTCCCATTGTTATGGACAAGCCTACTATCTCGACCGTAAAGCGAGGGATGAGATTGCAGAGAATGTAACGTTTATTTGCTGCTGACTGCCTCACTTTGTTTCCGAAGCCACTAAACAGCGTTCGGTTCCTGCGTTAAACATCATCCAGAACAGTAGGAATCGAACTTTCTTCCTTGACCCATTTTAGCAAAAGGTATGCAGTTCGAGTCATAACAAGCCGGTCAGTAGAGACTTTGACAAATGCAGTCATTCAGACTTGGCTTATTAAACTTCGGTTTCAACTGAGGCTGTTTCAGTTGAACAAACTTTTTTGTGTCTTTTGAAGCAGCTTTGACAGTCAAGGGATAATATTCAGGTATAATCGAGTAAAAAATATTTTATGAGGCAAGTTCAACGTGGCACACATCATAAAAATTATCACTTTCAAAAGAATTTAGTTAAGCTCGTTGATAAAGAAAAACTCGAAAAATTCAACTTATCAACTATTTCTTTTATCAGTGTTGACGTAAGAACTTTCTCACAAGAACGATTTTTGAGCTACCAGTCTATTTTTTTTTTAAATCAAGTTTTCCATTTTTCACTTCAACGAGTTGTCCTTGACAGGGGCCGATAATTTGTTTCTGGTGACGCCATTGGTAATCAGTCACGAAATCAACGAGAAAAGCCCGTTTTGGACGATGTCTTTCGATGATCTGCGCCGAGGAGATTTCGAAATCATCGCAATTTTGGAGGGCATGGTAGAGAGCACAGGTGGGTATACGGAAAATATTATGTGTTCGACCGACAATGGAGAGATGGCATGCTTTTGTGTTGGTGTACACTGTACAGTACTGTACAGGACAGTTCAGAACAGTTCAATTAACGTGTGAAATTATCGATGTTATGGCATTTTTTACTCTTCACCACAGTTATTAAAATGCTGGTTTCGCGAAAATTTCACGAAACTGAATGTGGCATTTATTTGTTGTTGCATTTCGGTCATAACCGGTTTGAACTATTTCCACGTGTATTCACTTTATCTTTCGTTAATAAAAAATTAACGACTATGACACTGTGCCAAGGCACTTTAACGATTAAATAAGTTAGTTCAACTTTTTTGCTGTAACAAAAGAAAACAGTTTACATGCTTTATAGCAAAATAGTGTTAAAAAATTCAATTTAGTTTCAGACAAAAACTATTACCTGCAGTCCGCACGAATGTTAATGTAACAGTTTATGCTTAAATACCGTTGAGTTCTAAAAAAAGATACTGAAAACGTTGTCGTGACATGCGTTTTAACATGGGCCTGGAATGTTTTGGTGCCGCATTTTGAAACATGTATGGATGTACAAACCAATGCTTTTCTTTTAAACCAGTGGTTCTTAACCAGAGGGCGTCAATGAATTTCCAGGGGGCGCAGGCTTTTACGCGCAACACAACATAAAACGTTGTTGAACAGGACCGTGTTCCGTCCAATTTACTTATTCAAAGCCAGGGGGGCTTGAAACAAAGGGTAATTACTTCGGGTAGGGTTAGTAGAGAAAAGGTTAAGAACCACTGTTTTAAAGCTGCACATTGAACACTGTGGTGATGAACGACAGCTGCGGTTTGCAACACCTGATTTCCTTGGTTTGCGTATCGCAAATCAAAACTACGTGGTGGAATCCCGCTTTTCATAACCAGTATATTTCTGCAAAACCCTCCACAAAATCTCAAAAAACAAAAATACAGGGTTTTGGATTGTTTTTCAAATCCTGCGTTCACGCATAAAACACCAGTTTGCATGATAGTAAGCATCAACCTTAACATCACCAATCCTTTGTTTTCAATGAAGCCCTAGTCGGAAATATATCTGATGCGATAAAGTTTGCAGAGGCTTTTTTTCAATACTGCATTTCAATTCATCAAATGTTCAATTCTATTGTTTGTTCTTTTTCAAGAAAGAGCATAATACGTATCGTCTTGTACAATGGAGTTTTCAACTTTTTATACTACATCCAGAGATATACAACAATCACCTACCGTGTACCCTCACTAAATTACGTCATATATGTAACTTAGACTGCAAAGATTTTATCAGATTGAAGTCAATAGCATTTTACTGCATTGTTAGACATCAGAAGTGAAACTGTAAAATGTGGCTAATTAAACTTTCCTGCTTATATAGACAAAATATATAATTGGGTTGATATTTTTTATTGCAAACATTTCCGAACAACCTCAAAAGTTTGAATGAAGTTGAACTCATTAGGAATAATACAATTTACTCACACTGGTGAAAGGTAAACCTTTCTTGTCCAGAAGTAAGGAACGGAAAAAGATTTAGGCAACCGTTTCACTTCCTTCTCTCTGAGATCAGCTGTTTAAGTTGTTGGTGAAAACGTAGCCTAAGACGCTGAAATGCAGGCTATAGGTCTAACTGAATCAAATAGGATGGGATGGCATGAAGTGTACGCGGTTACTAGAGTGCTATCGTTATGAAAGGTGCAACAAGGAATTTTCTAGATGTAATGCTTGAGGTTATGGTTTGACATCGGTTTAGCATAATTCCTTTTACCCACAATAAATTTCCAGCAGTTACGTCAAAGTTTGAAGCAAAACTTTGTGGAACAGTAACAATTTGAAGTGTTAGTGTTTAAGTGTTGCCTGTTAGTGCATTCACGGTGCGGACAGGAAAACAGACTTCTTTAAAAAAATATTATATTTGTTGCTTCTGTGAAGGAAGCTGGTTCCTCTTTGATTACAATAATCGTACACATATTGCGTAAAAATTACAATAAACAAAACATTTTGTGTAAATTCGCCAAACACAAGTTCAAGGTGTGAACAATACAAAACTGGCTGACCTTATATTTTTTATGTTGTTGCTGCTTCGAAAGTCTCTAAGTCATCGCGCTAGCTTCATCTTCATCTTAGCATGGTTAAAATGCGAAACTTAGCTTTTGCAAACATGCCTGCACTGTTAAAGCTAGAAAGCAAAGGAAGGAGTACGCTCCCCTGCTACGACCCTGTTGCATTGCGTCATACTCAATTCACAAGCAACCTCATCATCACAAATAACATCAGTATGTTCATCCAGAGCTTACGAACCGGGGAGGTGCAGTTTGTTAGACGACCTTCTGGTTTATGTAATGTGCAGGGTCTCGAAAGCATTTTTGCTTTAAAACTTTGATGTTTATGCCAATACATGTAAATCAATTAAATTGTGGACAGTAGCATGGTCAATATTTGCGGAACAAGACGTTTGAAATGAAGTAGTAGTTTTTGTGACTTACATTCGCGGTAATAGGTACATGCCGGAATTGTGTATGCTTTGAAAGCTGTCTATCAACTCATTGCAGCGATGTTTAAAAGCTGTAGCCAACGTCCACCAAACTTGTCTTAGCAGCACAGCAACAGTGTGATTGCTGAGATAATAGGTGGCATGGAGAAAATAGTTAAACTGTTTTGTCCAATAAAACGTTTGTTTTATTTCTGCGTAGGCGCAACCGGTAGACAAAGCTGCTTTTAAGAAAGCGACGTAACAGCTGTGTGCATTTTGATGTGAAATTTGTTTGCGATGTCTCATTGTCATGGCCACGCATATACCAGTCCTTCTGGGCAATAAGAAAGAAACATCATCAACTTTGTTTGCGGTGCTTACGCTAATCTTCGCTCTTCATCATCACTACTTTATGCAAAATGCCACGTGCAAGCGTTTACCCTACCCATTTAGCGCTGTGTTAAGAACAAAATTCGATTGCTTTGCCCACAAATCGATTTAACTGTCACTTGGAGTGATTCAGTGAACAGTAATTCCGCAGTTTCTGGCATGTTACAGCAATCAAAGCCGTGATGTCATTCATGACCAGGTTTGACCTGTCTGCGTCTGTTGTGTTGATTCAACTACGTATTCCTTCCAGGTATGATTTGTCAAGCGAGCACGTCTTACCTCAACACAGAAGTATTGTGGGGGCATCGATTTGCACCCATACTGTCGCAAGCGTCGGGACATTTCCATGTTGACTATGCTGACTTCAACCAAACTTGCCAGGCAAGTGAATCGAGCTTTTTTGCGTGCAAAAGACTCTACAAGTATAGCGAAGCAATATTTCATTCACAATAATCTGCATGGTTTGAGTCCGTCGCCGGGAAGAAGTTTCTCGTGCGAATCAACTGTTCCTTTTGAACTTCTTACACTGTCGTAAGCATTGCAATGTTTCTATTTGTAGACCATGTTTGGTAAATATTTGGGCAAAAACACACCTGCAAAAAATAAATCCTTTAAATCTGAGACCAAAATTCAACTTCTGTCTCGAAAGACCAGAAAATGTAAACAAGAAAACGAAAATATTCCAACATCTGCAGAGTGTCGAGTCTCTAGCAAAGAAATGATCGTTCCTGTGTTTTGTGATTGTTTTTGTCTAAGTCAGCGGTTCCCAACCCGGGTCACATGTACCCCTAGGAGTACATTTGCCTGTCTGAAGGGGTATATTTAAGGTTAGCATTTATGTATGACTTATTTCCAAATGTTTATACATACTGTATATCGGTGGATATTATTATCGGAATTCATTATATGCTTATTGTTGAATGTAACTATGATTAGCCATGATAAAATAATTTGTCATAAGAAATTTTAGGAGCACATTTGCATCTGTCGAAATCCTCGAAGGGGCGCATGGTCAGAGAAAGGTTGGTAACACCTGGCTTAAGCAATTCTGCCGTTAGAGATATCTTCAGTCTACGCCAAAGGACTTGGACTGGTGTATTGATTCTCGGGCTTTTTTCCAAGCGTTTAGTCTGCGAATAGTTTGGTTTATGTTTTCTTCATTGTCCTACGGCGCTGTGACTTTTCGCTGCAGTTTTAGATTACAATATAACAATTGTGTAAAAAGGTACGTGATTCAGTGTTGACTGGTTTAAGTGACATTCTATGTTACTTCGAGAATAAATTCTTTGCACGTTAAAACCAGAAGAAACTGCAAATCTAAAACTTTAGTCAAATTTTAGGTTTGGAGATAAATAGAGAGCGTATCACCTCAACAGACTGTTGGTGAGCGGCCGTTCAAATAGGGCCGGCTTCTCTTTCCGAAACGTTTTTAAAACTTCTTTTGGAGCTTGTTCAACGTGGTAAAAACATGCACAAAATGTAAAATCTGAGGCGACGCAGAGATCGGACTCCGAACTTTCAAGGAGTTCATGTTAAAAGCAAATCAAGAACCACCAGTGGTCGGCGTTTCACGAAACAGTGAGAGGGCGCGTCGCGACAGACCTTTGATGGAGACCAGTGAAGCGCAGCAAAACGTAAATCGAGTCTTTATAGAACTGTCATCCACTGCGTATGAATTAATCGATATAACTTTCCAGGTCAACCTTGAGCCTTGCAGTTCTGCCCAGTACGAGAGGAATAAAAGAATGGGCAAAACAAGCAGCACGGCCGAAGTGGCGATTCCTGAAAAACTGGCTGGTTACATGTCGATTGCCTCTGCCACGAACGGGAGCTACAGGCTTCATCGCAAGACCCCTGTACAAAAACGCCGTCACCTGCCCGGGGGACAAGCTGCGACCGGGAACCGAAAAACTCCCCAGACGTCCTCGTCCAGCAGTGCCGTGCTGTTGCGACGATGTTCGGAAAGCGCCGAAAGTCGCCTGCATCGGCACAGGCAAAGCAGTCTGGACGATGTCGCGCTCGACCAGCGCGTCGGTTTCAGCAGGTCCTCCGACCAAGCTATTCTGTCGATTGGGTCACCGGTCTTCCGCAGGTATTCTCATAGCGTGGCTCCAGTGCTTGGCAAAGATTCTGACAGCATAACCAGCTTCAACGGCGATGAAACAGCAGAGTTGTCACAAGTTTGTGTGAAAAACGAGCTCGATAGTTTCTTTACTGAGCCGGACTGCACCGAGAACGAAAGAGGACCGGTGCTTCGTGATCGCAACCTGGGAGCAGCGCGAACGGTACAATCAAAGAACGTTATGACCACTGTTGCTGTTGTAATTCACGAAAGGCAATCTTCCGACTGCAATGCCGCACCACGACTAACAAACCGTGACGACGAAACAACGGTCAAAAAAGCTCCCGAAGACGCACGGGCCACGTTTTTGATCGAAGCGAAAAATGCCGTTTGACCGCCGTTTTGTCTCACTTTAACGTAAACTGCGCCTTTTTTCTTGTCTTGTAAGCAGCACGAATAAGTGACAGCAACGTACAATCAGCTGCATCATGCAGAAATACCTTAAGACTGCCGCATCAGCCATGTTTGCCAAAACAATCTGCGACATGTGCGTCCGCTAGCGTAGAGTATTTTGCATGTTTAACACTTTCTTTTCGAAAGTGGATCAAAAGTGCTAACACTTTCAGGGAAACCACCCGGTTGCTTTTAAGTCACTGATTCTGAAAGCTGATAAAACTAAAAAGCTAGAAAAAGCACAACCGGTGCAAAACATTCTAATCAAGAACCGAAATTGTTTAGGTTCGGTTAAACCGAAATTGTTTAGGTTCGGTTAAACCGAAATTGTTTACCTCGCGTATCTTGCAATAGACTTCGGCGCCATGTCACTTAAAGTAAAGCTACTCTGCCTTTTGCTTGGCTTCGGCCACAAAAGAGACTATCAGCTCCACCACAGCACTTCGTCAAATGGTTGGGGTGTTCCCCGAAAGCAGGAGCTCTGCTACACACAACCTGCAAGGAAAATCTTACATGAATGAACAGTTGAAGCTCAGAGGAAAGTTGTAACGGCAGAACGACAAATATGTTCGGGTGAAGGAGGAACTGTTGGTGTTGTATCCGCTCAATGTGGTAATTTACGTGTATTCGCAAATATTTGAATTCTGTTTTTCTAATGCTGGTTACAAAAACAGGCGTCAATATGGGAAGTCGCCTAAAAATCAATTATCCGTAGTTCTGCCCATCTTTTACCAGTCTACTCAAGAACATGAACTAAACCGTGCCATGGTATTAGCAACACTCTACTTTCAAAGCGCTTCAGATAAGTGCAGTCTCTCTTGAGTCAAACTAGTAGACTTCGCGCTTTGAGGAGTTAACCAACCACTAAATCACTCTCATACTAGTCAGCCTTCATGCGACTAACCACTTTGTTTAACAGCACTAAAATCAACCTCGCGCGAGTTTGTGTCGTTTTTTTCAACGTTTCAAAGCTAACCCTCCAAACGTAAAAATGAACACCCACCAAAACACCCCACACCTTATTAAATCAACTTGCTGACGAAGACTGATGCGTCGCGCTTAATTGTCTTGTTGCAGTGCACTACTACGTTTATAAGTTCGAATCGCAAAACATGATGGAAAGAGTATTTATTGTGTGGTACAGCAAATAATCTTGAGAATTCACTTTAAAATACTGAACGATACGGAGAGTTCGTGAAACCGCTCAGTAATTTTCAGCATGTCAAAGTGAATGGATGCCAAGAAAGAACGGAGAAGTTGACAATACTAGCCAGTGCTGGTATACAGCCATAGTTCGGTGAGCTTGAAGTGTTAAGAAAAACGCCTAGTGTGAAGGTTTTCTACTGTTTGCTCAGGGAGTGTAGACGTGTAAAAAACTGGCAGGGCCTGCAGCATTTTATGAGAGAAAACAAAAAGTCAACTCAAAGGTGAACTTTCTTGGAAAGTTATCAAGCGTCGCAGAAGTTTCAGTGATCACTTTGCGTTCATTGCTCGGATGCATGTTGCACGTTTCAGGGATGCCCTTATAAATCACGCCAACTCTATTTGCAGTTTTTCCATCTCGCTTTCTGTCTGGCTGCTCCGCTTCCCCCTGAAGCAGCTTGTGAGTGGCATTTCCCAAAATCGCTTCCGCAAGCCACGGTCTTGCGTTTTGGATCCGTTTGTCAGTTTGTTGTCTTCATTAGGACTAGTTTCTTTCTCAGCATAGGATTCAAAACTTTTTAGACAGTTTTGCACATGGCTGCATTAGCTTTTGCCATTAACTCAGCTTTGATCTGCTGCTGCTCTGGTTTTGACATAAAACTTCGTTTGAACGAAGTCATCAGCACTCAGCTTTCCACGTTCTGTTACTTAACTATGGTGGGACTGTCAACAACACTTTGTATTCATTCCGCTTTGCTCTTCATGTGAACATGGTCTTGCCACCGATACATTAATAAAACATTGATTTCTTCGAAGCCAGTATAATTTTGTAGGTCCTTTGGATGTCATGCAACATTTCAGATTTTTCTCTCGGGAAACAGATTATTTTACGGTACAAGAGTCGTGCCGGACTTTGCTCAGTGGAAGAATGTAGACAATAAAATTAGTTGATAAAGGGATGATGGTTACTATGGGCGTCGGAACCCCCTGAATTTTGAAATTTTCAGCAAAAAGGGTTGTTTTCTCAGTTTTGAGAGGGAAAAAACAAATTTCACCACTTCCCCTCCCCCCTTGGAAAAGTTTTGGAAAAATCTTCTAGTGCCTCTAGTTCCCAACCTGGGTACATATACCCGCAGAACAGAGTTTCTTAAACTGGGGTGCTGAAATCAATTTCAGGGGGTGCTGGAGAAGGTCAATTGTGTGGCTGTCAAAGGTAAAAGGTTTGGACAAACGTATTTTTACCGCATATTTTAACACTTCATCGACTGCACTTGTCTTTACTTTATCCTTAAAGTAACCAGGTGTTAGCCAATGGTGGGGGGGACTGGACTGCTTAGGCGTGACCATCAGGGGTGCTGAGGTAGAAAAAGGTTAAGAAACGCTGCCCTAGGGGTACATTTGCCTATCCGAAGGGTACATTTAAGGTTAGCAATAGAAGAGAAATATATATTTACACATCTTTTATTTCCAAATATTTCTACATATATCAGTGAATATTATTTTCAAAGCTGTCATAGGCTTATTGTTAACTAAATCTACGATTAATCATGATAAAATATTTTGTCATAAGATATTTTAGGGGTACATGTTCATGTGTCGGAATGCTGAAGGGGTACATGGTCAGAGAAAAGGTTGGGAACCCCTGTTGTAGGCTCTACGAAGCAACGAAGCAATAGCAACACCGCGGTAAAACCTTATTTAGTGTCATTCCATTAATGCCGAGCATGATACTGAAAAACCGTTAAACTGTTCTATGGAAAAATTAAGTAAATTTCACAAAAAATGCTTCTTGTCGAGACTGAATTTAGAAATGGACTTTCTAAAGCTGATACAGAATCCTTAGATAGAAGGAATGACTATTGCTCGCACGACATATTGGCGACATGAAAATATGACGTCAAGACGATTGAACTTTGGAAGAAATAGGTGACAGGATGTTTTCCAGTTGGTCAAACTGAACAAGTCGCACGATGTATACGATTGCAGCGCTCCTGTACTTTCACGAACCTGAATGATCATGTCTCGGAAGACTTGGCGACAATTACTCAATTGCAATATCACTGGGCCACGTTGCAATTGCAAAGAATACCAGTGCGTTTACAATGTTTCCAACTGTAGAAAGAGCGGTCGCCGAATGATGATGTCACAGATTGTCGCATCGNNCATTAAGTTTTTCTTTTGTGGTCCTTGATCGGCTGATCTCAGACTGCTGCATCTTTCATACAGCACCTAGTGATAAACAAGGCGTGATAAGATCCGTTCTGTGATATTAACCAAGAGTAAAGTATGCTTGATTTGCTGGCGATTACGCAAATACGCAGGGGTAGTGGACTCGCGACAGAAAAAAAAATTTACATGCCCGTAAACATATAATTGCTGGAACTTGGCTTTGAAATAAAGATCATTACAGTTGATTTTGTTTTTGTGTTATTTCAAAACGTTTGAACGAAAGTTTTCCCCGGTCTAGCAGTTGTTTATTAATTACTTGAAATCTTCCTGGCTTAATGCAATCTTCCAAGGCAGTTGATCAGAGGCTCTCGATATTTTCCGACTCACTGCGTTGTTATCGCTCCTTTGGAAGCTCGCGGCACCTTTGTCGAGTTTCGAAGGATGTAACGTCGTCATAAGAACTTTTAGCATACTCTTAAGTACAAAATTGTTTGTATCAAACAGGGTTCAGCAATGCAATTTTGATCAACGCTTCATCTTTCGCCAACCCTACAAACCACGTCGAAATAGGGTCGTAGAAATACATGTTGGGTACCCTTTCGATAGTCCAAACACTGATTGTTTGAATACACTATTATGGCAAACTGCTTCTTGATCTGTTTCTTTTATCGGACGAATGGATTTCCATAAGCCGATATTTTTTTAACATTTCTGTAATCGCGAGATATGCTATTTGACTATAATATTTTGCATCCTTTTGGTATCTTAGCCTTTTTCTAAAAACTTCTGATAAAACTTCATTTTCGGTAATTTCCACAATTTATATTTGTGCTTCTTTTTAAGGCCACGTACACTATATCTATTGAGTTATCTTTCCAATCCAGATCTTTTTTTTCACTACTGTTTCAAGAGTCACCATTTTTTCATTCTTTGTCAGACCATAATTTTGAGATATCCACCTGAAAAATTCTTCGAGTGAATCATAATTTTCATTTTCAGCGACTTGATATAATTTGGATACAGCAAATTTATTTGCTTCCTCATGTGTCTTAAAAGTTGGAATGATCATCTGTAGTTTTATTTTAGATTTCACCAGAGGAAATTCTTTAAGAGTATCTCTAGCAATTTTCTGCCATTCAATTTCTTCTCCAGGATATAAATCGTTCCAAGTTATCCTTAATTTAGTTAAAAGCCATCGTTGATGATCTTCATCATGTTCACCGTTTTTGAGCGCATTCTGATTTCTCTGGTCGGGCTACTTTGACTTCCTGTCTATTTCCAGGAAACGTGTTGTTCATCAGCTTTACTAGATTCATCCTCAAAAGTACAAGCTTTTGGTTCAGATTAACTCAATTTATTCCTTTTCAATATTTTATTCATTTCATACATGTGGATCTAATTATGATGCTGAAAAATATTAAGTACAAATTTTTAAATTATTTTAAAAACGTCAAACATAAATCTCCAGATGTTGAAAGTAGTCATTTAACATGACTCCTTCCACCTTTCTATAGGTTCAGACACAACCAAAATACATCATTATAACCCACGTAGAAATAGTCATGGAAATATGGATTTATAAACCATATCAAAATAAAGCGTTGTGTGTGACTGCAGAAATCCCTATTTAAAAGGCAATACAGTTAAAGTATCAGGAAAATAACTTTACGGAAATGTTATTAATGTTAAAGTACCACGTAATTATGCAATATTGCTGAAATGTTATTAAAAGTACCTAACATTTGAAAGGCTTGATTTTTGTAAACTGTAATCCAAAGGGATGTTAGCCAGCAGCGTAGAGATTGTCTTTTTATCAGATCATTGGACAGATGGGCTACGGAGCTCGAACAAAGTGAGACTGCCCAAAGTTCAGTTTGTTGATCCGCGTCCTCATTTTGCTCGTATAGTATTAAAGTAAAAGCTTCATGCCGCTGCAAGCCTGTTTACGTCTAAATCAATGGTTCCCAACCAGGGGTCCTCGTACCCCCTGGAAGTACGAGACATCATTCCAGGGGCTGCAAGAAGCGTCCGTCTTAATGACAGGAAAATTTCTCCATTTGTTACTTTCCTGTGAATTTTTTGTTTTTTTTTTGCAGTGGATTATAGACAAAATCGTAAGGTTCATTAAAACCTACAGTATGTGTCACGATATTAAATAATCGCGTGAACATTACCTGCAATCTATTCTTCCTATTGCGAGCTTGTAGAACTTTTGCTTTAACTAAATATTGGCATTGTTTTTGTGACGGAATAATTAGTTTTCTGTATAATTCTAGAATAGTCTGAACATAGTATATAAACGAGTGGATCGTACACTGTATCATTCTTATTAAATAGTTCGGAGGTAAATGTGATTATTTTGTAGCATATTTTTTGTAGAGTGATTACTTTCTGTAGAGTATATTCAAATGTTAATTTTTGTCATCTTGTGTTGTCCATATCTTTGATTATCTTCACATTCTTAAATTTTGAAATTTCTTTCTAAAAGTTTGAAAGCTAGTTCTTGATTATAAATTGTAGCTGGCGCGAGGTCCTAACAATTTTTTTAAGGATGAAGGAGTAAAAACGTTTGGAACCCTTGTTCTAGATGAAGTGCAAGTCAAATACTTTGTATAGCCTAAGCCTAGCTGTAGCTAAGCACTGCTCATTTTCTCAACGTAGTAAAAGGAACCAACATCAATCCCTTTTGCACCGGCAGGCCTAGGAAGGAAAACTGCAAACACGCACGTGCTAATTGTTAAATGATTGCAAACGCCACGAGCATCTGCATAATGATGCTTGTTTCCAACTGCAATAAGTCCTGTTTACTCCATTGTATGTTCACCTGCGTTACAGCAGGTTTCGACAACCAATGTGTTGTTGCAGCACACTTTAACCGGCCATACTTTGCCCCGTGCACTTTATTCACACTCGACCCATGTTCCTAAATGACTTCCCATCATGGTCTCCTTCATTACCAATCAGTGTGTTGCAGTCTCTCGGATCAGCGCTTTCCTTTAAAATATATAAAATAGGTGATTGCATACACCAAGGATGGCCAACCTGTGGCGCATGCGCCATACATGGCGCATTGGATGCGTAGAAGTGGCGCATTACATTCTTTTGATGACAAAAAGTAGGCAACTCCTACTCATTAATTTCAGTGATTTTGTTTTTTTTGCACGTCCTTTCTAGCAATGACAACTTAGCTTTCTAGAGGAAAATTTCTGAAACGATTTTGGAAACTGAAACACATTGTGCATGATTTTCTAGAAGAGAAAGATGAGCTGCCCAAAAAAAGGGCCCTTTTGTGTAATGAGCAGTGGTTGTTAGATTTAGCATTTTTGGTTGATGTTATCAACCATGCAAATTACCTCAATTAGAAAGTGCAGGGCAAAGACAAACTGTTTCCTAGCTTATTACCTGCGCAAAGGAGATTGATTGTTTTCGCATACTTTTTGGTTGTCAATTTGTCAACTTGATGCAAACACCACGGAATAAAAATGCATGCAAGTTTCGAGGAACATTGTAAATGGGCCAAAAAGTAATAATATAGGTTTTGGTGGGAATTTGGGTTATCGTCTGCATCTAGAAACCATCTCACCACTTTTTGCAGACCTTTCATTCACTACGTATGTTTAAGATTGTGTTCCACGGTAGTCCACTTTATCCGAAACAATTATCTTTATTTTGTCTACTGTGGCTGATCAGCGCAAGTGCTGACCGCATTTACTACATTACCAGCAGTTTCTGTAGCATCACAGAACTGCTGCAGGAGCTCAAAAACAGCAGTTGTTAACCTAGAAGCATTCAGGCATTGATAATGTCTCAGCAGGGAAAAAGGAAAACTAAGAGTTTGCTGGACTTCTATACATAACAAAAAATTGAAAGTGTTCTTGCGCATTCGCAATTCTTGTG
>JGI24159J19872_10001578_pt1 | contig 25510 bp, 16 predicted proteins | sample Ectturendosymbi4_FD_19872 | JGI IMG/M metagenome (IMG submission 19872)
GAGGAGCTAGGGTGTTGGTAAGGCAACTGAAAATTGCTGTTTTTTAGGCCGAAATCAAAGTACGAATATCACGTAGGCCGGCTCTATACGTGTTAATTGCATAACATTTAATTACATAAAATGGATGTTCGCATAGAAATTTTGTTTTCATTTCCCAATCTGCAGTTCGTTTTCTACACATGAGTAGAAAAAAAAAAACGAACTGCAGATTCATTTCCCAATGTGCAGTTCGTTTTTTTCTACTCATGTGTTAGTATCAACATTTCACTAGTAAGATTTTCTTACTGCTTTTGCAGGACTGAAGATTTGTTTAAATACACGAAACTAGTTTCCCTGTGAAATAGATTGTAGATGGATTCACTTGCGTCACTCATGTAGCTTGCAATTGAAAGATAGGTATGTGCAAGTTCGAATCATCGCAAAAGTATGAAAGCTGCACCAAGCAGGCAGTTCCCCCAGAAGCTTGCCACAATGCTAGAGCTTATTTTACTTAATCGTGTATTTCACGTCAAGTAAGTCTAAGGTGTGCTGTGCAGGCAAAAGCTGTGGTGTCATTTGATTAAGCAACTGTGCATGTACGAATGGTCAGAAAACGAAGTTACCTTACCATGTTTGGCTGATTTGCTAAACTTAGCACTGCAGGTTCAATCTCCAGCAGTGCATTTTCCAATTCAACTGATTAAACAGCAGGTTTGTTAACTAATTGGCCTTAGAGAAGAAAATAGTTAATGTCAGTACCAGGGATGTGGAAGCAGTTATTTCGTCAACCGCTTCCGCTTCCACACCTATAACTTCCGCTTCTACCAACAAAAAACGAGAAAACGACCGTTGACCTTAGCAGACCATGCCTTCTATGAAGAACGCCATAGATGCTGGTTCAAGGAAGGTCAGCTCCTGTGATCATAGCCAAACCTTTAAATCATCAAAATTTTTTGAAAACTACACAGGGTTAGCACCACTTATCAATACTAGATATTCCTCATGCTTCCTTATTTTACCCATGTTAACGGGATGCAAGCAAGTACAGCGTTTAGGTTTTTGTCACTGGTCATTACTTTTCTGGTGGTTGAAGTAAAATTATTGGGTCTTGAACTTTTTCTTTTGACGCTGTTGTTTCTAAGTTGTTTCCGGCATCTTTTATGTGGTTAACTTAGTACAACATAATATGCATTTTAGCAAGAGAAAAAAAGCATCGACTCGCTGGGTTTGAGGATGTGATTTTGATTCAAAATGACATAGAAGTGACCCAGAAACCACAATATGTGGGGTTCAATGAACAGTGGCTCAATGGTCCCGCCTAACTTATTAGATATGCAGACGCTTGAGAAAAAGCATGATTGCTATACTTTGTAATTCTACTATTTATTTCATAGTATTTATTGTGAAAGGGCTTAACACTTTGAGAACCGGTCTACGATATATTCGTGCTTCGATTTCGGCCTAAAAATAGCAGTTTTCGGTTGCCTTACCAATTCCCTAGGAATTGCTTTAACCTTTCCTGTTCTTAGTGTTAGTTTAACTGCCCTAAAGATGCTAACATGAGTTGCGCAAAAATATTTGTAGTGTAGCTTATAGTACATCATCTTATGGTTTACAAGGGAAGTCAATTTTTTGAACATTATTGTGTAAACGCTCCCTCCCAACTGTTGTGCCATGAGACAGTCCCAGGTGTGTCATGAAATTTTCAAAACTGAGAATTAGTCTATTGAACCTGCTGTAGACAACTCTTCCAAACAGGACGTTTGCACTAGTTACCTTTCAGCAAGTAGCTTTGGTGTGCCACAGGAAGAAAATTGCGTTGTAAAGTGTGCCATAACCTATGAAAGGTTGAGAACCACTGTCGTGAAGGTTAGCTATCTTGAGAAATTTCAGTCCAGGTTGTTTAACTTCCGCAGTTTCGTTCTTTTATTGGTAGTATTTTCCAAGTGTTGGTTCTTTGCTCATAAAGTGTTATGTTTCAACATGTGTTTTTGTATGAGAACTGGACAATCTGAACAGAATTTACACATTCATTGAAAGACACAATGAAAAAGTTCCAAATGTGATATGTTATTAATAATGCTTGGGCATCCTTTAGTTTGAACTTTCTAAAATAGATGATTTGACTACATTCTTATTATCACAAGACTTTGGTAAAATTTTACTTGTCAAACTCTGTGGAATAATGCTATCATTATTTATAAAATCAATAGTGGATAATGGACATCATAACCAATGCATAAAACTTAAATAAAAGTGTATGAGTTTTGGGCTATGTGCAGAATATCAGTGAGTGAATAATACGCTATATGTAGTGCACAGATACGTAAAATAAGCAAGGCAGCTTGAAAAGTACTGCTATATACAATTATAAATTATATTTGCAAAAATAACCACTAATTCTCACCTACTAAAGTTTTGTAAATGTATGAGAGTTTCATGCATTTTGGGAACAGTTCTGTCATGCTAATTAAGTTTTTATGTATGTGTGTATCCAGATAATTAGTAAGTTTGCTAATTAACTTTGAATAATTGGCTTTAATTTTCCAAGATATAAATTTTGTTTTTACTGCAATATATTTTTGATGCACACAGTACAGTGTGTGCTTTTGGGTTTACTTGTGAGTTGTGATGAGTGTTACAACATTTGCAACTTTGTTTTTGTTGAGTTTAAGGCAAAACTGTGGTGTATGGTGGTTCAAACTTTATGGAAATTCCAGTTGTAGGCCAACTGATTGCCTTCCTAACCAAAAGTTAAATGAGAAAATTATTTGTGTTTTGTTCCCTAATGTTTAGTAAGTACAAAGTTGGAATTTGCAAAAATGAGAATTAACATGCAAAAGAAAATAATAAGCGGCGTTTTGTTGTTCTATGCAACTACTTTGTACAATATTTTAGTGAATGCACCAATTGCTCACAGGACTTCACACTGCTGCAACATAAAAACAATCTCTTTCAACATGCTAACATTTTGTCTATAAGTTGAGTTAAAATATATAGTGTATGTCCCAAATAACTTAGCTCAACACATTTGAAAACTGCTTAAGGCTGTTTAGAAGGCATAATGTCAAAAGCAATATTATTTTAAAGCCTTCTACATGGCAAGATATCGTTAGATCCACAAAAGCATCCAAAAAAAACCTTCTTGAGAAAAGACGATGAAAACGAGTGGTGACAACACACACCCTTAACTGTTATCACTCACCACTACGGACATGGACACAAACTTCTGAGCAGGAATACAATGACTTGATGATCAGTAACAGGAAGTTCTCAGTATCTTACTCTTGCAGTACTCTCCAAAGCGTTTTACAAAGGAACTGGGCAAATGCTTTCCAAGGTCAACAAATCGTGCATAGACATCCTTGACATACATCCAGGATTTTTTGTTGAAAGTTTGCTGGAGAGTGAAACTTTGATCCATAATGCAATGTCCAGAGCGAAAACCACACATGGTGTCACCCAGTTTTGTTTCAATTAATTTGTGGCATTTTTTTCAAGCAGCTTGCTTGTGTGCCAAACAGAGATGTGCTGGTAGTTTGTGCATTCCCTTTTGTGTCCTTTGTTGTGTCTGGGGATGATCATCCTAGTTTGCCAATCTTTTGGTCCCTTTTGAAACCCCAGGCCACTTGATACACGTTTAAATCATCAAGGACCTTTTCATTTTGAGTATTTCAGGTTAAATTTCACTGCAACCTGCAGCCTTCAGTGTTTTGACAGCTAGGAAAACATTGGTTGAAAGGTGGTATCCCCCCCCAAATCTATCTTCTGTTTGTCCAATGGTGTGGAAGCGATTGGGTTTGAAATGTATTTGAAATTCTCTCTCCATCTTTCAAGGAATATCTTCGTTGCTGAGTGAGACACCATTTTGGTCTTTGATGGAACTAGCAATATTATATTTTTTCTGTAAAGATGCTGGATAGTTTGCCAGAACACTTTTTTGACTTGATGCCTAAAATTCCATCAAGATCAGATCTTGGACCCTTTCGCTGCAAGGGCCACAACTTTTGCACCTCAGCGTATTGTCCATGCAAAGAAGATCGGGCATTGTTCTTAAGCCATGCCTTGTAAGCCACTTTGTTTAGCATTTTTCACCTATAGCCACCATGGGGTTACTTTTTGACCATTATTTGTCACATTTTTGAAATTTTTCACAAATTTTTGTGCATGTGTGTCTGTCAACGTTAGCTCAAAATGTTTTTCACGCAACCTTTGTCTTTGTTTTGTAATAATCACTGCTTTGCGTACTTCCACTTGTTTAACTTCTAATTTACTTGGACTGAAGATGCCGTATGGCGAAATCGATTTCCATTAAATACCATCAATGCGTGCTGATTTTTGTTACTGGTGCAGTGTGCACAGACAGTGCTTATTTGTCACATAGAATCATTTCTGTCTTTATACCTGAGCAGGAGATGAAGCTATAGCTGCTTTGAACAGATCAATTTGTTTAATCGTAGGTATTTATTTTTTTATTTAACAAGTCGTAGCAAAATGAAAAATTTGTTGCTTTTACACTAGTCAATTGCCAATCAAGTTATTTCTGAAGGAGTTTAGGCTACATACCACTGCAACAAGCCTGGGCCCACTGGTGCCATTATTTTGGCAAAAATTTTAATTTGTTGGAAGCATTTTTAGATGCCTTCAAATCAGCTAACACTGGCATTAAGCAATTAAACTTTATCAGTATGTCCATATGTATTTACATGTACATATCTTTCATGCTCCCTTAGCATTTGGCAACATATCAAAACACTTCTATCACACAAAATCACAGTCCTGGTCCCATCTGGGTGGACCAACTCAAAAAAACATGGTTTCAAACAGCCTCTGATCCTCGCAGAGTTTGGTATCTCATCCCAAGACGTATTATTTTTTAAACTCAGTCTAGGATCCTAATTTTAAAAACTTCCCAAGCAAAAAATATTACAACCATTGCCTCTATACACGATTTTCAATAAAAATGTATATTTATGCCAGCCAAGAACAGCCGCATAGAATCCTTATTTGTTGTTCTGTGTGGCGAGCACAAAAGTGTTTAATGGCCACAATACTAGGCTTTTAAGATTTTTGTCATCAAGTTGATTAAAACTATAAATTAAAGCTTAAATGCTGTAATGTCTTTCTATAGTACTTTAAATGATGTAATGTCTTTCTATAGTAGATTGCATCTTTGTATGTAAATTGATATATAATCAATTTTTTAGTCGGTTGTAACTCTAGATTAAAGCTTAATGTTGCAGTGCAATTCTAGTGTTCATTGCAAATGTTTGACAACTGTTATGTCACTATTATGTTGGTTTCATTTGCAGTTATGTTTTTTCAAATGTCAAGTGTGATACTGTGCTGCGAATACTGTAGACCCTGGTTAATACATCCACGTTCGGACCATCTGATTTTGGATGTAAGCAGTGGTTGTAATAACTGATTTTCCTAAAACAGCAGCTAAAATCAACCCCAAATGGGTAAAATGATGCAATTGACTTTGTAGTATTGTACTCTATTCATTCAGCACAGAAAAAGCTGCCCAAAGTTGTTGGCTTAGGTGGAAACATTTTCTGAGATGGCCATATGCTTCTGCCTTCAGAGCATTTAAACATAAAAGCAGGTTTTTTTAAGGAAAATGTTAGGTACCTGGCATGGACCTGTAGGGACCCGATTTCTCTGATTCTAGAGACCCGTTTTTCTCTCATTCTGGGGACCCGATAATGATTTTCTCTGATTCTAGGGACCCGAATCATGTCCCTAAAACACCTTTAAAAAAACCTGCATAAAAGCATTAAAAAAAAACATTTTGCCTGCATGGGGAATCGAAAGTGCATGGATAAAGTGGTGGCTGGATGTATTAACCAGAGCTTCTATAGTGGGAATTGATTAAGAAGATTCCATTCCAAGTGATTTGGATGTAATGAGCAGTTGGCTGTATTTACCAAGGATGTATTAACCGGTGCCATTACATTTTTATGTTGTATCTACTGTAGGTGCATTTTTATTGCTAATAAACTTACTGCCTCAGCTGTCAAGCCCGAGTTTCATTTGTCTTCATGCATATTTGTCATCCCTACAAACTGCATGACTCAAGTTTGCTGTCATACCAATTGCCAGCATGATTGTGTTTCAGATGGATGCTTGTCCCACATTATAACATCTTTACTTTCATATGGCTTGCAAAGAATTTCTGGCAAGTTAAACCCAAACATCATTTTTTTTCAGCAAAAACCTCACACATCGCAAGATCTTGAAAAATGAAAATGTTTAGCAGTATGTTAGTGGTGGGTGATGAGAATAAAGTTGAAAACATGCTTTGTCAACACAACATGTAATTTTAAGTAGAATTTTTAGCTACATCTAAAGCAAATTTATGTTGATTTTGGCTAAAATAAGTTTACTGTAGGCAGTGTTTCTTTTAAGGAAAATGGTAGGTACCTGGTATGGACCTGTACTTTTAATATTCCAGTGAAAACAAAACAAATTTTTCTGGGCAAATTTGGGGGCACCAAATACTCCTTTAACTCTTAACTCTTTAACTCTTGTCACACCATTCCTTGTTACCATTACTTCAAGTTACTTTTGTCACAGCCTTCAGCTTTTTTTTTTAAATAAAACTCCCTAAACTTGGGCTGCCCACTTCCCATCAGCAATTGATCTTTCATTGAGCTAATGCTCTGTGAGTCATAATAATGGCGTTGTTTGTTTGGCTGTTTGCATTGCTTAACATTTGACGTCAGATACTTTTAATATTCCAGTGAAAACAATTATTTTGGAAAGACATATTTTCAAGTTCATCATTTGTCATAGCTGTATTCTGATTTATATTCAGTTTAATCTTGAGTTTGTCTGCTTTGTCTACTCCTGCTTTCGCCTTTCAGCTTTTCACCCATTGCTTGCAGGTGGTAGGACTGAAGATGCGTAGTGTTACATGAAACCGATTTCGTATTAAAAATTTGCTGATGGATTCAAATCCTTCGCCTGTGTGGAGACTAGTTAGTTAAAGCATTGTCTTTAATGTCAGGTAGTAGGTTTCTGAAGTACTATGGCTTACTATTGTGTTTGTACTTTAAATGGTATGAAAACCTTGTTGAAAATGACACACAAAAACCAATTGATTTTAATGAAATCATCTAGATGCTTTGAAATATGATGAAGGTAGTTGGTTTGGAAATATCAAACATGATTTCATTCAAATTATTTGTTATAGTGATGTTTCTAATATGAGTTTATAAGAATTTTAATGTCTGCTCTGCTTAAAAACACGAATGCCTGTTTTTTTTTTATTTGACCATGGCATATATGCCATTGAAATGTACTAGTGTTGTTGCACTATATCAGTGCTGCAAAATCACAAAAAATTGATGGCAATGATTTTGGCTGTTTGTCAGATCTTTGCCATGTGTATAAAAGTACCATGATTTCATGTTGGGGGCATGTATCAGTGCTGAACAAAATGAGTAGCACGCTCCAATGATTAGGACAGTTGGTCAAGTGCACCTTGTGAATAGACATCACATTCAAAAGATTTATGTTGTTGAAAAGTGAAAGAGATGCATTTTGATGACAGTCATGTTCAAAATTGAGCAATCAGCTCAATTACTTCATTTGCTATTGTCTGTGTAGACCAGTGCTTCTCAAAGTGGTCGATATCGACCCTCAGGGGTCAATTGGACTATCCAAGGAATCGATAAATGGTCACTGGGTCAAATGGGGGTCACTGAATGGCCCCTAAGTTCTAAGCATATGTTCGGATTGTGTATTGTTTTATCATATATTTCAAGTAAAAAGTACTCAAATTTATTTCGACACATACTTTTCCTGTATTGGTAGCTGTTGGGCTAGGCCAAGGGGTCTACAGAAAATTGTATACGTGAATTGGGGGTCAACGTGCAGAAAAGTTTGAGAACCACTGGTGTAGACTGTAAACTCCAAGATTGTGGTTGAAGTTTTTAGTTCTACTGGGCCACTGCAACTACATTTGTGAGCATGCTTTTTAACTAGCTCTTAGTGCAGCAGATGTGTTAAAATGTGCTTTTTATGCACTTTTTCCTCGAAGGATTCAGCTAAGTGGATGGTTATTCTTGCTAAATTGGCAATTTGTTTCTACATTAAAGCAGTCTTCATGCAAAGCTCTTCTGAAATTTCAAGCCATTAAAATCATAATTTTTGTTTTTCCATGATTTGAATGATTAATTATTATTTAAAACGGTGTAGGTGACTGACCCCCACACTGAGTGCAGACGCTTGATTTTGCTTGTTTTTTTCAATTGTTTTGTTTGCGTTATGCATATGTCTGCTCTGTGTTTGGATTAGTATGGCTACTCGGTGTATGCAATTATAAGATAGGATCACCATCCTTGCAGATTGTTTTTATACAATGATTAATATGTCTTGTTTTCTTAAGGTAACCGTCACATTATGCGTGAAGACGCAGTCAAACGTGGGCACCACACAATTATTTGTTATGAGTTCCTTTGCATTGCTGTGACACAGGCCATACTTTCTTTTTAAGGTGGTTGAGTCCCCTGATTACTCCCATTTACCTCCAGAGCAACGACGAAAAAAACTTCAAAAACAAATTGATGAGATAAAGAAAGAATTAAACAAAGAAGATGACGGAAGGTGTGCAGCTCTGCTTAATTTTTTTAGCACCTAGAAATGCCAAGAATTTTCCTGCAGGTGTTTGCTGGGACTTCCCTGAAATGTAGGCAAAAATGTGTTTTTTGTCTGTGAATTTGATGCATACTACACAAATCTTGCCGTTAATTTGCTTTGCAACTGCTGTTGTGAGGATCGTTTTTGCACTGTTTTTGGCATTGTTTCTAGATAGGGAAAATGCAAGGGAAAATGTTTTTGGCGTTGTTTCTAAATAGGGAAAATGCAATTTCATTTATGGCAAAAAAGCCATGCCGTGGAATTTCAATGGATATTGAATGTGGGCTTAAACTTGTACTAAATGCCTTTGATTCATATCTCGATGGTTGTTTTTGTTTACTTGCTTCAATGATTTTGTGGTGTTACAAAGTTTTTTCAAGAATAGTGTAACACAAGTAATTGCTCTTCTACAAAAATACGACTGTAATCTCAGTGGCTTTTTTATCAATGTCACTCATCCATATCTACCTTTTTGATAACTTTTTCAGCTCGATACAATCTGTATTGGAATAATATATCTCAGTAGTCTTCAACCTTTAGAAAGACGGTTCGCACTCTTTTATTCAACGAAAATTTCATCCGCACAACCAACACTAGTGTTGCTGAATAATAGCCATACAGTCGGATTAGACTCCAAAAAACGACGAAGAAATTTTGTTCAAATAACCAAAATAACGAATACCTACTGCAAAATAATAAGCACAAAAATGTACACAGAACATCAATTATTTATTAAGTATGCCATTATATTAATGGCTAGGTGTTGCCGATTACTTTTTGCAGTTGTAGACGTTCGCCCCGACGCTCCTCACATTAGGTCATCTAGTGTCAAGGGCCCATCCAGCAAGTAAGTTTAGGTGGGGCGATTTCAGTAATATTTGGTAGTCAAGTCTTATGACGGGTTCACTACTGTAAAAAAGAAGAATACTTAAAAAAATATTGCTGTGACAAAACAACAGACGGCAAAATTGCATGATATCGCGAATGCTGTTTTTTGAATTGTACAAAATCATGGTGAATAAAGTTACGTTCGTAGGTTTTAGGGGGGGGGGGCGATTGCCCCCCCGATCCGTTCCTCTCTAGTGTTCCACTGAGAAGACACCCAGAATTCAGCGTGTTTTATACGTCTAATAAAAGGATGATGGCATAAGTCGTCTTTTAGGTGGATTCTGTTCGCCGAAAGTATTCAAAATGCATAGCTTTGATTGCAAATTTTTAGCCTGCTGTCTGGGATAGTAAGCTTCAAAATCATCAATCAGACTGTGTATATGGGAGCTGGTTGTTTCAGTGATACTCTGCTCCAAATTATATTTCTTCCCAGTTACACGTGGATATGATCGAACGTCTGTAGGGTCTTCAAACTCATCAGGTTGTTATTGTCGATTTCTTCTTCGAAATTTTGAACTACATGCTTGAACAGTGTGATTTTGGAGGTCGCTTCGAATATGTAAATTCCATAACTTTAACATTGAGTTTCAGCTGGTTAAATATGCTACCAGAATGACTAGTCCAGCAAGCCAAAACAAATAGCGAAAGAAAAGAGCTTTATGATCTTTTCGTTGATCAAATCACACAAGAAATCCCTGTCGCAAATTCCACACTCACTCCATTGCTCTTTCACGAGAGTTCCACCACATTTCAGAATGATAAAGAAGATCCCCATCGCCTCCCATTTCTATGACAAGTTCGTCAAACTCACAACTTTTTAGGCTGTTCAGTATTGCATTCACAATTTTGATTACATCGGCTATAGTTGGCAATTTTCTTTTTCATTTCCTAGCTTCTTGTCCTCCAATGCTTCGCGACACATTGGATACTCGCAATCTCTGGTGCGACTTGCTTTATGAGCGTAACAGTACCATTTCGAATGTCGACCATAGCCCTTGCACCACCTATAGACTCAGTTTTGCATTTCAACCACGTCACACCGTATTCTGAAAAGTTATCAGCCAATTTTTCTGAAAAGTTGTCGGCCCCTGTGATATCGGTAATGGTAGTTTTTGCACTTAGGTTGCAGCCAATGGTTCCTCCATGAATTTCTCGTGCTGCTATCTCCATGTATGGTTTCATAGTACTTTCTGCCAGAGCAAATGACTTCTTTGCGGACATATGGTCATAAGCTATTAATGATGAAAATACGAGCCGCTGATCAGAAGGTGGCACCATCAATTGCTAAATTATCGCTATTTGTCGTGTTTGAAGAATGATGCCGACTTGTTTTTGAGTTCTGGGTATTTAGGAATGGTGAATTTGCTGTTTACCACACTGAGCCTGACTGGAATTACGTTGGCAAAACTAAGCCAATTTAAATAATATTCGCCTAAAAATAGAATATAATGATTGACTGATTCCTAATTATTGGATGCTCATCGTCGTGACACTACAGTGTCCTCCAGCACTAGCAGTGGCATAACTGACGGCCGTAACGGAGCCGGGGTCGAGCCCTCCCGGCAAGATAAATGCAAAAACCAGGCCCCCCTTAGCTGACATTTTGATTTTTAGTATTATTTTGGTTTTCAGTAGGTTGTTGTTTTTTTGCATTTTTCTGGGTGTTTCCGTTTTTTTTAATCTTGTATCCACATCCACGACATCTGGATTCACTTTGAATAAGATGCAAGGACTGACGATGTGTAGTGTTCTGTGTAATCGATTCCCTATTAAAAATTTGCGATAGATTCCTTGCCTGTTTCACCTGTGGAGTAAGGCTACNTGATGCCGGATTCACTGTCATTTCTCAAACGTTTTTTTGAGTGTTCGCTAGTGGTCCCCCTAAGGTGGCCAGCAGGGCCCTTTCTGCTAAATTTTGCCCCACCCTGTCTCAAACCTGTAGCTACGCTGCTGAGCAGCAGACTCGTAACCACCTTGGGACACCAGGAGTGGCGCAGGGTTTTCTGAGAGTGGCCCTAATTTTTTAACTATGTCCAACAGTTTTAAAAGATGTCCAACACATTTTTTCAGGGGTGGCAAAATCCCCCCCTGGTTATGGGCCTGCTGAGCAGTAGAAATCAGCAGCGTCCTCGTGGCTCAGCACACAGATTGAATAGCTGCGCTGGTCTTGTGCAACTGCAGGAGCAACAAAAATTTGATATCAACTCGGTTTTGCCTTGCAGCTGCACATCTTTTGTTTCCACCGTGAAGTAACAATAGAATAAGCAGATAAAACAGCTATGTCCAACCCAAATGGCTTACTGAGCCAAACAGTATGTCACTATCTTAACCAGGACCGCACATTGAATAACATACTAATGAGGGCCGCACATTGAATGGCTTATTTTGATCTTAGCAACTAAATTTAACTAAAGCTAAAGTCCTGAAAGCGTTCCAATCCTAACTGCAATGGTAATAGAGTGATAAAGTGGCACTGACGACCACCTGCAACTAAAATGTCAAATTCAAGATTATCAAAATAAGGGCAAGTTGTCATGTAGGATACCTTTACCACATCGAAAGCCTAAATGGGTCGCACAAAACCTTCGACTGGGCCGCATGCCGACCGCGAGCCGCGGGTTGGACATAGCTGATGTAGCAAGTTTCGTGGCAGCCTCGGTAACTTCTAATGCATTCCTCTGATGAGATGTTCAAACTATCAAAATATGAGCGCAGTGTCTGCCAGTTTTTCGTTGTGCGGGGTACCATATTTTATAAAACAGCAAGACGGCAATTAAACAAAGAGAGGATTGTTTAAAATACGTTTACGGTTTTCTCATCCGCACGAGCACGGTTTTCTCATCCGCACGAGTGCGTACCGTCGCACAGGTTGAATAGCACTGATATATCTTATAACAATCATGTTTAATGTGTCAGTTTTTTGTCAAATCATGTTGCATAGTTGCTGTTTGGCAGGCTGGACACNACATGTATGTGCGAAGTTTTGCTTGCGCGCNTTTTTTTCTTTAATTGTACTGTGGTCATTACTTATATTCTGCACGGAAAACAGGATGTTAAAGCATATATCCTTGCTGCTTGTGAATACCTCACTTTTGCATCCCGTTTTTTATAATCTGAATGTCGGCGCAGCTACTTTGCCAGGGACGTTGAAAACCTCAAGTATTAGTGTAGTTCTTGTGCTTGTGCCATCTGATATGGTTAGTCCACCACATTCAAGGTTTCACTTATCTCAACAATAGTTTTTGGAGAATGTTCAGCACAGGCATAGGGTCAGCGCTCGAGTCCATCACACAGCGGAATCCAGGAATAAGATGTAATGAAACACAAATATCTTCAGCGCCAGGAAATGTTGAAACGTACAAAATGCCCGTTGCAAGTTGTTGTATGAATGGCGATTATTCGATTTAATGTCGAATGGGGAAAATACGATATTTTAAATTACGGTGAAATTTCACTTTCAATTGTGTGATTACGAGAGGTCTCACTTTTTTACTCCAGATCTGTTCCAACCCATTTGCTCCACCTCCACCAGTTCCAAATATTCAAAGTCAAGACTCCCCAAACACTGCAAAGTTCTGAATAATTCAGAAACACATATACATGTTTGCTGCAAAATGAAACTTTGAAACCTGTTGACTCCGCTTTCTAGCCGGCTCCAGTGCTTACCGATGCGCTACTCGCGCTATATACATCAACCTATTGAAATTCGCTGATGCTGATTTTTTACAGCAATTTTTGTGTTAGATACGCATATGAGTCCAAACCTTTTGTTCCCATCTTGTGTCATTAAGCACTGCATCGGATTGGCAAATGCGAAATGTATTATGTTTGATTGGCGAGGATGCAAGTTTGACTTGCTTGGCTGGAAATGTGTCGAATGGCTGAAAGAAGTCTTACATAGATGTGATCTTAAAATTTTGATGAGATCGCTTGTCAGAAAAATAAAGTTTGCAGCATATACTGTAGGTAACAGCAGGAGTTCTTTTGACACTGCAAAAAATTGCTTGTGTACAGATTTTGCGTTGTTTTTAGTAGAAAATATTACATCGTTGAAATTAGGTCAAGGCAAAGCGTCAGAGAAAATTGTACTTCAGGGTAGTCTATGTTTCACGTAACTGCATCAATGAAAGAAACTGTGTCCAACTGTAGCATAGACGTGGTTTGCTAATCAAAGTCGCTTTTTTGCGTGAATAAAGAAGCGTTTTTAGCCTTTTTCTTTACGTTGCGGGTAGTTTTCACCTTGTAGTTACCCATACCACCCGTTGAAACGTCGTGCGCGTTGTTCAGAAAAGCAATGTTGAAAATGCAAGATGTGTATCGGTCCAATCCGGCCCTTGGCGATGCAACATCCTTGGAAGCTCAGATCAAGCAAGCAACAGGCAAAATGGAAAAACTTCAGGCTGATCTAAATCAGTTCGAGGTAAAGACTTGCATCTTTATATAGGCTGGAGTTTGATCTGCGCCACTTTGAAAGTGCTCTGTACCTGACTACTGTGCGATAATAATCAAAGAGTTGCCTGCTCCGACGTGGTGCTAACGCATTGCAGCTGGAAAAACATGTTTTGTTTTTATCGTTCTTGTTTTCATAGGAATGATTCCAGCAAGATGGTTGAAGCAGGGTGAAAATATAAAGTGTTTTATCCCTGAAAAGTATAGTAGACATTAACCAAACTTCTGAAAGAAGAAAGTTTTTATCCTAAATAAACTGGTTCAACTTTATAACTTAAAGTTCTTTGAGTTACAAAAACACTCACAAGTTGCAATATGTGTTGCCAAACTCGTGTTTTTATCCGCAGAATAGTAATCTCAGTCAGCGTTTATGGAAAATACGCAACCAATAAAATTCATTGCAATATTTTCGCCACTTCAATACAACATTCAGCTGTTTCTGCTAATCTCAGCGTTAAATGGTTTTAATTTTAAACGCAGTTTTGTCATACATTGTTAATAAGAAAGCACTAGTCCTTGCTTAGCTTCCAAGTGGAAGTACAATTGGTAGTTCTGGTGTTAAAATCTAAGTAAAGCTCAGGTTCAAACACCGTCCCAAATGACTTCTTAATGACTCCCCATGTTTTTTATAGTTCAGGTCGCGTATTGTGTTTTTTGTCACAATCATCGTTAACTTACTTTCGTTTTTTTCTTTGCATTGCAGGCTTGGTACGCAGAAGCGACAGGTTCAGTACAAAGTAGCTCACCTTCCCGATCTGCCGTCAAAAGTCCCGAGCAAACACCGACTCACCAACCGCTTAAAAATGAACCAGAAAAAAACAGGTGAACATTTACTGTATTGAATGAACCGAACCTTGTTCGGATTGCAAATGCATTGCGCTACCCTCGAATACGAGCCATTGCCAAGTTTTATATCCGTGGTAAAGGAAATGTACTTTTGCACAAGAAGGTTTGCTAGCTTTTGTAAAACGCCTTATTTTCAAGTGCCAAGCTTCCATGTTCGAAAAACTTATTTCGCGCTTGTCACAAGCGCACCGAATTGTTGTTAACAGTGACAAGAGTTATTGTTAAGAAATCCACTTTTGCAATGAGACGTGCTCCTCGTGAATTTTTTGCGTACCTCAGAGTGCCGGCAAGAGTGAGGTTCTGACGAATACGGATTTTTAAATTAAATCTTGCTACTTGTTTCTAGGACAAGAGTTGATATGCTGTTCCGCCAAGTAGTTCGCAAACGTATCCTTGTCTGCAACGGTTTTTCTTATTTCGGAAGCTGTTCTGGTGTGTGGCGTTTAATATTATATAGGAAATTATTTTCAATGTATGATCGTCGTTCGCCTCTCCCACTCTGGTTTCCTTGCTGGTGCTAGCAATCACATTCTGCTCCCACGTACCAGTTGCCGCACATTGTGCATGTTATTATGACGTCAACTGTGACCTGGCTAAACATTTATTGCCATTTCTGAATTCGCATTTCCTTGGGGGTATGACGCTCGGCCAGCAACCTCGAAGGATCTAAAAGTGCCCGTTGATGTTGAACCACCCTTGCCAAATCGGTGGTGGGGTATGCCACCTGATACTTGGGCGGCCTTTACGTCCTTTACCTGCTTAGCAACAGGCTTCCTGGTCAAGTGGCGGAAGAATGTTCACGACAGTGAAGAGTTTTGCACTTCGATCTGTAGCATCACACCTTTAACTCTTTATAAAAACAAAACGTATGTTTTAGCTTGTACTGCTGATAAACTTGCATTCGCACATTAAAGTGGTTTAGCATAACTTCACTCTTTCTAGTTTCATTTATGTTTGTTATATTTGCAGTTTGTTTAACGAATCAATTGGAGCTTTAAAATGGATGTGTTTAACCCTTTAAGTTCTTAATACACAATTTAGAGAGGCTGTGGCCTTACGGGTCGAAAGGGTTGATCAAAGGTGGGGTATGATAGCTGTAGTCGAACTTCAAACACCTGGCAGGTGTATTGGCTTGAGAAACGTTGTACGCATAGAAGTGTTTAAATCCATGCAGAAAGGTTTAAAATTGCATTTGTAGTTGTAGGCTACGTTATTGTAGATTAGACTGTGGCCGCGTGTTGTTCTGTTCACTGTCATGTTAGCCTGCTAAACGTTAAAGTGTATCCATCTCATTTTAACTTTAATTAGCTGCTCCAGCTTTGTTCAATCGCGCTTTTGGGCTACTGGTTTTACTGAATGCACGGCCGCAAAGTCAGATCGTCAGGAAATTCGATCGTAATATGCGCGGAAAGACAATGATAAAGCACACAACGGAAAAATGAAGCGTCGCCGATCGGTAGTTGGGTTCCAACGTTTGGTTCAAATGTGTAAGCGGGAAGGTTTAATCAAGGAAAATGGGAGAAGTCGCAATTAAGTCTTAATACTGACGCTTGCCTCTTGTGTGTGCTTAACAACAGGGAGACGATCGTTTTGAAATGGTGAGTTGCAACTTGGCTCAGATATGCTTTAGGTAATATACGGTTGCATAAAACAGAATGGTTCAGGAGTTGGCGGATGGTTATGTCAAAACGGCACATCAAAAGTGCTTGTTTGAAGGACAATTTCAAATGTTAGGACGCACAATCCACTTTTTGTTCAAAGTTCCGTAATATTCAAAGAAAGATGTCTTTCAATACTAAAACATTGCCATAAGCTGCAAAACAGCGAGTGCTGTTTACTTCGTAGATAGCGAAATTTGCTTGGTAGATATCTGACGCACTTCCCCACTGTGCGATGGTCGCCAGCAAAAGCTTAGTCTGAACGTGGTTGGAAGCACCGACATCCATTGCGTTCTTTGGCAAATTAACTATTAGTGACAAAATCACTTTAGGTTGATGTAAACCTTGACAAATCAACGGTTTTTAAATAACTTTTTTAATAACGAAACAGGAATAACTGCAGTTATCGGCGATTTAAAAAATCGAAGTAAGAATACCACGCAGGATTTCCTTTGTAACGCAATTCACACGCCTCCTTTTTGCTAATCACAGCTGCTGTCAAAATGCGTCAAGTCTTGTTTTCATAAAATGAAAGTCGAATGTCAGCTCTGGTCTGAGTCCCACTACGACCACCGTATATTTCGCGAGCTTTTCATTAATGAGGTGACAACTCCAGCAGTTGTGCAAAAGTTGCTTCAAATATGGCAAGTTAAACAAGTGGGACTGACGTCACATGGCCACTGTACGCGATGCGAGATGGGCGGGAAGCGCGCTAAGAATAGCTCGTAAATGAGCGAACCGGTATAAGCAGCAGAGTGACCTCGTTCGACCGTGCTATCTCTATTGCTGTTGATGCTGTAACATGTGCAACTTGGCTTTTTCGTCGTTGTGGGTTCGTATCCTCCAAAGTGCTGAAACACAAGTACGTATGGTTTTAATGTTGTTGGTCTCATTTGCGCTACAGACGGCTGTAGCACCATTCGCATCTTTCAATGGAGCTTAACTGCGATCGGCGGTGTACTTTCGTGATTTGGTGTTAAGATCTGCTGTTTGAGGCTGTCCTCAAATTTGTTGAGAACTCCCACACTTGCTCAAGCAACGAACATATGTACTGTTACCCATCGGCATGGTGATCTTTTCAGACACAGCAACCAGAGCGAGAAATGTAATAAGTGCTCACCGTGTAACGTTTTGTAAAATTTATTTGCAACTTGCAGTAATCTGCAAAGGGACCAGAGCTTCGGTGACGATTTTGACGAAGAAATTGAACCAATCGGAACTTGCGTCGCTCTGTACGATTTCGAAGGTATGCCTTTCTCAAAATATCTGCGTTTTCGGTCCGGCAGTGAAAGTTAGACTCGTGCGCTTCGAACATTGCCACCCACATCCTGTGTTTCTTTGACACGTTCTCTGTGCCACTCTCTGGCAACCGCAGGTCTCGGTTTGGTGGACGGAAACAGTACACCCCCACATTTTAAAGTCGCTTTGTAGCGTCAAATTCGGTGTGCACCCGAGATTGCTACATAACTGAAATATGTTAATTTGCTGTTATTTCACGTAGCTGCTTCCTTGTGCCCAGATAGTGGAGGCAATTGAGGGGTAGATATGGCATGAGAAAATTCGAGGGCAGAGTTGTGATGAGCAAAATTGCTAGTGGACCTGGGTTAGATTTTAATGATTAGACACATCGTTGCGTGAAAATGCGTTACTGCGATTTGTTGTTCACTTGGTATATTTCAATGTGGAAATGCGCACTTGCGGGACTACTGCCCCTCTTTGATGCTCTGTACAACGTTGAGCAAAAAATAATGTGGTCAAGCCATTCTGATTTTTTAGGGCATTGCGTGGTGCAATACATCAATTTTTAAGCCCGCATATCATCACCAATTCTCTTCTTTTAAAAAAAGCACTACCACTCCACAACTGCCTGTTTAAAAAGACAAGGGAGCAACGCCTCCGTCAAACCTCCATGTTCCGGCGTGTCTCGAATTAGTAAAACAGGCGATGACATCACCGCGCCCATTTGACAGGAGTCGTGGTTACGGGGCGAGCTTTTATGATTTTGCTCGAAGAGAACCGATTTCACTGTCACGAAAACGTTGAAGTAGCCACAGAAGAATAATATTTCTATAAGAACTTAAGTTACGCCACTCACGTGCTCTGTACCGCCTTGTTGTTTGTTTATTTATTATGTCATTATGCTTTTCATAGCTTTTTTGTATAGTTTTTCCCTTTTGGAACTTTTCTCCGCGGGTAGTTTAATGTCAGTTTCTCTTATACAAACGTATTTGTCGTTGATGATAGTAGATTTTCTACTTCATGCACTCCACAAAGCTGAGCCTTTTTGTAGGCGGAGTATGTAAACTTCTTTAACATTGCAGTGGTTGATTCTTGACTGAGGATTTCTTACGGGGAAGTAGTCACTCTGAAACAATATGCACGTGAGCGGGAGTTTATCAATGCGGAAGAAACGCGCCATGTGTGTTTGAAAGTGAAAGCGTAACTGCAGTTGAAAGATCAACTGCTTTCTTTTAGGCCAGCGTCCATATTCTTCCGCCTTGTATATGTGTATGGCGTCATGATCGTTTTAATCTTTCCTGCTGTAACACTCCTACCGACGCGTTCACGCCTTCAGCGCACCTGCAATTCTTGCCTTTCGTTGTGGGGCGAAACTTCCTTTTTCGGCAAGTGACTCGCGTAGCTTTCATGCTGCTTCGCCCGGAGTTTTGCATCGACGTTTCTTTTCAACAGCGACGAACGAAGGCGCCCTTTCGATGAAAGCCGGACAGGAGTTTTCTGTCCTCGAAGCTGACAACGGCGACGGCTGGACGCGCGCCATGTCCGGCGACGTGGACGGGTACGTGCCCACGTCGTACATCGAAGTGACGTACTTCAGCTGATCTCGCTTTTGGTAATTACGCATCGGACACTGGCTGATCGGACGAAGTTTTGCTGATTGGCTGTGATTGATCACCGCGTGATCTTATATGTGACGACTCGATGTGTTCCTTCTGTGACTTGGCTTATTTGACGCGAGCGATTCAATTCAGAATATCCGCGCAACGTCTGCTATGTATTGCGTCATGGCCGTATGCGGCTGACTGTTCCGTGTTTTATTGTTTTTGTTTTTATTATTTGAAAAGCTGATGGCGGCTTTAACGTTGCGATCGTCGGCTCTAATCGCTGAGTCGGCGCGTCAGTCATGCCGCGCACGTCATATCCTTAACGATCTGTGCTGTATGAATGTTTCATCACTTCCGCTGGTTTGTGATTGCGTCTTGCGCATGATTGCTGGAGAAGTAAAGGTACCGATAGTGTGCTTTTCTCAGTTTAATCGGTTTTTCGTCTGCTTCATTGAAAAAATCATCGTTTCGATATAATGTAGCAAACAGCTCCAGCTTTTCTTTGCGCACTGTTCGATGATCGCCACCATTTGTGCCATTCTGAGCAAAACTATGGTGGACACACGTTTGGGTAAAGCATTTCCCACTGTGCTGCGATGAACATTTGGTCCTGAATGTTCATTTTTTCTAACGGTCTTTCACCGTTTCAGTTGACGTTTATATGCAGTCAATGTGAATGCCCGCGAAGGAATTTGACTCTGCTCATGCAGGCGTCATAAGAAAAGAACATTTCACTTAGTGTTATCGATGCCGAGATCTTGGCGTTTTTTGCTTTCCACCCAAGTTGTCCGAAACCTCCCCCTTCTCTACCAGGTATATACCTCTCTGTCAACCAGTGTTGCTCATATCCCGGGGGTCGGTCGGCATGACGTGGCAGGGGGGCTGCCAGTCGCGTCACAGCGGGCTGACCATGCTCCGCTCACACCGGTGTAACGTTTGCAACTCGGTTGTTGGTAGGGGTGTCAGTCGCCATCTGGTGGGATAGTTCATTCTGAGCACTCTGGTCCAGAATTGCAGGCAATTCTGAACTTGGTTTAACTTGACCGAATTTTCGAACATTGCTCGACGCCAACCGGACTTGAACTGAGTTTTGCGATCTCGTGTTGCGAATGCGCTTGTCGTTGGCACGAACATGTGCCGGCATCGGCGAGCTTGCAGACAACCTAACTGGCGGCTGACGTTACTGTGCTGCGGCTTGGTTGATATTGGTCTGCGCCATCCATGCATGCTGCTTGGGACACTAACAGCGTTTGTTTCGTTGTTGCACTTTCAGCGTTCGTGGCATTGCGATCGCGGTTCATAGTTTCGCATCAAGGAGCGGCTCGGATCCGCTGTCAGCTCATGCGGAGAACTTCCTTGTTAAGGTTTGCCTTTCTCGTCATGCCCCGCTGCTTCCCCCCTACCTGCTTCACTCTGCCTGACCCCACGCGACACGGCGGAGCTGAGCGGCGCGTGTCGATCGTGTGTGTTTTTGCCCCGTCACAGTGTTACAGTTAACGCGAGCAGTGATTGTGCTGCTGCAACGCCACCTTGCGCTCATCTTCGACGCGTACGTGTTCGTGCTTTTTGTGTAGCGTTATGGTCGTAAGGAAACTTAGAAGAGAGCAGGCTGCCTCGCTTGAAACTTTCAATGCTACTTCAACTTGATGTGTCATAAACTTCGTTGTAGCTTGACGTGAAACCCTGGTGGCAGGTGACAGATCTAACGATATTGTTGACAAAACTTATTAGCCTTCCGCGCCTGCGACGCTGAAAGATATACTACTACCAAGTAACTGTGTAACCTGCCTCGGCGTGCTCTTTTGCACGAAAACAAGTATTTTTATTTAAAACACGCATTGTAATTCGTATAACATCCTGCACTCCAATGACGTGCCCCCTACCACTTAATCATTTAATTTTTTGGTTAGGCTTTTTACTAGATCATCTTCATCTGCCTTGTTTCCTCCAAAATTATATGCGTTTTTTCCTCCGGCATCGTGTCACAAGCTGGAAGGTCACCTGAAATTTCAAAGTGTTCGTGCGTGAACACAACAGTAGAAATGCACCGGCTACTTCTGCTTGGATACAAACAAGCCAGTAAATTGCTCGAATACTCTTCCCACTAGAATGTACATCCGCTTCTCGATATAAAATATTTTTCACTTGAAACGGTGTGTGTGGACTATCTTCACATGTGTTGGGAGTTAACTTCCGACATGCAAATATTTACGTTTCTAACCCCCGTGTCACTTCCCATGTCGTGGCGTCGGTTGAAGACTTGCCTCGATGTCTTTTGTCGCAGCAGTGTGCCAGTCAAAATCCTTGTGCATTATTTCTCGACGCATTCTTCCTGTAGTTTCCCTCACGCCGCGCAACATAAGGAATTTGTGGTTGTGAAACGATGATTAAGACACGAAGAACAAAAGCGTCTGTCGTATCGCGCTGTTCACGCCAGGTTTGGTGAAAGTGATTTTTAAACATAACACGTATTAATCGAAGCGTATCGAAAGTATGAAAGAAAATCAATCACGGTTTTACAATTTTAGATAAGATTTTTGCGCACCGACAAGTTTTATTTCCGTGCATCAGTGCAAAAGTTTGTAACCGAGCAATGAGCATGCCTACCGGCGACTGAAAAGTATTAACTCCATGTAACTTTTGGAAACGTGTGTGATTTTTCGCCGAACTCGCCAATAGTTGTTCGTATTTCTGTTCTGTGCGCAATAACACGCTGTAAGCATTAACAGTTACGCTGTTGGCTGGTGTCATGCTTTGCATGTGCTGCAAGCATAATTTTCAATGACGGTTAGCTGTCACAAACGGATGTGGTTGCCACTTACAAGAAGCCAAGGCACCTTAGTGTCGAAAGTTGATAAAGCACAGTTTAGGACAGCACACAATGTACTCACTCTGTATAAAGTTGTTGATCTGAACAGGTCACATACAGACCATCGAGGTAATAGGAAGTTCTGCGATAATTTATGCCAAAACTTATGCAGTGCTCTGCTACGTTATAGCAGTATTTAGAAGAGTCCAAGCAGTTTGAATTCGGAAAAGCGTGGTCGACAGTGCAGTTCATTTTATGCTTTAGCTGGCTTTAAATGGAATCGGAAGCAAAGATTTGTTGTACTGGATACATAGCACAACCTGCAAAGATTGAGCTTTTAAGTATCACAGTGCGATTTTTTCACTCGTGTGTTTGAAATATTAACGCGACGGTTAATAGGAATCATGTATTCAAGGCAAAAGCTTTTTTAACTTATCACAAAATCCATATCTAACGCAACTCCAGGATGACGGCGCGAAGTTTACATGATCGCTTCTCGTATTCGTTTTAGGATTACTATTCTGCTTTATGGTAGTCTTCTAAACTTATTGGTTTCACAAAAGCGTAGGCTACACTAAGAACCAAGAGCGCAACTAGGAGGAGGGAATTTGCCCCCCCGAAATTTTCAAGACATTGCGTAGCAATTTTGACATGTGCAGAAACTTTCAAATAGTAAAGTTGAAATTTTGTATTCCAATCATTTTTAAGAATGGTTTTGCTTAAATTTTTCTTATCTCCTTACAAGATATATCTTGAGACAGGCCTTCTGATCGAAAATTTCGTAAAGGATTGGTATTTAACCACAAATACGCTGAAACTGGAGATCGTTTAAAATGTTGGTAGCCTATTTCAATGGCATTGTTTATCCTTTTTTTCGTGTACCACTCTGAAAATTATCAGAAATGCAGTGTGTGTGTACGCTTTGATTTTGTTTCTTGCCATCTTCTGAGGAAGAGTTTGCATACACTCTTGAAACGTCAACGATAAATAGTGCATTGCTATCACACCAGTGGAGCAACGTTTGCACCCAGTATACTATGCCTGGTGACAGAAGCAGCATAGCCTACTCATATGTTCATATTGTGTTAGCTTTACGTTTGCTTGGAGTTGCTGTAGGCTACTATTTAAGACTTTTTGCTTTTATGTTCAGTGGGGTTTCACAGCTTTCTTTTGTATGCAGTTGAGAGCAGGGGTGGATGATAGGGAAGGCGGACAAGGCTGTCGTCTCGGGGGCCCCTTTTTCTCAGAGTGGTCGCGGGGCCCCTCTTTGACTTCCACGCTTAGTTTTTGCATTGTTTTGTTTAAAAGCTGATGAACCACTCTGGAGCAAGTCATATGTTTTTCAAAATAAAGCAAAAAATGTGCCGAAGGAGGCCCTTCAACAACTTTAATGTGTAGACAAAGAACAATGTAAAATCAAATACCTTCAAACAATTTACAATGTGAAATGGATTTTCACGCAGAAGCAAACTTCCAGACAATGAAAATTAAATTGCTTTCAGCGAGTAAAATTGTTGTGTAGCATGTGTAAAGTGTAGGGGCCCTTTTTTGATGTTACTTGAACAAAGATGGACAAAGGGCTCTTTTTCAAGACCATACATTGTGCAAGTAACATATCACAAATTGTACAATGTTTTGGGGCAGTTTTCTGCGATTTTGATTCGGGCCCTACAGTCCAATACCCACCCCTGGTTGAGAGCAGGATTGCCAGGTAGTCATAAGCAAAAAAGGCCAGATCAACCCATGCCAAACAGCACCGAAAAAAGCCAAATATACGATAAATACACAAAGGTACCTTTAAAACACCCAAATGTGCTTATGAAAGGCAATATGTACATTATACATAAAAAGAATAAAGCTCACTCCATTAATGAACTTCTCGAAAATTTTGGTTTTGCTGAAGAGTAACTTGAAACTGCAAAGTACCAAGCATGCACTAGCGCACGGAGAGGGGGGCACTGTGCCATGCCCCCCCTCAAATCCTGAAAATAAAAAATGTATAAGCAGTATTCGGCAATGTATACTGTTGCGATCGGAAATCCCGAGCGGCATATGCGCAAAGCTTCGCTCTGTGGCAGCAAGCAACAATAGAGTTCACATGCCATGATCACTCTGTTATTGCTTGCTCGCGCCACATATATGTACGGTGTTGTTCTTCTCGCACATCCCGTTCGTGATGAATCACACAATCAACGCAACACCACCGGAGAGGTTGCAACAATACTATCAGTATTCGGCAGTGTATACCAAAATATTTAATTTTAGGCGAATAACACTATTTTGTTTAGAAAAACGCCTCTGAAAGCACAAAATGACTATTTTCTAAAAATTTTGGGGGGCATGGCCCCTTTGCCCCCCTCGGAAATTTTCTAGGTACGCCACTGTAAGCATGTAGTAAGCAAAACAAAAAATTATAAATTCTCGTGCAGAGTTTCCAATGAAAATTTATCATTTTGTGTCCAGAAACAGTGTCTAGAAATCTGCCAGTGCCCAGAAACCTGCCAAAATCACTTTTAAATCTGCCAAATCGACAGAAAAAATTTATGTGGCCAAAAAAAGCCAAATTTCATTTGGCCTTTTTCCAAAAATAAAAAAAGGCCAAAAATTACAAAATGGCCTCAGAAAAGCCAAACTGGCAACCTTGGTAGAGAGTTGTGCATGTTGGAATTTCTGTGATTTTCAATGGCAGATGTCACACCAAGGAAGCAGAGTTGCATTGTTACGCTTTCGTATCAGTGAAATTATACCCAAGCAGCCATTGTGCAAGGTATGCCAACAAGACGAGTTTTGATTTACAGAAGGATTTGGTGCATGCTGAGTTTACAGAAGTTGAAGTACAGTGTGACGCCGGCACGCCGCCCACTGGAGGCTGGCAGAAAAGCTAAGAATGTGCAAAAAATAAGTCTAAATATTGGACTGTAAAAAACGGAAAAAGTGCTGTTTTCAGATGAAAGTAATTGTTTGTCCCAGGGAAACAGAGCAGATTTATTAGAATCAAGGATCGTGAGCAATTAAGACCTGCCCATTGCAATGAGCTAGAAAAGGAACCCAACAAGATGTTCTGGGGAAGTTTCAACTTTTCAGAAGTAGTTTCACTTATGCCAATTGAGGGTATGATAAATTTATACAAATACATTGATGTAATTGAACGAAAAGCCATTCCAGATATGAGAAAGGCATTTCCTGATGGTGGAGGAAATTCCAATAGGATATTGACCCGTTCATCTGAAAAAGTGAAGACGATTTTCAGGAAGCAAAATTAAATGTTATAGATTGGCCTGTGTTAAGGTTAAGCTAACCCTTAACACGTTATCAGTAATGTCTCATGAAAGATCTTGAGTACATGAAACACTCCTTGAAGAATTATGGAGAAAAGAACATGAACAATACTG
>JGI24159J19872_10001579_pt1 | contig 25506 bp, 26 predicted proteins | sample Ectturendosymbi4_FD_19872 | JGI IMG/M metagenome (IMG submission 19872)
TTAAAACCAGTCCACGATAACCGGTGCAAATCTTTTTGCGTGAAATCCTGGTGTCAAGCAAAATTTGTGACTTGGGAAGCATCTGACTTCATGCCATGTGCTCATGCGCAGAGTAGTATTCTACACATCAAATACGCTGAGAAAACTGATAATTAGGGTTTAGGGTTTGGTGTTTAGGTAAGTGTGTCGGTGTAAGGTTTGGGTTGGGGTTAGAAAAAAAATTAGACGAAGTCCAATATTTTTCAGTGGTTATAGTTATTCTCTTACTATAGCTTGTTGTGGGTATCTGATATTCAACTAAAGGCTTTCAATTTATACAACACACATCAAACAAGTAATCGCCAAACTTTTTCCTTAACAGTGAGAAGCAAAATAACTGACAAAAAATAATTAATCAGAAATTTTGCAGAGGTCGGAAATTTCGCTTGACAAGGGAAGCTGAAACTTGTTGGCTGTAAAACCATTCTCTTCTGGTGGCTTGACCGTGCCTGCAACGCATTTTGCTTCAGTAAACCATAAAACCGCGTTCTGTGTATTAAAATTTATACACAGAGGAAGAGACTTTTATTTAGTGCTATAAACTCTTCTCTTTACAATATGAGTTGCTTCGTCCTTGGGAGGTCTGCCGCCTAAATGATCCCTGTTCCTTCGCAGTCTGCCACGTCCTCATGCATTTTATATACCTACGTACTTGGAAGTCATCGCAGCAATACATCCATCATAATCGTGTTGGCGTCATTCATTAGTATGCCCTTAAGCGTGTGTTTCATTAGAGTAAATGTATTCGCGCCACCCAGTTTATACTTTACTGCCACAGTTACGTGTGTATCCTCGTGTTCTTTCATCTATTTGTGTGTTCCTTGTCAGTTGCTGCGGTTCACACTTAAGTCTAGCGCGTTGCGTGTGAGGGTTAAGACGTTACGCAGTGTAATACACGCTGCTGTTCTGTCGTCAAAATTTTCAAAAGCTTTGAAATGCCTTTACAAGCGATGGTACTTTTCTGATTGCTGGCAGATTTTCAGTTTTATCCTGACGATAGTACACTAGTATTTTTCTAATTTGCTGCTGAAGATACTACAGTAGAAAAAGAAAGATTGTGGACAACTTTAGTCACTGTGCAAAACAACACTGCAATGGACACGGGCCATACTTTGGAGTGCAAGGGAAAATGGTCATTTTTTTTGTTTTAGTTTTGAACAAAAAAATGCAGTTCTCTGCCCAATTTTGGTTCAAAACAACAATGTTACTGCATTATTAGTTTTTCTCGTTTGTAAAGCTTTTCTCCTGTAGGGTCATACTGTTCTTCTCGACACTCAAACACCAATTCTGAAAATGCTGTTGATCGATGGAGGGAAAGTTATTTTCAAGGACTCTAAAGATGAAACAATGATCTTGCACGCCGAGAATGTACTCATTACCAACGGTGGAGTTCTGGAGGTAAGTTGAAACGCACAGAAATTTAATATGTTGCAAACCTTTATTTGACCCTTGTTTCTTTAGTCCAGAGTCTCCAAACTCTTTTATCCGAGGTCCACATAATCAATTACACTACAGTCCGAGGGCCGGACATCGTACGTAATGTGATTGTTTTAGATATGTATGTTATATTCTACCACATCAAGTTTTTCGTAAATACATTATTTAGTCATTATTGACAAAATGTCTTCCCGGGCCGGATGGAGTGGTTGTGCGGGCCATAGTCTGGAGACCCCTGATTTAACCAAACGCGCTGCGTGTCTGTTCGGCATTAGATTGCATTCCTTTATTTTGATAATTTCTCCACTCAGTCGACGTCGCTCCGTTTCTGTGGTGGTATTGTTTGTAAACTGGCATCCTGAAACTGTGTAAAACGTTGGATTGTTTTATTCCTGGTACTTTGTGATCCACTGTAATGGAGCGCAGGTGCAAAACGAAGTATCAAACGGTATTACAACGGAGACTGATCGGAAAAGTTGACTGCGCCAAAAAACGCGAATGCTTTTCTAAAAAAAAACTTTTGAAAGTCAATAGAAAATGTGTCTGACAACGTCTGTGCGCTTGAATGCCGCGAGTAGAACCTGATGAATAATGAGAACAACCATAATACCTCAAAGATTTCGCCACGATTTTTGCACAGCTGAACAGCAGGATCCATACAAGTGTCGCGAAGCTGGAGATGTGCTAAAAATATTGGTATTTGCAAGTAATGCAAAATATTGGTACTTGCAAGTAATGCAAAATATTGGTATTTGCAAAGTTGAAGATATTTGCAAGTAACAGATAGGTTTGAAGTTCAGGGGCAGCGCTGCGTTTTTTGTATCGCAAGTGGCTTCACATAATTAATAGATTCTACCAAACCTCAATTTGCATGTGAAGATAGAAAATCATTTTGCCCCCTAAAAGTCCTATCAGGAGTCGATTGTTGCAACCTCACGGGGATTTGGCATTATTCAAAACGTCGTGGTTGCGCCCTATCGTAAAACCTTTTAATCTTTGGGGATGTGAGCTGCAGAAGTCAATGTTTTCGTTGTACTACAAGCATCTTTGTCACATTTTTCAAGCCATTTTTTCATTAAAATTATACATTAATTTTTTGGGACATGAGTGTATATTTTGTCAATGTATATTTCCATAAATCACATCAGTATGTATAATTCTCATATCACATTTCTATCGTTGAAAGAAGGAAGGGCGCTTGCTAAAAACGGTAAAGACAATTTGCGTTATGCATTGCAAGCTTAAATGTTCGTAGCGTAAGATGTTAGTATGGAATGTGTGAGATTACAAACTTTTGCAGACACCTGACATTATATTCATTATACAAAAAGTTACAGAACAACACTGGATTTCAGAAAAGGGTGTGCCAATGAATATACTTTTTCCTAATTTTAAGGAGTTTTTGATGACCGTCACAAAAAAATGTTCTAGATCGATCTGATTAAAAAATGATTCAGCACAGTTTTGTAAAAGCGTTCAGCAAAGCGCAACATAGATCATTGATGTTCCTTGCGTTGCGTAGATTGGTACTGAAGAACGACCATACGCTGGAAAGGCAATCATTGAAATGCATGGTCACCTCCGCTCACCTGAGCTGCCCATATACGGGGCAAAGACACTCGGTTTGAGGAACGGAACGTTGGATTTGCACGGACGTCACATTCCGTACACGTGGACAAAACTTTCTGAGACAGCCGAAATAGGTTCAACTCAGGTAAGCTTGTGATTTGATTTGAGGATTCATGAAACATACGGAAGTTCTTGCTTGCCGAACGAAATTAATGCAACAATATAGAAAAAGTTCTTGACGACCTTGCAATGTTGTACCGAGTTAAAAGATGCCATGGACACTGGTAAATTCTCAAGTTGGAAACAACGCGATGGCATGCTCCTTTTACGATACAGCAAAGAATTAAATGCGCAATGACAGATTGCTTCTTTCGTACAGCAGTGAGTTAAAAACGCATTGATATATTGTTTTCCAGATCAAGCTCCAGCATTCGGTGAACTGGCTACGTGGTGATCTCATTGTGATCGCGTCAACAGGACTACGTCATTCGCAGAGAGAAAACGAACTCCTCGCCATCGCTGCGGTATCAGAAGGTCAGTTAAGGTCAAATGTGTTCGTTCTGTTTTATTCGTGACGCTCTTTTCCGTTCAGTAACAGCTACTTACTGCAGTTGGAGTGTTTTATTTTTCAATAAGGTATGATGTGCAGGCAAAAAAACAGGACAAAAATTTTATTTGAATTGTGCTTACTTTTCATTAAGAAAACGTGTTTTGTGGATGTCGTTAAGCGATTATACACGCGCTATCTGTGAAAGCACTAAATGAAATGTCTTCCCCTTGAAGGAGGTAAATGTCGTGCGTGTGTTCAAACCAAAAAATGTGGAAATGAGATAAAAGTAAAACGAATATCGTAGCAACGGAAAAGGCGCAGCAGAACTTAAAGCAGGGTTTTTCAAAATTTTCGCTGCATCGGAACCTTCCGCAAGTGTTTGCATTGCTCATGGACCCTACGCAATGCTTCGATTGTCGATCCTACTTTCTGTAATAAACCAGATGGGTAGAAATGTCGCATCTATGTTTTGGCGGAACCCTTGTCAGTCACTAGCGGAACCCTGAGGTTCCGCAGAGCCCAGGTTGAAAAACACTGACCTATAGTATGAAGCAGCAGGTACTAAACACTGGCAATTTTTCTGAACACTTTTTCATCAGAAAAAATGAAGTCTGCTGCAAGTCGAGCAAATAGTTTATCAATTTCTTAAAGATACTGTTCGGTAAAAAAATGCCGAAACGCGAATTACGAAATTAGAAAGATACTTAGCGCATAAAATAGTCTCTCGTACTTCGGCTGACTCCAGACCAGTGTTTTTCAATCTTTTTCTGCTCATGGGCCACTTAACTAAGAAAAATAACGGTATTGGCCTAAAGCTGATAATCTCATGACACTTCTATAACTTTAACTTAACATTAGCTGCTTCGCTACAACAATTGCAGTGATATGCCCTTGCAATTCTCGTAAATACAGTTTCAGCTAGCATTGTTAAGTTGGAATTAAGTTTCTTGCTATTTGTCTATCGTGTTCGGTCATAATGACCTCGTTTTACAAGTCTTACAATACTTTCATTTTTATTTATGCCAACCTCTGTGGCCTACTGGAAAAAACTTCAAGGCCTACCACTGGGCCATGGCCAACCGGTTGAAAACCACTGCTCCAGAGCAATCGAGGCTAGCTGTGTACGGTTACGTTTTGCTTTTCTAAGATGCAGTTTTTTTTCAACCGCTTCCGTTTAACAAATTTTTACAGACCGCCGTACTTTGACACTGAACGGTACACTGAAGTATAAGCATCTCGGTACAGAAGAAAATTTTGGAGCGAAAACAGTCCAGTTTCGGGGTAATTAAACGACTTTCTTCGACATTACGCTTGATTTCCTTCGACGTTACGCTTCCTTTGCTTTAAGCAGTACAGTTTATGTGAACAAGTCCCATCCTAAAAACCTCATGCGCTTCCAGGTTTTTCAACGATAGCTGATATAACTGTTTATTACGCTTCGACATCTTTCGTCAAAACCTGACGTGATATTTCAATTTTCGGCAATTGCTGACATGACTGTCGTTTTTGTCTCTAGCTGAGGTTGGTCTTCTGTCACGAAACATCGTCTTCCGAGGGTCGAACGACCAACTGTGGCACGACGACATACCAGCATGCGCTGACGGATTTGATACAGGAATGTTTGCTACGCAAACATGCTTCCAGGTAAGCAACTTCCATGATGCTCGTAGAAAAAGCTGTACTACAGTTTGGCATATTGCTTAGGTAAGCCTTTTTTAAGCTACTTCTTCGCTACATTGTTGTAGGCCCTGAATAAAGCAGCCCTAAGGTTTGTTGTTTGAAGGTTATATGAACGAGCTGCCTCGTTTTTTTCTGTTGAATTCCCCACTTTTAAAATATATTTTTTAATATTTTGCCTCTTTGTTAATTATCCAGCCAGCTTTACTGACTGACAGAGTTACAGCTGTAAATCAGAGATACCCAAGGACTTCACCTCGAGCTTAACCAAGATTGATAAATGTTTCCCACGATATTCGTACTTTGCAAGGACTGTTGGCCGAAATGTACGTGGCTGCAGGTGACAGGTTTCACTTGAGTGACAGTTGCAGGTGTCACGTTTTGCTTGATGTGCCAGCTGCAGGTGACACATTATGCTTGAAAAGTAACTGTGAATGCTACACGGCAACAGCAATTTTTGAAACGAGGTCTTTAACAACATTTCCTATGCCTGCGGCAGGCTTCTTTCGAAGCGTTCGTCTTTTTTCTTTTTCAGGGACGCTTTGGTGAAGAAATCGGTTCCGATCAGTTCGGAGGGTCCATCATGATCCACGCCAAGGATTCTACTTCAAATGCAGCTACAGCGCGTATCGAATACGTGGAGGTGAACTACGCTGGTCAAGCTTTCAGACTTGGAAGGTTAGTCTATTGAAAAGTATGGTGCACTTAGCGTGTCTTCGTTGTCTTGCACAAAACTTTGTTTGAGGTCTTTATCAGAAATTATTGACCTGGAAATTCTAATTGTCTTCAGAGCAAAACCTTTTCAATAAGAATTGTGTCAGCAGAGCGAAATAATTTGCTGACTCGAATGAAAAACAACCTAACATGAGAGATTTTGACATTTTAGAAGTTGGTTGTGTTTTCCGTGCAAGTTTTGTTGTGTGAAGTACTTGGCTCTGTTCTAATTTTCTCCTTCCGGCAAATCGGGTAAGGTTGCTTTCAAAAAAGTTTCCGTAATTTCCAGCTACTTTCTAAAATGTGAAACTCCCATGAAAACCAGGTCTTTCAAATGCAAACTAGGTGAAAAACAGACTATCGAAACATGTGGTTATCATCTACTACGGGCGCACTGAGTTCATGCACCATGCTCGTGTTTTCCAGNTGTTAGTGACATAAAATATGCCGTACTTGACGCAATGCGAATAAGCGGTAGCGTTGAAATGACTTTCAATATGAAAAAAATTGAAATAAAAAATAAAAAGATGAAGAAAAATTGTGATTAACGCATTTTTATGGACAAACGTTTCAAACCGAGGTATCAAACGTATCGCCAATGATGCCCAGAACACCCAAATTTGGTCCTTGCTAGCTGATGTGATCTCGGAATGCTCACCGCTGATATTTATTGGATAGTCATGCTTGTTTTTCTATAATTCCACTGATTAATAGTTCCTTGATTTGTGCAGATACCCCATTCACTGGCACTTGATGGGGAATGTATCAGGGATGTACGTGAAAGGTTGTGCCATCCATCAGACTTTCAACAGAGCGGTGACCATCCACGGTACAAACTGAATGATATGTAACTCCCAACTGTAAGAGTTTATTGGCAGCTGTAATGAGGTCCCCGAAAAGCTGTTCGAAACAATAGCGCAGTTGTTAACGCAATGCCAAAATTGCAAACGTGTATTGCAGATGCTGTGTCATGCTCTTTATTTCATACTACACGCAGGCACGCACAACCTTGTGGTTGAACGCAACGTCATCTACAACGTCATGGGCGGAGCCATCTTCATCGAGGATGGCATCGAAACTAAAAACATAATCCAGTACAACCTGGCTGTCTTCGTGAAACAGAGCACGTCGCTTCTCAACGATGACGTTACACCAGGTAATGTTTGTGTGAACAAAGATGCCGGCCAATCAGATTATTCCCGTTGCTTGTTCTCACAATCTCCCAAAATGCTTATCACAAAACAATTGCAATTTTTCAAAATTGCTGTCGCTTTGAGTCATTCTGAAGAAGACCTTTCAGGTTATAACTGGATCGTATACCAATGTTTAGTGTTGCATTATGTTCATGCAGTACATATTTTATACCGCCTTCATTCCCACAAGCAACGCAGTAGACTTAAGTATGCATTTCAATAAGAAGGAACACACAAATACACGGAAAAACAAAAGGATACATACGTGGCGGTAGTAAAAAAGTAAACGCTTGATAGCGCTAATACATTCACTTTGATGAAACACAAGTGTAAAGGGCATACGCATGAATGACGCCATCACGGTTATTCAACAGTAATATAGTGTCGCGATGACTTCCAAGTAGACTGTTTTATAAATATCATGGAGGAGTTGGAGGCTGCGAAGGACCAGGGGTTATTTAGGCTGCAGACCTCTCCAGGGTGAAGCTGCTAAACAGTGTCAAGGGAACGGTTTAGAGCATAATAAGTGATATACATTGTGATATGTAGGTAAAGAATGGTCGTCAATTGAGTTGTCTCATTCGCTACGATTAATTAAAAAAATGACATTACACTTGTTGCATGAGTCCGTACATGTGTTTTACATTTGCAAAAACTGCACCTGCAGTGGATTCTTATTGATCAATATTGTATGAAGCTTTCCTACCCAAACAAGCCGTAAAAAACAAAATCGATAACTACATTGTATTATCCATGATTTTACGTGCGCATGATAAAAGTTATTATATTAAAAGATTTATTATTTCTTTCTATTCATTTGTTTCTGCCTTACCTCGAAGTTTCTCTCTACTTCAGGGGAAAAACGCCTTTGAAGTAACAAACACTTCAATATAAAGGGAAATGTTGCTTAGCTTCATGGATAAATGATGGTAACCAGCTCTGTTTGAAAAAACGTTGAACCTAAAACAGCACAAGCGAAATTTTCGCGATAAATCGGGAACGAAAAGTGAAAAAAAATGTATGGAAATTTTAATAACGAAAAACGTTTGTCTCCAGCCGCTTACTGGATCACCAACCCGGACAACGTCATCAGACACAATCACGCTGCAGGAGGAACGCACTTTGGCTTCTGGTACAGAATGCATGAGCACCCTGACGGTCCTTCCTTCGATCCGAACATTTGTCAGCAAAAGGTCGAACTTGGAGAATTCGTAAACAACACCGTTCATTCTCAGGGATGGTTCGGACTCTGGATTTTTCAAAGTTATTTTCCTGTCGAAGGAGGGAGGTAAGAACACGCCAAGCACCACACGAACAGATGTTTTTGCCTCTTTCACTATTTTCATAAATGTCAGTAAGCGGTAGTTTTGCTACGTTTTCCGTGCAGTTGTAAAAGGTTGGGTTGCGAAATATTAATAAGATTTTTCCCTTGTTTCATGACCGCAAGTCTAGAAGTGCAGACTGAAACACGAGGCATTACATGCTGAACACAAAGAATACTTTCAATGGGCGTTTTGTGAGAGAAACGTTTGATTTCAGCTAAAATGCGTTGACTTCTGTCTGCCCTAATCCATTAAAATAATCTCGAATCACTTTCACCGGAAATTCTTGCCAGTGATGACGGTCCATTTTTTGCAGGCCCGTCGGGTAGGATTCTTTTCAAAAATTCAGAATTTTTTTTTCAAGAAGCTTTTTTGAAACTAGGATTTTCATTAAAGCGACTAATTTGAAAATCTGTCGCTTTTGAGAGCAAAGAGAATATGTTCCTCTTATTTTGCAAAAATTTGTGACCATTAAAAATGCCGTTTAATCCTGAGGGCGCACAAAAAATATCCAGAGATCAAACAAGTTAAAAAAAAATCCTGACTCTTTGTTTACCTGTTGCAATTCTTGACTGAGGCACCACATTGGCTGACGCGTTTTTTCAAGCATCACAAGGCAATTCACTTATTTTTCCTTTAATGTTCGATATGCTTTTGTCGACTTCCGGAAGCGTATTTCATTTGAGTGGGCACCTTGACAAACTGAAGTGCTTTAATGGAACCTATCATCTTCACTTCACCTGGAAAGCTCACCATGTGTCAGACGTAGTTCTAATGTTGCTGTGTAAAGGAGACCACTGTGTTAGTCAGGGCGTATACTGGCTTTATCTNTATCCAGTCCAAGGCTTGCTGTGCCGGTAGCCCGAGATGCTTGTAAAACTCCCTCCACGTTTCGCAGATGCGACGGAACTGTACCCAGCCCTGCAAAATTCTACTCTCTCACGACTTGGAACTGCGAGAAGGGGGCCGAATGGGTCAATTGCGGCGCCATTCAGTTCCACGATTTCGTCATGGTCAACAACGAGTTCGCTGGAATAGAAATGAAATTGATCAAAGGCACGCCCTGGGGAGAAGACAAAGGAGCACTCGTGAAAAACGCTGTGATCGTTGGCCGCAACACTGCCTCGCCAGCACAGGACGGCTCGGGAATTGTTAGTAAAACATTTTTTTCTTTGTTATCAACTAGAAGGTGCCAAGAGCATGCTAACATGTGAGCTAACTGAGCCTCTATGCTCGCAGTCCAAATTACACAAAGAACCTCAGCAGTTGTTTGCAATCATCAAAGTTTCAGGTTAATAGAAAGTGCTTCACTAGTTATGGTCTTTTCTTTGTGTTTGGTGCCGTGACTAGCTTTATGCCTAATGTGGTGGCGCCAGACCTCAACTAACATTTTCGTTATCTTTAACCACGTAAACCCTCATTTACACAGATTCTGCCATTCTCACCTGGACTACTTATTAGCGGGGCTAAGTTTTTCAACTTCGACGGCGGCAGTGGAGGTTGTTTCGGCGTCACGTCAATCACGGGCACCTGTGGTTTCAAATGTGGAGGCTTTTATTACTGGACTGAAGGTAAGTGCTCTGAAACAGTGGTTCTCAACCTTTTCTAATGATGCGCCCTTTCGGCAATATTTTGTCTATCAAGTACCCCGTGACTGTAATCATCTGCAAAATAATTAGAAATGTACCTATAATTATTGTACTTCTACGTTAAAAGTTAATTATGAAGACACTTAAAAATTCCTGCACCCCTTGCAGCACCTTTGAGAACCGCTGCTCTAAAAGGTATACCAGTAGTTGTACATATTCTTTCGGTGTTGTTTTATTTTTCATTTAGCTTGGGATCATGTTTACAGCAAACAACTTTTCGCGAAATTCTTGATTGGAAAAAAGAGTCGAACACCATTTTGACTTTTTCCATTGATACTCTCCTTTGGCGAGTAAAAAGATAATTATAGAACAACCAAAGTATTTTCGAAAAAAATGCTGATTATCTCATGGGAAAATATCAAAATGTATCAAAATTGCGATGTCCAAATTTCAAAACTGCCCTATCAATATTACGATAAAGGACATTTATATTGCGCTAAATCAACACATTACCACATCAATTAATGTCCTAAGTTTTATGTGGAAGGTTTGGTGAAAGATAAATTGGCGAAAATATTTTAATCAGGACAAGTTAGACTTCCATATGACTGCTACAGCGACGCAATCCCAAGAACATACGTCGTCACTCTTTTGCACCTCTCTGTGGAGCAATCTTCAAAAATAATAAACTGTTCACGAACTGACAATTGCACTCTTTGACCTTTAAAAGATTTGGAATTCCGCAACGTAAAACGCAAAGTTATATGGAGATGGAAACACGAGGGGGTCATAGAAGATCGGGATGGAACCCTTACTGGAGATGAAAACTTCACGAAAGTTGTGCCGCATTCGAATCTTGTACCCAACGACACATGCAAGGTAAGACGCGGGCCATTTACGGGGGTGCCTGTTTTTTAGTGAAGAGTTTATTTTTTCGAACAATGCGATCCTTGACCGCTATACAGTTTTCGTTTCATACTCCTTCTTGCGGGTCATTAGCAATTTTGTCTACCTTAAATTTCGCACAGAAATTCGCACTCCTAAAGTCACTCGATTAACGACAGACGTCCTTTCGATGTTAGCAAATGTAGATTCGCTGTCGTTGCCACTTCGTGGGCTATGATCCAAGGTACCGGTGTGAACCGCTTTTTTCCGTTGGGGTGTAAAATTCGATTTTGGCGAACTGTTGCTTGGTATCTACCTTCACCGATGGCTTTTTATAATGATAGACATTTGTTGCAAAATTCCTTCTTTTCGAGGTTTGTGAATTTTTGCAACGGTTGTAAAGTCGTTGAATACAGTAAAACCTGATGACCTATACTTTTTGATTACTTTCTCTGACCTTGTTTTGACCTTTCGTCAACGTTTCACACCTGTTAGCATTGCTTGCAGATGACAGGACTGACGATGCGTAGTGTTACGTGAAATCGATTTCCTATTAAAATTTGCAATTGATTCCTTGTTTCTTTCGCCTGTAGAGTGAAGTTACTTGAATACAGTAAAAACATTTCCTCTTTCAGGCCGTTGCCGGCGATGAGTTTTCCAGCTCCGCTTTTCAATCAGCAATTTGCCAGCCGGGCGTCAGGTTCCACAGATTCGCCATCAGCAACGTCCTCCCGTCTTCGCTGGAAGCAAACAACATCATGATCAAGAATCGTTACGGAAGGGAAGAAGAAATTTATCTCAAAAAGCGATTGACGCACAAGCCAGGTACTCGTAAGCCTTGTGCGTTTCAACAAAATATCTATTGTCTACTTTTTAAAAGTAGTTCAAACCTACCTCGTTCAGACCGAAGAGGAAATGTTGTTAGAATCAGAAAAGTTTGCGTTTGTAGCAGTAAAGCCTCGGTTTGGAAATACCGAAGTAACCTTTGGTGATACATGAATTATATTTATCGAAAGAGTTGGCATGCTGAAGACAAAGGCCACATCTCACATAAATAGGCGCAGAAAAACCCTTACTGAACGCCCTTACAGACAATTTTGGCAGATTTAACATTTGCTACCCTGCCAACCTGCAATATTTTTCTGCATGATGCTATCATATAGTCGATTTATTTCATTTACAACACAGGTTGGATGGTTCTGCTCACCAGTAAAGAAAAGCACGAGGTATGGTTTAAAGACGGGGAGCAGTTCACCAACATTACATACCAGTCAAGATATTACGATTTACTTTCCAACGATTACCTATTTGTGAAGCACAAATTTCTTCAAAAACCTGACAGGTATGCGAGGGCGCGCCTCAGCAGATCAGCATGTTGTGCAAGCAAACTCGTTAAAACCGTTGTTTTATTCGTTTTCGAGAGTGTGCATTTGTCAGAGATAGGAATTGAAAGTAGCTAAGTTGCAATCTTTATTCAACCTTTGACAACTTGCATCGCCGTTGGAACCTGATTTTGGTGAAAAGTAAATGAGCGGGCGTTTTGTCCGATAAACGCCATTTTCTTCCAAATAGTCTTCATTTCAAATGTCGCCCACAAACTACTCGTGGTCAGTTCACTGTTTATTCAGCGAATCGTCACAGACGTCAGTAAAACGCAGTCGCGTAAACGCCCTCAGTTTGTTTCGAAGACAGGTGCGTTCGTCTGATAGTGTCCCGTGACGCAATTTAAATTGTACTGCTATTAAAAGCTGTAAGTTTTCTGTAAGCTTTCGAGGAATCGGCCACATGGGCTCTGCTTTCATCTTTTTGCGATGATTCAAACTTGCACATATCTAAATTCAAGCAACCAGTCTACACAAAGGCGACGGGTTTGAATCCATCAGTAAATTTTTTAACATAGGGAATCGATTTTACGTTACACTACGTATCCTCAATACAGTGCTGTCGCACATTAAGCTAAGTGCTTGCTGATAAAAGCTCAGCTGGTTCCAGTGTAGTTGCCAGTGCACCTGCGAAAGATGTGGAAAATCAAAAGCTTATCGATTGAAATTCATCATCTGAACAGAATACAAATGAATAACGGGGACGCTGTCGAGGTTGGCGTAAGCGAACCTCTAACGTCTGAAAGCAACAACCTGGACTGGCATTACGACAGCGACACGGGCGAGTTTGAATACATCGTTTCAGGCAAGAGGGACTCGAGAAAGCGACGAGCCGCCATCGAAATCGTAGACGACCGATTCAAACACGTTAGCGTGTCGCCACGAATCTACAGGTATGCTCTGCGTGTGATGACGCGTGTATAAAACTATCTGCTCTTAATCAACGAGGGAGTACGTAGATAACGTTTAGTTGCCTTATGTTTTCATGCTATGTGTAGGTATATGCTGCTTGTTGACTTCTCTTGTTTTACGAAAGTATCTGCACACGGCGGACGTTAAAAGGTTCACATGCGTTTGAAGGGTTCAATTTTATGATTTTTTTTCGTTGATCGCATGTGACAGATTTATTTAACGATAATTGGCGGCAGGCCGAAATCTAAGTAAGGTTTTTTTCTCGGGGCGGTTGAGGTGAACGCTTTTGCCCAAGCAACGCTACGACGATTCACTCAGTTGCCGTGGATCGAACATTGGGAGGCAGGGTGGTCGGTCCACTGAGGTAATTTTATGATTGATAAACGTTGGTTTGCAATCGAAGAAGTTTTTTTTTTAAACATTGCGTTTGCAGCCTCCTTTTTTTAATCGTATCTATGCGTTGGAAACTTTAACTGTCAACACCTACTGATTCTCTGGAAAAACGTTTCTCGTACTAAGGTTTTCAAACAAAAGATTGGCTTAGAACCGTTTTCGTCAAAAACAACATGTTTGCATTTTTTCATTTTTTGCATGTGACTATTTTCTCAATAATCGCAAGTAACAAAATGAAAGAAACAAAGAATATTTCTTATGAGTAGATGTCTAATTTTTGGACACGGAGGAAAAGATTTGGGCCATTCGTGGGTACGCTCGAAACAATTATTCCATTGAACGCAAGTACTGTATTTCGATATTATCTCGTTATAATAGCAGCATTATCTCTGGAAACATGCGAAAAAGTAGAGGTTTTCGTTGGTGTTGTCAATATACTGACGTTGCTCTTTTTTTCACCGGTGCAGAAACCCTTAATCATTGCATTGACAGCAATACCGGTTCGTTACTTATTAACTTCAAAGAAGTTAAAGAAGAAATGCGAAATCAACGCCATCACCCTAAGAAGATCAATCAAACTATTCGTGTAGTAACTCTTATGGCAAAAATATATTGTCGTTAGCAGGATCTGTGTATTATCTTAAACGCATTTAACCTTTACTTTAGAAAAAGCGCTTAAATCGCACCTTCGCAGATTCTCTATCAATGAAACCAACGAAAACGAAAGATTTATTTAAACTTCGCAGATGCTTCAACCCCGACTGCATTGAATCGAGCGCCACAGGTGACGCTTCCCCCTTGACAGAGCGCCCAGACAAGTTCTTCCGGTGGAACGACACGGTTAACCCCTGCCTGATTCACAATGCGGTTGGTTAACTAACTGTAAAAATCAGAAATTTCTTAGTTTCGAAAATTGGCCATTGGCATGAGAATTGTTTCCAGTTATTGGCTTGCCAGAGTAAAATCCTGGTTATATGTGACGAGAATAGCCCTTCTTCGGCAATTGAGGTAGCAGTGGTGCTTGTTTTAAAAATACATCAAAATGCATCACTGCAAGATAAAGGGTTTGGAATGTTTGGAGATGCGCATCAGCTTCAGCTGCTGTTTGTCAAAGAAAAACCCGTCTCTGCCTCTTGATTTTTCGTGCGCTTTTCTTAGCATATGTATACTTGAAGCAGGGATGGAATCTTGAAGATTTTGTCGAAGCTGATATCTTGTGTTCAGACAACGAATGACATTCGGGTGGAATCAAAGATTCCTGGCACTGAAGATTTGTGCTGGGTAGTAGTGGATGTCGATAATATTACTGAGTACGACTCCATCACTATCCACGGTGTGCTTCAGTTTGTTAACGACACCAAGGTTTCTGCAATTCGCATTCTGGTGCTGGTGAGTTTGTGCCTGTTACGTACTTGGGTGATAGTCATCAGCAATGTGTTTTTTTGTTTTTAACAGGTCTCAAGCTTAATTTCTGAAATAAGTATGGACTTCAAGCTTTACTTGAGACGGAAATTCTGTCTACTGACAATAAGACTGTTTTTGAAACCTTTAACTTCTCATGCTTCCATGAAAATCAAAGAAATTGCCAGCATACATACTAAATTCATACTTGCGTTTAAGTTAACCGAAACAAACAAGGTTTAACGCAGGGGGGGCAAACTTTTTTCTGCATTGTTCTGTCAGTACCCAGCGAAGGGCCAGCTTCTATAAGTTATACGTTTTTTTTCTGTAAACTATAATGTATTTCGATATTTTTAATTTTTAATATATTTATGTTTTTAGTGTTCAAATTAGTTTGTTTTATCAAGAGGATGGTATTTTATTACATGTTTCCTGTGTTTTATTTTACCACATTTTATTTTATTTTTATCACGGTGGGCCGTGAGGGCCGCTATGAAAAAGAAGGAACGCAGTTCATTTGTTACTCGCTTTGTCTTGCAGGGCGGTCGCTTGATTGCAGGGTTTTCTGGCTCTGATCATTTCAAACAGAACCTGGAAATTGAACTCCGTGGAAAGCACGACACACCCGGCCTGGCGCTTCCTGGTAAGGAAAGCTGTCAATTGTAATTATAAGAAAAAACAAGATGACTTTTTAAGCAAACTGCTGACATACAACGCCAAATCTTGTTGCTCTAGGCATAGAAGTGGGTTCAAAAGCCCTGGGCTGTTTCGGAGGCTGTGATTTGCATGGCAAGCCGCACGATGTTTATTGGACGCATCTGAACAACACGGCAGACATAGGCGATACGACAATTGTCCTGCAGAAAGCTGTTGATTGGGAGGACGGAAGTGAGGTAGTGATCACTACAACAGGATACAGGTACAGAAGTGCTGGTCATAGACGCAGTAGGCATATTCAAGATAACAAACATGTTTTTGTTGTGGTATGTCAAAATTCGGACCGTGTAAGAGAAAAACAGAGTGGAGAACCATCAAACTACGGCTGTTGCTACAATTTTGTATCTGATCTACTAACATTGGTGTCTTTTTTCCATGGTGCTTCATGCCTACCTAAACTTGCCAGTTTTGTGAACTACCGCCCTTTTCCAAGAGGGGGCACATTGTCAATAGTTTTGGCATTAATTCCATTTCTGGAGAATTTCTAGTCACGTCAAATCAATCCTCCAAAATACTTCAAGTTGTTCTTTGCGCTTCGACTAACAGCTCTAACGAGACCGAAAAGCACGTTATCAAAAGCATCGAAGGTGGAACAACGATAGTCCTCGAGAAGCCGCTCGCTCACAGACATCTCGGCGAAACGGTCACGGTTGGAAACTTCACGTATCAAATGCGCGCAGAAGTCGGGCTGCTCACGAGAAATATAAAGATTACGGGTAAGTGATGATGGGACGGTGGAGTTGTTTGCTTGGAAACTAGTGGGTAGCTTGGCGCAAAGCACCACCAAGCATGTTACGCACTTGATGGTACTTGAAACCTGAGAGGGAAAAACAATGAGAGTCCTGGTCTGATTCTATGTCGAGTCCTCTTCGCTTTTATAGGAATCATCGTGCTCGCTGTATTTGGGACAGACTTATTTAGTTTAAGCTAAAAAATGTTGATTGCTTAAGTTTCGGTGTTTTAACACTAGGCTGTTATTTCACTGCAATTGATTATACAACAGTTTTGAACAACACGGTCGTTTTTATGTTTAAACGTTAGTTAGAATCTGCAGCTGCGGCGAAAAGTTTGTCACGACTTTTCCCACTTGTCAACATTTTTCTTACAAAGTTGCATCAACTGCTACACTTTTCTTGCGAATTTTTTCGAACCAAACTGGTGTAATTTTGAGTTGCCGTTAGAGGTGCTATTGATTACATAGCGAATCTAGTAAGGGATCAGTTTTCTTTCATTTCTGCTGTTACAGGCCAATGGTATGATGAAATTGATTCCGAAGCGTTTGGTGCCCGAGTTTTAGTGGGAAAAACATCTGTTGGAACTGAAACTTTGCGGGGTGAGTTTAAATACCATTTCTGATTAATTTTTCATATGGACATTGACTTTCACTAAATAAGAGTAAGAAGCTTTGCAAGTTGTTCTGCAAAAGTAAAGGTGAAAACAAAGTTATAAATGAGCAAAAATGTGGTCAGACACTTTTGACAGATATGAAAAATGTGCATTTTAACCAATTTCCAACTTCGAATGTTGTAATTAACCCCTGTCACTTATGGTTCGTATCAACCAGCCCAGTTCGTTGCCAATGTGCAGGTACAGTTTAGTTTGTTTACTCCTTACGCGTGCTGCTATTTTTAAAGGTTGGGCCCGCATCAGTAACGTAGAATTCTTTCGCACTGGTCAAGAAGGCTGGACAGAACGTTGGGACCCGCGTTTCTCACTTGCTTGGGTTAATACCGGACCTCACGTGGACAAGCGCCCATCATACGTCAATTGTTCAGCCTTCCATGACGGATATTCGACTGCCATTGGCCTGTTTGGAGCATCAGACATCGCCGTTTTGGACAACGTAGTGCACAGGACCATTCATGACGGCAAGTTGCATCCTGGGGAGACATTGAATAAGCTTTGTTAGTGAAGCTCGTCTATTGAAAAGTTGCGTTTGGTTTCAGGTATACGGGTCACTGGAAGTAAACATCGCCTTGAGCGTAACCTGGTAACGAAGGTTTTGTTTCGAGGAACATACGGAGACAGATTCGAAACAACCAATTTCAAGGTTGAGCAAGATTTGAAATAAATAATATCTGTGGGTGTAAGCACACTTGGCTGAGTGGAAGTTCTGAGCAGTGTTCACATGGTTTGATATTTGCTGGGGAAGGGCAAACGAAAACTGAAATATTCGTGCAATTGTTGAATGTGCCATCTTCTTCTTCATTGATTGCAAATGGATTTTTTGCTGCAACCACATCTGGTAGCGAACGAAGCTTTGTAACTAAGCGGACTAAGTAAACTTCAATTTTTGATCAGCGCTAATACATTCTGTTGGCATTTTTATGCACCATGTGTTTGGGAAATCTGTTGAATAACACGTCTTTTCATGTTGTAGCTTAAAGAACAGTGGTAAGGAGATGTGATTTACATAATCTCCTTTCATGAGTGCATTGTAGTATTTCAACTCAAAGCGCTTTGAGACCTCTCTTGCCAGTGATAAGCTTTCAGACGCTAAAATACGTTTTTTTAAAGGATTGGCAAGCCAACTTCGAAATCTCGGAAGCGACGAACCTGATATTGAAAGACAATGTTGCTGCCGGCGGCGAGCGGCTGTGCTTCCACATGGACGGAGAAGCTTGCGATGCTCCTGATGAGACTGCATGGTCAGGTGCGACTTCTTTGTTTGCGAAAACTGTGAAAACTGCTGTTTTCGCCAAAAAAATTAAGTGGAATTTAGAAAATACTCGTCTGTCTGAAGAAAGGTGTTTGAAGTACCCGGCAGCATTCTTCCTTTTCAGGCAATGTCGCTCACGGCTGCCTGCACGGAGTACAGATATTTCTCGAAGATGGCGTCAACCCGTGCTCTATGATACGAAACTTTGTCATCTACAAAGCCTGGGATTACGGAATCTACCACCAGACTCAGACGAGCGTCATTGTACGCAATACAGTCATCGCCGATTCAACGGTAAGATTCATGCGCTTCGTATTATTCGGCGATGTTGACAAATTTCATGAACGTTTTCTGCGTTCTTTTTGGAACTCCCGAAGTGGTCAAAATGTGGCTGCATATAATTGAAAAAACTTAGGTATCGTCAAAGTTTAATGTGTAAATCTGTCTCTGAAGGGAAAAACGCTGATTCTTTGCATCGGACCCACTGCAGATCGATAGGAGAATGTAACTTTTGCTTCCGAATAGCTCTGGTCTCTTTTTTGATTTCGAAACCACAAGTAACGAGTCTCCACAAAAGTGAAGGGTTTGCATCCATCAGCAAATTTTTTAATCGGATATCGATTTCACATACCACAACGCATCTTCAGTCGTATAAGACTGTAGGACTGAAGATGCGTTGTGTTATGATAAATCGATATCCTATCAAAAAATTTGCTTATGGATACCAACCCTTCACCTTTCTGGAGACTAGTTACTTGAATTCGAAAGTTTGAAACTTTAGTGACATGAGATCAGTTTGGTTTGCAAACATTCCAAAGTTCATAAACCGTTAACGTTACCCTCTGCTTTGCTCCGAAAAGGAAATGAACGTTTCAACCTTCCGACAGTGCAGGCTTCGACAGCAGCCTTCGTTTCAATGCGTTTTTTGTTTTCTTTTCAGGAATACAAAACTTGTTCTTTTCTTGTAAAGGTCGCTTACTTGCCTTTGATCTACGGGCCTGCGGCGCTCTCACACGAGTACGTTGACAAGTCTGCAAGTATGGAAAACGTGCTTTGCGTGGGCAGGAGTGGATCGTTCGACCCTGTACATGACTTCATGGATGAAAATAATGATAAAAACTTGATCGTCAGACGTCAGAGGTTAATTACCTGTTTCGATTTTAACTCGAGACTATATTTGTAACTGCGCAGCGTCGTATTACTATTTTGGTCATGCAAATGTCTGTTGGTATGAAAAACGATATTGCACTTTTGTTGTTTTGTCCACACGTACAGGTTAACTCAAAATTTAATTCTAAATGAATTTTAGAACCTACTTCTTTAATTCAAATCTTAACTATGCTCTTCGTATTAACCCCTTAAGGACGGCGAAAGCCACTTTAGTTGCTTTCAGGCGAATTCGCCCATACCTCGTCGACCGATTGCAGAAAGTCGCGTACTTTCTGATCAGAAAAAAACAAATGTCTTTTTGCTCTAAAAATGTGTGTGGCATGCTGACGTCACATGGAGGTCCTCACTACGTCATTGTGAGGCGTGAAAAAATTTCAAATTCCAATGTTTCATTTTTTCAAGAAAGTGCACGAAAATCCGAATGTTTTGATGCCTTGTTTGACTCTCTAGCGCAATCGGTCGGCGAGTTATGGCCGAAAATCGCCTCAAAAACCACCAGAGTGGCTTTCGCAGTCCTTTGTTCCGATGCCCTTAGATATTTTTTCGTCATCGACTTTGTATATAATTTGAAGCTCCTTACCTCGCTCACACGTATTTAACAAAACACGGTAATAAAGAACTTGCGTACGTGCTGGAAAAGAAAAGGCTACTTGCGAACAATCGCAAAGATGGTGCTGAATTTCAAATTTATTATTCTTCTACGATTTCAGTCCCAGCAAGAAAGCTCCTTTGACGCCGAGTGGAGGGAAGACCTGCGTCATGCTGCCATTGTTCCAGAGCTCGACCAACGGTGCTCCTTTCAAAGCATTTCACGGAAATAACAACTATCCAACAATTAGAGGACTGCTTAACATCACCGGTACTTGTCTGAGAACGACTGATGTGTTCTCGGTAGAATTAACCGTATTTTTGTTGATGCTTGTTGTTTATGGAAAGTCGCATTGCAACACATATTTGAAAAAAATCATTTTCTTTTGCATATACGGAAGCGTTTAGTTGAACGTATCGTCTGCGTCTCTCATTTTTGTAATTGTGACGGCAGCGCAGACCCGTAGCCACGGGGGAGCACTGGGGGCAGTACTCCCCAAATTGTTTTTGTGCCCCCCAAATTTTGTTGTGCTCAGAGAAATTTGTTTTAAAACCATATTGAAAACAAAGTCTTTCCCCATAAACATGCATTTTTCTCCCCCAAACCTAAAAACCTGGCTGCGGGCCTGAGGCAGCGACGGGTAAATGCTATCGACAATGATGCAGTCCCGCATTAGCGCAAGTTTTTACTAGAAGCTCGTTGTTCCAATCGCCGTCATTGTTGAACTATAGAGAAGGCGGTAAGAACAATTTAACAAAATTTGTCATCTCGTGCATTCATACCCCGCATGGTAGTGATGTTACTCAATCAAGAACCTGATTTGCAATAATCAAATTCAAAATCCACTCGAGCATTTCGACGTAACGTAGCAACGCTGAATAAGCTTGGTGCTAGCCACCAACATTGGTGCTGAAACAGCCGATTTCCTTTGAACATATCAGGCCACGCTTTGAACACGTCTTCCCAAAATATCCTTAATTTTGCCGCAGCATTCGAAGTAACCTTTCAGTCGGTGTGACTGATGATATTGCAGTGGTTATTCGAAGACAAACGTTTGTTTTGTTATTGGAAAGACCACCGTTTATTATGAGGGGAAGATTATGAAGTTTCTAACAGAGCTAAAATTCATGCGGATTGTAAGAATAAAGACTGTTACTAAGAAGCACAGTGGAGTATCATGTATTTGTAAAACAGGAGCAGGATGCCATTGCCATATTACGAAATAAAGTTTGGTTCTTGAGCACAGACGATTTTATTCCGAAGCCCGCATTGGTTGAGATCTACATTACTGCAGTGCTTTTTGCAAGATGGCGTGGGTCTCTCTTGATTGATCAAAGCAAGAAAGCAATAAGCCCATGTTGAATGATTTCTTTTTTCTTTACTATTGGGAAGCAGTGCAAAAAACACTCTGTATTATCGTTGTTTTCGCTTGTGACAACCTCTCAGTTATTCGCAGACACATTGAACAAATCGAATACACGATTGCTGGATAAAAATTCTCAACTTCTTCCGACTCAACAAGCTAAGGAGCAGGCCTTCTGCACCGAAACATAGAAAGAAAACTAGCGAAAGCGTGTAATTTAATATTTATACCATACCAGTACAGCAGTGAGTTTCCGCCTTTGATACCTTCAGGGTATCGCAGTTTACGTCGAAAACTGTTGTAAATGATTTACTTTCAGAAGTATTAAGAGCTTCAATGTGAAACGTTTCTAAAGTCGTTTGCTGTAGCTTACACTCTGTACTCACATGCTTCTGTTTCAGGTTTGACTGCCTGTGACTACAAACGTCACAGTGACGGCACGCGCGATTTGGTTTTCTTCACCAACCCCGCGAATGAAGACGCATTCCATCCAACTCACTTGCGGCAAATTACGTTGGAAAACGTGGAGACAGCAAGCAAGATTCATTACGCTCGGCCTTCGCTTAAGTATGGAACCATTAAAAAAAAATAAAATAAAATGAAAACACGTTAGTTTCCCATATATATCATGTGCCGGCTCATTTGCCGAAAAAGATCAATTGCAGTAGTTTTTCATGCCTGTTGTGTGATGTTAAACTGTTGAAGCAATCTTACCTTGTTTGTTTATGTGGCGCAAGGATTTAGGTTTGTTCACGTTGGATTTATTACGAGTAGAATAGAATGGTTTCTTATAGTTTGTGAACGTGCAAAGTGTGGGTTTGACTTCTATTCAACTTCCTATTCGCGTAAAGCAGAAGATCGTACATTTTTCAGAAAAATCAATCCGTCAGATTGCGTTGACATGGAGTGCGATGCTAAGAAGAAAGTTCTGGTGAAAGATTTTGATGGAACATTTTTGGGAGGAGTGGGCGCTGTTATTCCACAGGTTGTTTCTGGCGTGTGCTTCTGTCTACTCCAGCGTAGGCCGTTTTCCTTCCACCCACGGAAGCGTTTAAGCTAAACGCGGCAACACATACAGTTCATCGGCTCCTAGCTATTTATTACTGCGCTGCTGCCTCTTAATTATAGGGAGTGATTTCGCATTATCATTTTTTTGATTTTCACGAGAGATTTACATTTTCTGACATATTTTAAATTACCGAGAGATTTCATTTTTTTCTGAATTTTAGCGAAAGATTTTCATCTCCTGAAAAACATGATTTTCTGACGGTAAAATCTGCTTTTTTTTGTTTTTGCACCAGATTTATGTATTTAAGATCTTAGGCTTTATCATCTTCCTTCTGACTCTGGCCTTGCCTTATGTAGAGCCTATTTCGTGCAGGCTGAGTTTGGATGGGACGTTCCAGGCGAGGTATCACGTGGTTTGGGAGATTACCGTATTCCAAAAGCGATGTTGACTTCGGTGGATGGAAAGAGAATCAATGTGTCTGACATTGCTGCTCATCAAGGTGCCCATCTTGCTTCGTACGCAGTTAGAAATGCAAACACTTATTTTCAGGGCTCGAAATCAAGACAAGTAAAGATTGCCTTTTCAAAAACTAACAAAATACTAGAAATGGCGCATCTGGAGTTAATGAAGTTAACTGGAAGTTATATGCGATTTGCGTAAATAGAAGAAATTACGATGAACTTTACTTCTTTCAGGTATTATTCGTAGCACGGGGTGCAGCCCCGTTCGCAACTGGCAAGCTTACGATTGCCACGGAGATGGGGCTCTCGACTACCGCATGCTGGTGATAGAGAGCATGGATAATGACACAGAAACGCGACGGCTGTCGCCAGTTGCTTTGCTGGGAGACGGATACATCGATCTGAACAATGGTGAGTTACAAGCGGAAGCATGTCAGCTAGAACAACCTGAATGTTTCTGGAATTAGTTGGGTTTATAGCCAGAATGAAGTCTGAAACAGGTTTGTTTGTACTGCGTAACACAGGCTGAAGAGCTTCCTTAACATTTCGATTGATTGAACTTAGTATATTTGTCACAAAAGTTTTTTTTCGGTAAATTATCTCCAATGGCCTCAAATCAGACTGAATCAATACGTCAATAGATTTTTTTTCTTTGTAACTTCAAGCATGATCACATGTTTAAAAAAGTTTACTCGTTTATCAAACGTTGGCTTCGACAGGTCCTCAAGATCATGGTTGGTGCTTTGGATACACTTGCCAGAAACGAATTTCCACTTTCTACACCATCGTTGCCACTGGCAAAAGCTTCGAAATTTTTTTCACTGGATATGCTCCAAGGACTTTGAGGTTTCACTTACTCAACGTTGATGAAACCGCTACTGTCCGCTTAGTTATCTGGTAAGATTCATACTATGGATATCCAGAAAGATAAGTGTTGAGAATTCGCCATAATGGAGATTCCTCAGGGGGTCTCCGAGTTTTTGGAATGGAAGTTGCTCATTGATTAAATTCAATTGGTTCGATTTTTTCTGGCGTTAAGCACAGTGTATAGATTTCTGGATACAGACAGCCACTCCAAACTGTTTAATTAATGGTTGACGATTTGCCGGACAAACACATTTTTAAAAACTTGGCAATCCAAAAACATCAATTCAACTGAAAGCCGTGAAAGCAATTTTAAGGTATATGTGAATAAAAGGAGCTGCTTGCCAACGACGTTAGGAACGTTGGCAGAAAGACTTAGCGAGTAAAATGTGGAACACCAATAAAATGTGTACGATAACGCAGTTTCGTTCAGTTCATGCGCTTTACGCGAGATCGCTTTAACGCTAGACGGGTTGACCGCACGAGGCGAGAGTAATAACATACAACAAGATAGCTTGCGTAAGGAAATCGATTTTTTTTCAAAACGCCTGTTCCTCATATCCGACCTTTTCCTCCAGACTTCGTTTCTGGTTGATCCTTGTGTTGCTGGTTTATATTTGTAAGAAGTGGTCAATTACACGATATAAATCCGATATGCAAATCATAACTTCAATGAAGCACATGTTTTATGAGGTTTAAAGGGAATCGATAAGTTTTGGAGACGCTTGACGTTTTTGTACGGCACAAAAAGAGCTTTTCAGCTGCGTTTTAGGCCTGATTGCATGTTTTTGTTGTTTCTTTTAAGCATTTTCTTTTCCATTGACTTCTTCATTCGTCGATTTATTTTGTGAATGCTGCTATAGCAAAACCTTTGTTTGTAACGAAAAAATGCGTATTTATTTCGGCCAAAATGTTTCGAGCTGCTTCAAACCACAGCACCTGCTAGAATGGATCCAAAAAGGAGATAATCGATATTTTTATTAAAAACATCTTATCCTCCATTGTTTTGCAGGTATCCCCGTCCGGAACGACTGGACGTTTATCAAGTTGAAAGCAAAGCGTACATTCACCCTGAAAATGCGTATTATGATGTTAAAGGTGGTTTCTGGAGCACAAAATCACCCAGTCCTGGTAATCCAGATCAGTACAAGCCGGCCATTGACTCTCGTAAGGAAAAAGAAAGACATAGCTATTGTTCTGTAATGTTCTTCTCCGGATAATGTGATATATAGATATCGCTGTTCAGCTATAGCAGCAGCTCTTTTTCTATGTCTTGCAAATGAGAATCGTCTGGATATATATTCCACAGAAACAGATGCTACAGAAAAACGATAAACGTACCAAAGTGGCACGTGTCAAACTGGCATGTGTCATAACGGCATAAAAATCTCAGTGGCATTTTCGGTAGCCTGACCCGTACTTCAGATTTGCGAAAAAAAGCGTTCAACGCAAACTGTAGAGTGATTTGCCGCTGCTATGTCTTTAATGTTCCTGCGCAGAAAATCGCGATTGTAGCAAACGCATTCACCTCTGCGCGACTTTTGCATGGTGGACCATTTTAACGCGAGCTTAAGCGCTGAGCTTAATTTTTTTTTTTTTTTTTTTTTTTTT
>JGI24159J19872_10001581_pt1 | contig 25491 bp, 19 predicted proteins | sample Ectturendosymbi4_FD_19872 | JGI IMG/M metagenome (IMG submission 19872)
GGGGGGGTCCNTGCCCCCCCAAGACTTTGAAATTTGATATTTTCATTTTCATTTTTGCAGAAAAATGTTTTTTTTGTTAGTTTTGAGTTGGCCAAATGAAATTTCATCATGGTTGGCCCCCCACCTGGAAAAATGCTTTTGGTCACCACTTGGAAAAATCCACTGTTGGTCCCCCCTGGAAAAAATCCTTCCGACGCCAATGCCTGTAGCTAGCAATGACGAATTCTCAACAAATTCTTGCACCTTACCCCGTTTTGTACCAGCCGTTTTCGTCAATCGCTTCTCTCGTTTTGTCTTCATTTCCCCAATACTTCAGCATGACGCAATATCCGCGCGACATCATCTCGCCCGGTTCGTTCACAGGAAGCACATGTCCGTCGGGATCAACTACCTTGTTCTGCAGATCGAAGTCGTCTATAAGAACGCTTTGCACGCGCGTGTGGACGACGTTTGCAACACTAACACGGGAAAGTTTTGCGTTCCAGGTTGCAACGAACTCGAGTCGTTATGATCATTTCGTGCGTACAGAAGCTGACCGACAGATGGCGCTAGCGAACAACACACGGCAAAAACGTTGTGCTTTGCACTTCAGTTACGTACAGTTATTTTGGACTGAACTTTGATGAATCGCCGGGACAAGAAAATCTCAGTTCTTCTGATAAAAAGTCAGCAGTTGTTTTCTGCACACAGCTTGAAAATTCGAGTTTTTTACGGTCTTCTGGAATGTGGCCACCAGGGAAACGTCTTATCCATGTTTCACGTCCCACAACAGTGCAGTCCAATGCAAAGCTTCGCTGGTAATTACCACGCGCTAATACGTAAAGAAACTTCGATTCATCAGAAAGGCAATTCGCCATCACAACAGCCTTAAGCGGCCTGAGTTGATAAATTAGCTCCGGCTAACGGGGGGCCGCAGGTTTGCCGAGAAAGCTAAATTACAAAAAAGCGCGAGGAAGGAATTGCTGCATTTGCAACAGCAAACATCATTTTACTGTAGTACAAGCCGAAACTACTAACAAGCGCTTTTCTATTCACACTCATTTTAATCAAATTCGTTTCCCCATAGTCTATTTCTAAAATCTCGATAATTGCCACTTGNCTATTTGAAAGCAATTTGATGACTTGAAAATATTCCTGACNATCCCTTTGCTTTGCACAATCAAAGTGGCATTTATCATTATCAACAGATCGATTCGAAAAACAAACGAAAGCTAACTAAACAACACGTTGAGGTAAGTATCGTTTGCACTTGTTCTAACCATCTGCAAATCATATTATTAAGCAAATAACAATGCGATGAGCTGAGTAAAGAATAATCAGAAGTATCTTCACCTCTGTGAATGGGAGGGAGGTTCCCACTGTGTGGTAACGCTTGGAGTCGGGGTCATCACGTAGCGTAAGGTTCACTACAGGACTGGTCTCTGTTGCTCCGTACGCGATCTGCATGTAGATTATATGGTTAATGTTGGAAAGACTCAGGTGTCGCTACAACCGGCATTTTCCAGTAGAAAATGATGCTGATGGCCAGAGCTGCTTGTGAGTAGCGGCACGCCGAAACGTTTATTGACCAACGCTTTTATAAGACAGGTTCACGCAAAAAAACGTTTGACCTAACCGTAAAAACAATTCAATCAAAAATTACTGTGCGTTGTAGCCGCACATCGCACAGTGATTCCCAATCCGGCAAAAATCCTCGTCCGCAAAGGTGGCCACGGACCCGGAGTTGACTCCGGCAGGATTCTGCGCTTTTTTCGGACCCGGACCCGGAGTCAAACATTTTTGAAAAACCCGACCCGGACCCGGAGTAAGTTGATTTCCCGTAGTATCAGGAGTCTGTGTGGTCTTATCGAAAAGAAAAAAAAGTTCAGATGTGATTTTTGGTTGCATAGATGGCTTGCGGATTTTGAACAAGAGTCGGATTCTCAAATTTGAAAGACTTCGGAGTCGGATCAGGATCCAAAATTTTAGAACAGTAGCGGAGTTGGAGCCTGAAAATATTACTCCGATCATCTCTGCCGCTCCGTTACGGTGAAGCGCCGCAAGCGGCGGTTATCAACGCATGCAACAATAGAAAAGAGTTTTCTTCACTAATTCTCGTCAATGGGGTAGCAAGGCGTTGCTGTTCAGCAATATCAGAAAAAGAAAAAAATTAAAAACATTATAACAATGAACATGAAATATCCTGCCATTTGTGACGATGTGGTGATATCTACAGAAAGGAACGCGGAATAACTGCGAACACGAAGGTTTGGCACGAGTGTTAAGGTACGAAAACTCTGACCGACGTTTCTCTACCGGTGGTTTCCTAACAGAGCATGAGCTGTTGCTTGATTTGACTGCATTACTCCACTTGGGACTAGCAGTTGTTTTGGGGTTTATGCAGTCCGGTCGCCACGGGCGGGCTTTGGTGGGCTTAGCCCCCCCAAACAATTGAACTCTATTGACAACTTTATGGCGACGGTTCTGGGTTTATGTCTACGCACACCGAGGACGAGAAGCTTGTTTAGCATAGTGCAGGGAATGGTCACAGGTGGAATAAATTTTCACCTTACTTACACGCTTTGCCTCTCGTGACACTGTTCAAGACAGTGGATCAAGACAACCGGATGTCACGTCGGCAAATTCAGCAAGCCCCATTTCACGAGGCCTTGACATGACCGAGCCATGCGGTCCGGAGGCGATTATGAAATGCATCGGTTGGTCCCAAAATGAACGTACTAACCAATAAAGTATGCGTGGGCCTTGGAAAGATTTTTTCTAAGGGGACCAATAACGGATTTTTCCAGGGGGTGGACAAAGGATTTTTCCAAGTTGGGGACAATCGTGGTGAAATTTGATTTTACCAACTCGAAACTAAGAGAAAAACGTTTTGCTATTAAAGCGTTAAAAGGAAAATATTAAATTTTAGAATCCACGGGGGCCAAAGCTCCCTGTCCCCTTTCCGACGCATATAAAAGTATGTACTAGGGCTTGTTGAAAATCTGTGAACTATTTCGCTTCTGCGGAAGTTGGAAATTGAAACACTTCTTTTTTGTGTATGCATTGACTGACAGGTAAAATAAAACACAAATCGTCACGATCTTTCTGACATTCGTTCAAAGTGGTGCACTTCCATTTTTCGAGGAAATATATACTGCGTTCGCCATACCTCGTGCGTTAAAGGAAAGCTTCGGTTTTAAGTGAGAAGCTGATTTTAGCTTTAAACATGAAGCTCGTATGCAACACTTGGCAAAATCACTAAAGTGCAAGTTTTCGGCGACATCACCAACTTCCAAAAACAGAAAAGGTGTTTCATCAAAGAAATATCAACAATAATCAAAACGTAATTATCCAAAACGAGCTAAACCAACTTTTAAAAACTTTCTTGGTTTGCAAAATATACAAAAATATTTTTGCTTTAAACTGCGAAGTCAATAATTATTTTTCACACGCTATTTTGCGAAGGAAGTGATTTTAAATGTTTAAGGTTCCACCCACAATTTCAGATCAAAGTCACGTAACAAAAATCAGAGAATATTTGGTTGAGACTGGGACTGCCATATGTATTTCGACGTGAGATTTGTTTAACAGTTCAAATGGTGAAAGAATACGTAAATGGTAACTACCGTGTGATCTAGCCTGACACATTTTTGACACTTGTGGTGAACAAAGCTTGTATAGTTCGAGACGTATGTGCATCAACACCCGTAGCGTAGCCAGACCAAACATTTTTGGGGGAGGCAAACTGTTTGATTTTAAGCGAAAAATACTATTAAGTTTGGGATACCGCCTCTCAAAGCACAAAAAGCCTATACGTTCTAAAAATTTGGGGGGTCCACGGCCCCCTAGGTTCCTCCCTGACTACGCATATGACAACATGCTTGGTAGCATGCAGAGTTGAAGCGGTGCTTGCAGGAGTACTTTTCTTATAAAGCATTCTGTGTCTTAATAGGCTGCTACAGCTATATTTGTTCAAAGTTTCAGGTGAATTTTATACACCAACGTTTTTACGTTATTTCTTTTTGTGAAGACCAAAACCAACCAAACTGCTCTTTGAAAACGGACTTGATCGCAAAATGTTGCTGACGTCTTTTTTTTCTTTCAATTTGAAGAAAAACTAGCGAATAAGACTAGCTGAAGCAAGCCGAGATTTCTTTCGGAAAAGAATAGAGCTGGAAAAATCTGATCGCAAACAGCTGCGAGATACGAAGAGACCTGCTATCAATGCACACTTTTACTTAAAATGGCGAACAGCAACATAAACGTACACAGATATCGCAGGCCCAATTGTAAAATTTCCTCACAGAGGACAAAAGCACCATTTCCTCTTAAGCCACATCAATACGATTCAGGGAACATCAAAATAACAAAATAAAGATGAGTGGCGTGCACATTACAACAGGTATCACGCAAAAACGACATGGTTAATGTCAAGTGTAGTTACAAACAACAAACGCTACTTGGTTAAGAGTGCACAACTTCATCGGTTGAGATTGAGCTTCAGTTTGCAAAAAGTTTTACCTAACCTCATCAGAAATGCTTACTGAAAACTGGGATCCAAACATCTACGTAGGTTCAAAGGCAGAGTTGCGGGAGTTCTTCTGCCAAACACTCCACCATACTTCACTCAAAATGTTTTGTGCGTTTTTGAACTTACAACGCAAAATAAGGATGAATTTGCAGCTGCACCTCGATCAGCTGGCAACGCAACAATAGGTCACGTAAAGCCAGCTATTTGAAAATGGAGATCACACAGCAATCCAGCACCGCTATTACGTTTCACAAAATCTGCGCTTTGACTAAAGCACTGGATTTGCCAACGGTTTTGGTTAGACGAGGTCAGTTGCCTTAAATACTGCAAACAAACATTCTTACGAGGTGGTGACGGAAAAACTGATGTGAATGAGTGTCATTCTCGTTTTGAAAACAATCGCTAATAAATAAATGAATGGCTTCCGGGGCAGACATCGTGGCAACGCAGGCAAGCTGGCAACGGTGCTGGCGGCCAACAGGAGAGCAAAATCCCGTTCTATTTTTTAGCTGATCCACTACACGCTCAACAAAAGTGTGTGCACTTCATGGCGTAGTAGTTTCTATGATCTTGGGAAGAAAATTGTTGTCGGAAATGTATGAACTTGGTTGTGCCAATCTCGTTGGATGAAATCTGATTTTCTAGGTCATTAAGACGCTGAAAAGNACTACATGCAAATNGTGAAATCAAATCCGCTTCACAAATGTTTTCTTCTTTATTTCTAAACTACACGGATGACAGTATCAAAGGTTTTGTAACTTTCTGTACACGAGCGAAAAACTATTGTTCCAAAAACATTTTGTTTGTGGATTAGCCGTTCATAGGTTAGCAAAACCAAAACATTTTGTAAATAACACAGCTGGCTGTATTGCTGTTCAGAACGTGCCTGAGCGTGGATAGTAATGCAAAACCTATCGTAACTGCAGAAGCATAGTTACTCAGGTACTCATTTGCTGCATCGTGACTTTGAGTGGAACTAGTTTCCGGCATTGCAATAACTTGCGGGCAAAAACGTTTAGAGCACTTAAAAACAAGTATTTGTTTGCTCGGTTGTGGCTTTGACTTCAGAGCTAGATTTGACCAGTCAAGATATGATTTATACCGTTTGGATAGTGCGAAACCATCACGATCGTAAGATCACCGATGTTTTTTAGCACAAGGCGACAGGCAGGCAAGCAAAAGCGAAGCACTTCAACAAACGAAACAATGCTGACAAGCAGTTTTGGCAGCCACGCCGCAGTACATCAGCCCAATGCCGAATCAAATGAACAAGATAAAAAACAGAAAAACATGAAAGGGAACGTAAAATTCGCTCAAACTAGAGTTCCGGATTCCATTGCAACCTGTTGACAGTACAGGGAAAGAGTGAAACAAAGCAGTTGACGAGTAACATAATATGCTAGTAGAGAAACGAGTGATTTACTTGGTCTTGCAAGTAGCACTCCGCAACTTGTCCACGTATTTATGTAGCAATGAGAGAAAAAGCAATAGTGCAGGCGATACGTATTGTGGCACATTCCACTCTTTGACAAGACATTTGAACGTAATAACATTCAAACGATTCAGAAGTCTACAAAGTGCTCAGATCGTCGCCGTAGCATTGTTTTCAGTACACAGGTTTTACTTAAAAAGGCGTGGTTAATTTTCAAAAAGAAGACTGTCGAAAAAGGCAGGTGAACAGCCCGAAAAGAGAGAGGTGGCAAAAGACTTGCACAATCACAATTCTTTGTCTGCGAAATAACGAATGGTCATGGGTAAATATATAAGCTCTATTTCTATTCGGACCCAACACTTCTTTCGATCAATCCTTTTCAAACAGATGAACTATTGTAGCTGTTGAGTTCCTTGTGGAAGAAATGGACAAAAAATAAAAGCGAGTTCAATGACGTTTATACGGCTTGGTGTTCTTTTAATCTCAAGCAAGACGTCATGGTGTGATTACACACTGATGCAAGTTTCTTTGGCTTGGACAAAAAACGATCTACCACACAGGTAAACTGGATTTTCCAAATTTCACGTTGTTGAATTATTTGAAAAGATATCTTTTCCAAGCTTTCAACAAAAACAAAGGCCACTACGAGCAATAGACATCAAAACTTTTGGAATGACAATTTTTAGTGTTCCCTCTGCAAACACTTTTCTCCGCAATTGACTAATTTCAGTAGTCTTTCTAGTGCAAAGGAACTGCTCTGGTCGTTCGCTCACTGGATCAACGTCCTTGCATTTGTGGTTGTATCAAATGAGTCACAATGAGTGCCACAAAATTTCTTTTCAATTTTCACCCTGAAAATCCAAAAAACGTAGCAAAAGATGTAAGAAATTACGCTTATTGTTTCTGCAAAAACTATTTTGCAGCTGAAGAATAAAACAAGAGAGAAGGAAAACAACAAAAAAAGGAAGACGCGAAATAACAAAGAAAAATATGCTCCAGGAAATAACCATATAGACGAAATCTGCTTCAACGTTAAAGAGAAGCAATGGGTACGTTGCTGTCTATGTGTTTTGCCAGGGTAGTCGCCTTGTTGCCCGTGGCCGCATTTATAATTCGCGCTCTCGGTTGACGTTTAGTATGTAAATGTAAAATGGCATATTTGACTTAGTTTGGGACTCATTGTTGGCAAACAGATGTGGTGATGACCGTGTTAAGCCACTCACTGACAATTTCAAAGAGTTTTTGGAAAATGCTGGGGACGTTTGTTTCATTTCCTTGTTTCATCAACAAGTTTGTTTTATTTAAAGGTGTGGGCATGTTGTTACGAATATGCCCCTCCCAGGCTATTGCTTGCCTCTCTTACAACTACACCTTTTGGCAAGCATGTGCTTTGCGGACATAGTCACGGTCTAAGAAGGGAAATGTTTTGTGGCAGAGAATCTCGCCATACATTTTTCTTTTAGTTTTTTTTCTGAAATAAACAGACAGTCGCCAACCTTGACAAAATCAACTAAGTGCTTAGCGTATCATTATACTTCATGCGACAAGCCCGAATTAAATACAGTTTGCGTTGACATTTTTAAGATTATTACCCTTAGACAACGGTTATCACAAGATTTTACTGCNAAGTCTATCAACGATTATAGACGCCTTGAATTNATCGACCTACTGCGTCACATACGGATGTTCAAAATCTCAAACAATATTGACCAGAAAATAATGCATAAACATAGGATCTCANTGCCTTGTTGATAAATATGGCTGTCCTCTTATCATCAAANCTGATCATACGAGTANAATACANCAAAAGTACGGCCGTTTTGCGCANTTCGTATTTGTTTCCATTACACAAAGCAGCGCGTCGTTTTNACACCTTTTTTACCCTATCATGGTTCAATTTCGAAAGAACAAGTCGCAGCTTTGAAAGTGTGCAGCAAAGTGCAGTTACCAAAGTCCACCGAAATTACCCTTTGCCAACTATCGGTTGCTCTAGACGGTAGGAAGTAACATAATCCGCTTGAGTAAAGCGGGAAAAAAATTCTACTTTAAGCGGTGAGGCACTTCCCGATGTACAGTCAGCCATGGCGGCATGGGAAGACAGTCGCGAACCAGCGAAGTCAGCTTGTCGTCGTCGGTCTCACAGCGAACCAATCTCGCAGAAGATTATAACCAATCGAGGAAGCAATGCATCGTTTCGTGGAGCTCGCACGGTCGCCGGCGACATCGTGGCTACGTTATTTAAGCTTGTTTCCTTCCACTTCTTCCACACGGTCAGGTTACCTCGCAAGCGCAGAACCTTGCCGCTGACGGATATTCCCGCGGAGTGGAAGTAGAAATTGATACGAGCACCTCAGCGGCTGGCTCTGCAGAACTGCACCTTAGCGGGCCCAGGCAACGCGAGGCGGCAAGCGCGATTCAGCAACGAAACAAAGCGACATCTTGTAGTTACAATGTTCGTCGAGGTTTCAAGATTTTCGCCCGGTTATCCTCATTTCAACATTTTGCATGTGACGACAACGCTAAGCAATCAAACGTGCTGGCAAGCAAACCTCAACGTGTTCGAAGGGGTGAGCAAGACATGTTTACTTGTTGTTTTGGTTGTTGTCTAGGGTTTCGCGGCAGGGAACTCAAGGTTTGAAAAAGCGCGTGCCGACCTTACACCATTGCTTTGACAAATAAAAAAAAAATTGTGGCCCAATCCACGGAACCATATACCGTTTTGAAACACCAACAGCGCAACTTCCGAAAACTGCGTCACAACCGCCCATATTGTATGTAAATTATAATTTCTCTCATCTGCTTTTTCTGCAGTCGCGCTTACATCGCTACACATTGAGACTCGACTTTACGTTGACATGAGCAACACACTTGTCTCGGTATAGTCCTCAAACTTCGTTTCATTAAGTGTTTGAGTATTTGTCTGAAAACCATACATCCTGACCATGCAAGACAGTCCATCGCAAATCCGTACTGAATTCCTTAGGCACTTCGAAACAGGACAATAAATGTTTGCTTCACATTACAAGCCACAGTTCAGGCAGTTTAAAAGTTGAATCGCTTACGTACCACCATTTTCGTAGTCGACTAGCTCACCAATCCACAAGGAATAAATTGATATTAAACATTTCCATGTCAAATTATGAACACGACACGTTGCGCATCAACGCAAATGGTTTGAGAGCAAGCCATCTGCAGACAGCGTAAGCGTTCGTACAGGGTGTGACATTGCAGTCACGAGGCCAATGCAGGTAACCTTTGTGATGTCACACTTGCTCCTCGTCTACATGAACCTTGCCGTTGGAATTTGCCTTTTCACCAACGTCAGAGCTATCAGCAGCGACTTCCCCGTGGTTGTTGGAAAGCGCTTTGTTTGAATTTTCGTCGCTTTGCAGTGACGTAGTTGTCGTGACGACGGCTCGACCGTTTTGTTCTTTCAAACCGTGGGGCCTCTTTCGCTTTTCGTTTTTGTGGCGGTGCAAGCGGGCGCCCTTTTCACCTTTGCTCTTCGACACAGCCAGCTCGACCTCGCGTCGAAAATCGTGCTGCTTTCCACATTTTCCCCTCAAGCTCAATTTCCAAGCAACCATGGCAACAACGATGGCAAAAGCTATCGCAACGACGGTCGCTATGGTGACAATCACGGAGAAGTCGACACGATCTTTTTGGTTTGAAAGAGGCGGCTCTCGGGTGTTCAACGGTGTTTCGGTGGAGGCATCGGTGGACGTGTGAGACGGTCGAGGCTCTGCGACTCCAGGAGAAGTGGTGGACGGTGTATCGGGGTTTTGCAGAATTCGCGTCAAGAACGTTTCGCTATAGCCTGAACCATGGTCGGTTTCTGCTGGCGTTCGAAAAATATCGTTTGGCAACCCTGGGTAGGTGAAGAGGATGCGATCTTCACTTTCATCTGTAAAGATGCCGATCCTAGTCGTGCTGAAGGAATCGGCAGATGGTGGAGCAGGAATGGGCTCCGGCTCTATCAACTGGCACAGCTCATCATTGCTAAACGACAGCATATCGCGACCTCTTCTAGCAGGCGGACCGTGACATTCGATGGTTCTGTTAGTGAAGCGCTTGCGTTTCAGCCAACGCACCATAGTTGTGGATCTGCAGTCGCACAACCACGGATTGCCATCCAAATACAACTTCTCGATCTTTGTCATTCTGCCCAGGTTGGGCAATCGAGACAGCAAGTTATGCTCGAGCGACAAAAGAACGAGCTTCTTGTTGTTGAAAGCACGCTTCGCAATGCTCGCAATCCGACAACCGTCCAACCACAGCACGCGCAACGTCTTCATTCCTTTAAAAGACTGTTTCGCGATATACTGGACTAGATTCTTGCCCAATTCCAGGATTGATATGCGCGGTAGCACTCGAAGAGCGCTGGACGGAACGTGACGTAAGTTGTTTGAATGTATGTTTAATTCCTGCAGCATTGAGAGACCTTTAAAAGCGCCAGAGGCAATGTAGGAAATATTGTTATGGTTCAAGTACAGCTTCTGCAACATAGGTGCGCCAACAAAAGCACCGTCCTCCATGACCGTCAAGGAGTTAAAGCCCAAATCGAGTTCGTTTAAAGTCGACAGACCCCGAAAGCTTCCAGAGGATATGCGTTCTAATTCGTTGTAACATATTTTGAGTGAAGTTACAGAGCGTAGACCGTCAAAAGCTCCAGGAACAATCTCATTTATCCTGTTCTCTTCCATGTTGAGCTCCTGAAATGCAAACAGCGTCGCTACGTTTACTACAACCTAATTTACCAGCAGGTCACACGAAGCAGCACTGTCGGCGTAGGCTACTGGACAACCCGGTGTGGGTTTGCGTGTCACCATTAATGTGAATAAATGCTTTAGTAGAAACGTCATCGTTACAAAAGGTAAAGTTTGAAACCTTCAAGATTCCGTTGGGAACCAGGCATCGACTATGCACACATGGGCCTTGCTATGCAAAGCAACAAAACACAAACGGCAGTGATCTGATTGATGTACAGTGGTCATCATGGGCGTCCTCCGCAGAGGGGAGCAAAACGGCCATTTCCCCTTTGGAAATTCGGATTACGAACTTTTAAAGCGTTTTGTGAACGTCCATTTGCATTGAAACCTAAAAAAGATAAGCACAATTGCTGATGTTGCCCCCCTAGAAAACTTTCTGCGGACGCCCATGGTGGTCATGGATTAACTCCTTCCAGTGTCTTCAGGACAGCTATAAAAACAAGCTCCGCCCCTTAAATTTCGAAGCAGAAATAGATAGTTTACAACTTTACTTGAATAAGACGCACCTGTAAACGGGTTTGTGCCTGAAAGCTTCCTGGAGCGACATGAATCAAGTCTCCGTACTTCAGTTCCAAAGTCTTCAAGCTCGTGAAGTTTTTGAGATCAGAATAAGTTAGGTTTTTAAAGTAGCTGGTTCTGATCGACAGCAAACTGGCAATTGTCGGCACTTCACTGTCAATAGCAAGAAGTTCACTGCAATCTGCATGAACTTCACAAACACTCCGGCCCGAAGTCGTTTCTTTACATTCGGTGCCAGTGCGACAACTGGGTATGTCTGGGCCGTAGTCGTTGTACGGTGCATACGTTTCGTTGTCGTACGACGGCGGCGGATCGAGTTGCCCGCGGCATCCCGGGTAGAAGAACAGGAAAAGCAATGACAATGCGTTGATCATGTTTGAACCTAAGCCAAGTTTCCAGCTGCGTTTCGGAAAGAGTGAGAAACAAAACAAGACAAATTTAAGCCTTTTACGCTGTGAAATAAAACCTTGATGACCACGTTAGCTACTGCACCTAACGTGGTCATTAAGGTCAGTTGTTTCGATCTCTTCGATTAAAGTGGAAAAAAACAATTTGTTTGAAAACAAAACGAAACATCTATCCTTTGCAGTGCTTTAATATGGACAGCAATGCCACTCTGGTGACTGAATTTGCGGCAAAACCAACTTATAGGACACGAACGATAAATGCGAAGGTAAGGCAATTAATGCTTCCCTTGGCCACACGAGGCACCGTTCGCTGTCACTGCTAGTTTCAAAACTTTGAAATATTTATACCTTCCGAACAATTGCATTTTTGCAGACGAAAACGAAAAAATGCCGATAAAAACTGACTAAATGACGAACTCTATTCAGTCAGCACATGCTGAGCTTGGAAAAGAGAAAGAATGTTTCGTAAGCCATGTACTTTCATTCGCTGACTTTTCAAGACCACCATTTGATTGCGCGAAATAAATTTTTTACAGAATCCAGTGAGTGCACCGCTACGCTGAGCCGCGAGCACGAAATTCCCATTTACATTAGAGCAGTAACTTAATTAAGTAGTTCGAAACAGCCGACAGGCCACCGCTTGAACTTTAAACCCTCCTACAGGTCTGATGAACGGTTAGCCAGAAGGTAACTTCGCTTTACTTGATAGAACTGAAGTAATTTGTTAGCAAAGAGCGGTAAACAGCTGACGTATGTTTGCCAAGATGCTAATAAACGTGTTTCGTATATTCAGATAGAAAAGTCAGATCGTTTCACATCCGGAAATGATCGCATTCAAAACACCTTGTAGTAGAGCTTTACTGAACAATTTACTTTGCTTTCCACAATTTTGATAAAATCACACGAGAAAATTGTAAATTCAAGAATGCTGCCATCTTGGATGATTCAAAATTTGCTCTGTTCTCTTTGTAACAGCAACATCGATGCTAAAAACTGGTTAAATAGCTTATCAAATACACCTGAGAATCCGACATGTTTCTGCAAACTCATGACTTATCGCGTAAGGAAGTAGCATTCTACTTATCTCACTAAACACCGATCCTGTCTACTTGCTGAAATTTCTTATAAAACAAGTACTTCTGAGGGCTAGTATAACTACTAAAACACATTCGGTGTGTCCAGAGGAAAAAACACTGCATAGGATGAGCGACTTGAGCGTCTGACGGCATAGCGTCGATTCTCGAAAAGGAAGATAGACACCATCTTCACAGAAAAAAAGAAAATGCAACTATCGGAAAACTTTCAAATGTTGCTTATTGCAGAACAGGATTCGATTTCGAGTTTTTTTTCCTTGTTTTCCGCGGTGTCTGCAGTATGTAAAGGCGCGGCTTACAATTGCTTACTGCATTATGCACACATCGTTTCTGCAACTATCGTAAGAAAGGTAGCAGCTAGACGCGTCGCCACGTCTTGGCGGATAGGCGGGCAAAAAAAATAACCCAGGGCATAATTAGTGAAACAATTATTGCCAGCAAGAGGGGCATCAATTGCAAATGGGGTCCTGGCACCCCAACTCGCGACGCCCTTGGTAGTAACCGATGGCGGGCAAAGGGGTCTTGACCATCTAAGTGCGCAGCCTATACGAAAAGCAAGGCCAACAAATAACATATCCTAGTCGACTCTGCACGCCCAAGTTCTATCAGCGGGATTTTACATTTAGTAAAAACGTTTCGAAAAGGCGATTGGCAATGCCATTTGTATATCACTGATTTGCTCCAATGCTTAGTATAGTGCAAAACCACAGCATGACTGCAATTTCGGAGCTGACAACGTTCACCGATGCAGAATCTCGCTTTCACGCTGATAAAGGGTTCTGCATTTCGCCTGCCCATGAACAACTGCTGCCAATACCAGTTTATCAGTGCAATAGATAAGAAATACAACGGTAGGATTCCGTTTCCAGCTACGCCAAACAAACCTTAAATGTTAGAGTATATTGTTAGATGTTTAACAAATGGTGTCTCAAACTTCATCAAGTACAAAACGTTTTCCAGAGGATAGCTGTTTAGAAAACCAAAAAGGCATTCTTGATTACACTCTATTTTTACATCAAATTTTCAGTTGCGTTAAGTAATTCCTTAAACTGTAGTAAAGTGATGCGAGTTACACCTAAGGAATTTCATATATCGAAACAGAGGTATGTGTTAGATTATGTAGAAATTTATTTCTGTTGAAATAACTGCGCATTAAACAGCAATCATTTGAACTGCTGTGCTGATGCGACGTAATCCATCAGGATACATATAGGTTCTGAACAAACCGCGAGATTGATGCAGGTACAGACAGTGCTTAGGTTCAAATCACACGCAAGCAAGCCTCAGGATCAGGAGCAAGCAAACTTCTCATTTTTTTTAAATTTCTTATTTCAATCTCTATATTTCTCGTTCGCTTTGTGAGAGCGTGAAGAAATTTTGAAAACAGTAGATGTTCATCTGCATATTAGATTCTCCGTGATCGCTAGACGTAACCTGGTCAATGCGCAGGACAGGAATGCGAGCAAGGACCAATGCTGCTGCGAATGTATGCAGCGGAACAGAAGGGCTAAAGTTTGAAAATCGAATTTTTTTGAAACTTCGTTTGTAGTTGATGCGGCTTTGCAGACATTTTATGCAGGTGAATTCGTGTTGGGCTGCTATTTTGTGTAGACAAGAGATATGGTCTTTTGTGAAATTTCGTCCCACAAAACGTGTTGGGGCTCACTTTCAGAGACCTAAAAATCAGCAGCTCTAGTCGATACTAGTCCAGGCCCGAAACCAGGGGGACAACCGGGAAATTGACCCACACCCGAAATTTTCAAAAACATTGAGTTGTTAACGACGACAATAAAACCTCAATCATTTTGTCCTACCCCCGAAATTTACAGCTGGTTGCGGCCCTGTACTGGTTCACCAGTTGATAGTCAACCAGGTTCAACACATTCACACAGTTGCACGCTCCGCTTCCGCGGTTAAAATCTGGCACGCTTTGCCCTGCACTGTGCGTTGATGTCATGGCGCCTCAAAACACATTAACTTTTGCGCGACAAGCTTGCACTGTGACTATGCAGCAACTCAACTTCAACACACGGTATAACTTGCATAATCAATCCGACATGTAAATCCGAGTCTGCTTTTGGCCATTCTCGATATTCAGCGGCTTGATCGGTGAGGCGTATTTTTGCACTCAGCAGCAAACCAGCCTAGGTTCAACGTCTGTCGATTGACAAGCTGCAAACATTATGAAAGACGAGCGCGAGATGGAAAACTTCCCGCAACGCCCCGGCCTTGCATAGGCATAACGCTATTAATTTATTCCACGCATAGAGCAATCAAAATTAGGGTCGACATGAAAGATGTCCTGCTTGCGCTTTTCGCTTAAAGTGCGACACAAAAGAACGGCGGTCGGTTTCAGCCTGTAACACAGAACTTGGCCACTCTATTTATATAACGACACTACGTATCTCAGCACGCATACACAACGCAGCGATGCACATTGCCTAGAAAGGGGTGCTGTCGTTCTGCCTAAACCTTGCCAAAAGCTTTGCAAGCAGGAATGCGACTCAATAAAACAGGACAGAATCGGGTTTGGTGGGAAAACTGTTCGAAGCGGAAATCGTACTGCAAACAAGCTTCCGCTGCAAAGAAATTTCTTTTCATGGCTCCAGCTACTTTCAAAATAGTACTTTTTTCTTTGGTAACGTAGGACGTTGTGCTCGTCATCAACAAGGTCCCATAAATCAACCATAGCCAAACTCGCATTTCAACTACCAAGCAGAACAAGCCATCTGCCGACTGACAGCGGCAATAGGTCACGGCGGGACCGTTCACAGCGGGAGGAAAACAGCTTTTCATTTCTACCATAAATAGACAAGACAGTTATTGTTCAGAGCAACGTTTGAAATCACAAGCATGTCTGAATTCTTCATGATCTCCGTTTTAAGACCAGTTACCTTTCATTTCAGAGTTGTTTTTCTACATTTGGACAAAAACCACTTCATAACAAATTGCTCAGCTTTCAAGTAAGACACAACAGACATTTGTTGCATAAGCATTAGTCGCTGTTGTACAACATAGAGCTACTTTTTTGTGAATGTTTGTAGTTGTTTAATGTAGAGAGTTTAATTGGAATGCATTGTTTGTTTTCATATTTTTTATTATGTCCCCAAAGCGAGCAAACGTTTGGGATTTCCGCTGGTCGTCGCTATTCAAAGAATGTATTTCATTTGCCACTTGCAACACACACATGACAGTGTTGCAATTCTTAGCTGCAGCAAAACTACTTCTGATACATGTGCCACACCGACTAAAAAATGAGAAAAAGACGAATCACAACTCAGGTTTGTTGCCAGTTTAAAAAAAGCGACGGAGACCCCTCACCGTCAAACCCAGAAAAGTTATCACCTGTTTCTAGCAGGGGGGTACCAATGACAAATAGGGCATAACAGCCCCCATTGATGACGACCGTGCCGAAAGCAAAAAAGCTGTTGGCGTAGTCGTGGGCAGGAAACAAAAAAATCATCAACGAATTCCCTGCAGCTCATTCATTACAACAGCATATCGCTACACGTTTTACAACATTTCCAACATACACAGCACACACTCCTTCACGTAGAAGCTCCGGTTTTCTGCCGATCACCAAGTCACGCTCTGTTGAAGGTGGTGAGCGCTGTCGTAACATGCGCAGCTTTTTCTTTCCTTGCCACCTAAGCCGACCGGTATGGCGGCAAAGACCATGCGAACCCAACATGTCGTATAGCACATAGGAACAAGTAAGAGACTGTCAACAGCATACAGGTCTTGGTCAATTGTTAGTACATGACGCACGAGTGGGGGCACCTGTCCCGAGGATGAAACCAGAAGCACACGTTGTGAACTTTCACCTGTTGGTGAACCCGCTCGAGCAACTATTATATGCATGCTCGGTTGCAAGAGAGCATGATTTTGTTGACTCGTTCCAAGCAGGTCAACGTTTAACTAGCAAACTGCAAACCGGATGGCCACAAACAATCGTCTAGTTCCGAATCGAGATCCTCGTGAGATCTCAGCGTTCCTATCAGCACTTGCACATATATGGTGAGCGTTTCCGAAAGGCAGAACCAGGAAAAAAAGCAAAACAACAATCGTCTCAACACGAAAAAAGAACGGGTCAAGTGCATAACGCATGTGGTGGATTTGTCTATTTGTTTATAGTTTCATAAAAAATTGGCTTGGTCGCCCAAATCCGTTTTTAATACTGTAGGTCCGGCGGGATCATTCCACTTTAAGTTTCCAAAATTTGCAGGATGCACTCTCTGATAAATGGCCTATCTCCAGCGATTTCTGCGCTAAAAATAAACACTCAAACATTTCTAGCTTAGATAAGGTCACACTGCAACAAAGGCAGACGTTGAAGCCTCCTGGTATGTCTCACAAAAGTTGTTTTTGCTGCACTTCATCCAGCCCTCATCATGAGGAACAAGGCACAACTGCAGTGTCAACGAGTTTGAAAGACTTTTGAAGTTGTTATACAGATACAAAAACATGCATTGAGTTTGCTGGAGAAGTATTTTTTGCAAAGCTAAGGTAACTGATCTTAAAATCGACATAACCCCTTGTTATTAGGACTAAATAGATCCATTGCTGAAAATCGCGATAAACCGCACCTCTTGCGATACAGTCTACGGTGAAGCTCGTTTACAATAAAGTACACTAAGCCTGTACTTCAGGCAAATAAAAAGCGTTCATTGACCTTTGCAAAAGATTCTTCTTCGCAAATCACTCATTGCTCAGTACAATTGTCAACGCCTACTTGGCAACATTTTCAAACAAGAGTTTTTTTCTTTTTCCAAACAGGCACTAAGTTTGTTGTTTTCCTGAAGAGCAAACTGTCCGGTCAGTTGTGTCGTCTAAAATCGGAGAAGATTAAATCAAAACAGAAAAGATTTTGCGATTAGCTTTAACTGATCGTGACTTTGTCAAAGCAGTTAGTCAGATAGACGTTATTAACAAGCAAGCATATTTATTTGCAGAGGTAGATTCGAGACCCTCGCAAAAGTTTCCACAAGACAATACTTCTGTGCATTCCACAACACAATATTTAACGTTAGGCAAGCATAAACGCAAATTGAAAACAATGAAAGAAGACACAGTACGACAGCGTCGATCATCATAATTCTTTGGCATCGCTAACTCAACTCGTTCGTTGTATAAGGAACCAAACAATTCGCGAAAATTCCGCGCTGGGCATACGTAACATTGAAATGTTTTACACTTTTTGATAAAAAGTTCGCAGGATCTCATAGTTTTTGCTATATCAGCAATACATTTGCACAACATAATCACTACGTTTCTAACATGACGTGCTCAGTTTTGCATTGCGCAGCAACTTGGACAAGCACACGACCTTTCCACTCCGCCCATACTGGCTGCAAGACAAGTCAGTTGCAGATAACTTTGTCGTTTTTTTTCCTTGTAGGTTATCGCAGCTCGCCACAAAACGGATACGTCGCACGCATCCACTTCCACAAAGGCAATATCATGCAGTGCCGCGTCCACTGGTTTCCGTGTAAAGCAACCTGATCAATTGCATAGACATAGGCCAGGTTATTTCTTATAGGTTGTCATATTTAGAAAAGCAGCTGTTGAACAAGCGGAAAGCCTGTAATGACAAATTCGTTTATGCAAGTCAGAGGTTTCTCAATGCGTTTTTGATAAAACCCAAAATTGTCAAAAAACTGTAGTGGAAAGTTCCCTGAACAACTTTTCCGTATGCTGCGGACAAGCCTGGTTTTGACAACAAGCGAAACTCCTGAAGGCTTTATGCATTAAAACCAAGGCAAAAATCAAAATTGGGAGTAACTGCCACGACCAATGCGCAACTGCACCACATCCCGTGGTTTGGAAAAACGAGTTACTGAAAGATTCGAATTTTCCAAATGATGTAAAACGTTCAGTGTGGCCGATAGCATGGGACCATCTTTGTGAACCGCTAATACCAGAGTGTAATGCATTTGCTACCAGCACGTAGAATCGAGAGAAAACGTGTGATGCATAGTTTGAATAAGGCACTGACTTTCAATCGTTTTTTGAGGGCGAACCACCAACAAAGTTACTTATTCCACATACGTTCTGAGAAACCCTGTCACTGAAGTTTTGTCAAAATCTAGAAAAGAGGCATGTTTACTGCCATGCACTAACAAAGCAAACGCCTCATGGCCTGCAATTTTAAATGCTTTGCAGACCAACTTGCACAGATGCAACACTAGTTTTTGGTGGAATGCTGCACATGCGCTTAAGTTTCTTTGTTCCAAATGCTATACCAAAATAAGTCGACATTTTCGGTAATCATCCCAGTGGCCTGGGCGTCCCTTGCGTTGAAAAATGCGTCTGAGGTTTCGCTTTTATGAGGAAATTATAAAAGATACTGAAAGTTATTTTCGATTATATTCATATATCTCACGGTTGTCATGGTTTTCAAGAAATTAGGTTCAAGGGCGACGATAAAACTGGCGGCAACGTCCGCGAGCTCAAACCGAGGTACCTGTTTATAACGATGCGACCCATCCAAGACATCCGTTCAATTGTAGATCGCGTCGACAGCGCTTATATAATGCAATTCTGAAAAAAAACACACACTGACGGTCAAAAACCTCTACAAAATAATCGGTGCGTGCGCGGAAGAAGTTTTGCGCGAGTGAATAATCGCGTTGAAAAATTCCACAGCGGCCTCGGGTAAGAGTGAAGGACATTGAGTTGTCCACTCATCAAAAGACCATACCGCACATCTTCCAGGGTGTCCGAAAGAAAGGCATGCCCCATACGTTGGGGCCAGGTTTAACGGCAAGGGCTTCCATGGTGCATAAAAGTTACCGACCTGCCTGTCAGTTCAGTCCCCCTAGATTTTAATGTTTTGCATGTTTAAAAGTGCTCCTTGCAGTCTGACCTAAAAAGGTATTATTTGATCCATATCTGGAGCCTTGTCAAGAGGTGTCATCGCTTTGGGCCAGAGTGGACCTGGGAAATAACAATGCATGGTTAAAGGGTTTCCCAGTTTCCCCTGAACTGCAGAACCGATTGCAATTTACAGTGTTATTCCCAGGATCGGAAAATCCTAATATCCCATGAATATCGATTAAAAACAAGACATTTATTCTATGGACAACGGAACTTCATTTGCATCAGGTCAAAATTGTTTATTTGTCACCGATAGCCAGAACTGACGCTGCTTGCGAAAGCGAAGTACATATTGATAGTCAATAAAAATGCATTTGCTTGTCAAAATATTGCACAGCCTAAATTTGGCTAATTCGCTAGAATCGCCAATACACGATGTATACCGAATTGTGTGCGCGCCTGCAGTGCAGCACACGGTTTCCTGTGCAGAGCGTTATCTACAGTACAACAGTGCTCTTCAACCTTTTTTGTTATGGTGCACCCTTAAAGATATTTTGACGAACTCATGCACCCTATTTACTGACACATCCCCCGTGTCCCCCACCTAATTGCGCCCATGCCTGTAAGTACCCGGGTCTAAATAAGCAAGTCCCCTAATTCAGTAACTCAGCTACATAATTCAATTGATATGGGCTCACTGCCTGTTGCTTATGAATCACCAATAATCATCTAATTACAAATAGCTTGATATGCTGTGGTGCCTATGCACCAGCTAATTACAATTAGGTTGATATGGTGTGATGCTTATGCACCACACTTTAGATTGTGCAAAGTCTTGGTTAAATCCTGAAAGTCATTGATTGGTTAATGGCTTATTTTTGCTAACATCAAGGTTTTGTAAAAATTATCTGTTTAGTGTGACAAGTTTGTGATGCACCTTCGTGAACCCTTTTTTAGTAGTGCACCCCACGCATATTTTGGTGCACCCTAGGGTGCACCGTGCACACCGGTTGAAGAGCGCTGATCTACAACACAAAAGAATCTGATTTGAAATCATGTTTTCCTGTATCACAATACCATAGTAAACACACATTTCTTAAAATTCGCATTTGTAGAACAAGAAGTTGTGAAAATGCTGGTGCAGGGTGCTTTAGGGCAAACGTATGCAGGTTTCTGTGCGTGCGAGTTGCTTGTTCGACAAGTATGGCGAGACATTGCAAGTATGGCGTGCCAGGGAAGTACTACTGTATTTTGCTGCTGCCAGATCCTGAAACACAACGTGCGTGCTACCTACTGTGAAAGTACAGGTCGGCGCAACCAGCAAAAAGCAATTCGTAGGGGCGCAGTTAAGTGTCTTCGACTTGCTGCCGTTCTTTTTCATGTAGAACAAGACTTATTAGTCAGAAAAGCAACTACAGGCGGGTGGGGTAGATATTCGCAACTGAGGAGCACTTTACGTACGGAAATCTTTTAGGGATGCCGCTGGCAGTCGTCCCTCTTGCTGGCCTTGTCCCAATGGTACTGGCTCTTGGTAAGTAGCACATTCAAAGACAAACAAGGCAACACGGGAAGCTATTAACATCTGATCGCCAAATGGCAAATAAACGAACGAGCAGCTATTAATAGAGCTTGTTGTTATTTTTATAATGATTGTCATGAGATTTGCTCCCTGGCGTGGGAACTGGAGCGCCACATAATCCACATTTTTTGTTTAACCACTTATTTCTTCGCTCGTCATATGGTGCAGATTCAGCCATCTTCGTACTTCAAACCGCAAAAAGAAGATGGCATCAGGGAGTTTATTCGGTTACGACGTAAATAAATCACAAACTTGGAAGCAAAATTGTGGAGCGTCCACTTGGTATTGCAAGGAGCCCATTATTTTCCAAATGAAGTTATGTACGACAGTGGAGTCGTTAAAAATTGACTAAATTCGTTTGACAGTTTATCAAAGCATGATGAATTTGTGAGAGAGTTCGCGGTTTTTAAGCGTGCCGGTAGATACAGTTAACTCTTTGATGACAACAGTTGACCCAGACACCAAGTGTTTTAAAATCTAGTAACATTCTGTTCGTTCATTGGATATGCAGCAGTAAGACTTTATTAGAAACGCCATCTTCTCATGTAAAATGAAGAGACTAGCTTGCCCAAAGAATTGTCTTTCGCGTTTGAAAAAAAAAACCAGAACCAGTCAAAAGTGGTTGCGCCACTTTTTTCAATACGTTTTACTGCAATAAACCTCTAGCGATGAAAAGCCGGTGATGACGTCACGTTAGAGACAATACGTTTGTAATCGCCATATATTCGGCGGCCTTTTGTTTGAAACTACTGGTGGCATAACGTAGATTTGTTGCACTCGATAAGCCTGCATTTAATAAACTGAGCAAGTGTACTTCATGTTCTCAAAAAATCCTGTTCATTGTGTTACGAAGATCACCGAAGAATAAAAATGTACTGTAATTAATTTAAACAACGCTTTGGAAAAATAAAAAACTCGGTTAACCGTGAAATTGCAAATGTATTTGATTGGCTAACTGCAAACAAGCTCTCACTAAACATTTCTTAAACATTTCTAAAACAAATGTACGTTAATCACGAATAAATGCGTTAACACAGATTCCTTTGAAATTAATGGAAACAGCTACCGCATTGAAATGCTTTGTGTTATATGTACCTTGGTGCAACTGTGGGAAGGAGAATCGTAAACAGCTGTGGTGTAATATATCCATATATGTTGGTGTAATGCATAAAGTTAAACATTATATTAGTAACCAAGCACGAGTTATGTTGTATGACAGCCTAGTAAATCCACGAGCATAGTATGGAATTACTAACCTGGGGAAGAGCAGCTTCATGTCATCTACAGTCAATATCGGTTGTTTTAAATCACGCAATGAGATGTTTGAACACACATGCAAATGCGATTCGGGAAGTTCCTAGCATTTACAAAACGCAGAAAATTCTACAACTAAAAGATATTTACAGTCTTGAAGTGAGCAAATTCATGTAATAAATACAATAAACCTCAGCTACAGGCTACATTTAACAATTAGTTTCAGTTTCAACTCATTATAGATGTTCATTCGTATAATACGAGACAAACCAAAATTCGGCAATTTGCATCACCAGAAGCACGTTTAAACTCAGGTGCGAAAATGCTGAAAAAAGTGCAGTAGAAATCTGGTCAGAAATGAAAAACAAACCGTATTTGACCCTTCGTAAAGCGGAATATAAAAAATGTGCAACTCGGGTACTAGAAACATTGCTGGTATTCCTTTTTCGTTGGTGGACCTTGACCAAGTGCATTAATGAGTATCATGTAATGTTATTACTATGAAAATATTTTCATGAGGTATTGCTGTTGTACTTTGCTCGATTTGTTTTTTGTTGCGTTCACAAAGATTGTTTGCATTAAACTCTCGTATGAAGTAGATGCCTTTAACCTCCAATCGCATTGCACAGCATTTATCTACCGCAACACTTTTTTTCAGCATACGAGCTACTTATAAAATGAACATGTCAAAATGATCTACCGGCCACAATAATGCAAAACATGTACATTTAAAAAATCTATTAAGAATTCTTTTTACAATGTATGTTGATGTATCTTGCGTACCCACATAGCCCAAAACCCACATGCACAACACAATTAACTTTGTACATTTTTGTCAATACCTGACGTTACTCTGATGACTTGCACTGAAGGGAATCGGTCAGGGTGTGAATGTCATGCGATCTACACAAAGCACCTTCGAGATCGACTGGTAGATCGCGATTGACGTATTGAGCACCCCTGATCAACCGAGCAGTAAACGAATTTCCGTTCCCATGCATGAATTTTATCACATCGACTGAAAACGCATTTCTCAAACACTTGATTGGACGCCTTGTTCTCCGCATGCTTAAATTTTGCGACACTATTGCGTAACTGTGGTGACGTATTTCCTCTTTATCTATCACGAATATTTCCGATATTCATGAAGACTCCACAAGTTTTATGTGGCGATGTTAAACTAATTTCTTTTGGCGGCTTGAACATGCAACGTATTTTGCTTCCATTAATCACATATAAACGCATTGTGCATGTGAACCTTGTACTCATAGCAACAGACTTTTACTTACTTCTATTAATTGTTCCCTTTACACTATGAATAGTTTCGCCCTCGAGGTATGTGACCCAAATGACCTCTGGTCCTTCGCAGCCTCTCACAACCCCAAGTATAATATCAATCGGTCTACTTGGAACTCATTGTAGCACTATGCAACTAATGCAACGGTGCTAAACATTATTATTTAGCTAAATATTATTATTATTATACAACCGTGATGGCGCCAATAATGCGTGTCTTCTTTACCAGTGTCACATATCTTTATTGATTGCTGGATTTGATTGCTTTGTATGGTTGAAGAGCTCTGTCTGTTCTAAAAAGATATTATTTGATACATATCTGAAGCCCTGTCAGGTGTTACTGCTTCTAGCCAGTGTGGACGTCGGAAATAACAATGCATGGCTAAAGGGTGTTCCAGTATCTCCTTTGACTGTAGAACTCCTGCACTGCAGCCCCACCACCAGGGGCGCTTAGCGTCATGCGCAAGGCCGTGCAAGCGTACACTTCTGAAAAATAGAGCGGGCGACCTTGGACAATAGAGCTGTTGTCGAGCTTTAATATTCGACGGCGATTAATTTACAAGTAGCCAGCGTCAAATGAAACGCCTTCACTGCAACGTAAAATAATATGAAGTGTGTTGGAAATACACGTTAGTGAAAACGGAAAAATCAGTGTTGTGCAAAATTCTTGCAGAAAAACTCAACCTGTTCGTGTCACAGACAATTGCCATGCTTGGACATCTTTCGTTCACATAACAAATACTTCCAACGCTCAAAAATATTTCAGCGTTAGTAACCGACAACAGAAGAAAGTCTAATATGATGTCTCATTACCGTTTTCAAACCTGCTGGTACTTAATTAAAGACACGCAACGTCTTGTAAAGGTACTTGATCTTAAGAAAGTCCAATCGCAATGTCTTGTTCGACATCTCGGGGGCCGGGACGCACTTTCATTTTGTTGAAACAATTGACGTGCCGCAGGGTGGTAAAGCATACGCATTCCTCAGGGCAGTTAAAACTGTCATCGCGAGCATTGTTACGGAACAAAAATGGTTGGACATTCTCTCGGCCTCGAACGCGCAATTTCAATCTCCTCTCGTCACACTTTTCAATGGCCTCTTGGCGTGACGCAGTGGGAGCAGCAAGTGCCGTCGACTTTCGATCCATACCGTATTTCCAGTTTTTCAGTAAGAAATTTTCGTTTATTTAATTGTTATTCAGACAAGCTCGGAAACGCAATTTCGCATGTTACTTTCGTCCCGTTTCTCAACTATCAACAGGTATTCTCTTTTGACACGTGCACGGTCTGCAAGCTTCGCTCACTTTCTGATTTTTATTTTATTGGCTACAAGGTCGGTTAACAACAACGATCCATAAACCGCAGATCCAAGAAATCACGTTGGACGTTTCAAAAACAACTTATTTTCATCGTCAATAAAGTCCAGCCAATAAACCACACGGCGTTGAACCACGAACAAACGGAATTTGCTGCACGCGCAAAAACGAGTTCGCGGGAAAAAAGTCCCACATGATATTCTTCAAATCGGCGGAACTTTCAATGTTCGTCCACAGGAGATTTGGAGGTATTCGCGAAAGGCTTTCAATATTTTGTGTCTTAGGAGTTGGCCTGCCCACATGTAAGGCACCCATATTACTTGGAAGTGTAAACTGAGATAGCATATGGGACACTACAACCAGACTGATAACACTGGAAGTTTAAAAAAGGAAGAGTCACTAGTTTTAAAACATTCTCAGAGGAGCTGTTTAGTATTTTGCATGAGTTGAATGATAAAAAGTATTTATACTTTGTCTGCGGTGATTTCAATATTAATTTA